>Ga0136560_1001112_pt1 | contig 13761 bp, 18 predicted proteins | sample AntRauMeHopE1497_FD_104925 | JGI IMG/M metagenome (GOLD analysis project Ga0136560, IMG submission 104925) | Saline lake microbial communities from Rauer Islands, Antarctica - Metagenome Hop E1 #497 | ecosystem: Environmental > Aquatic > Non-marine Saline and Alkaline > Saline | place... | reverse complement strand
CCTCCACATGACCCACCGTCTGTATCAGCTGATTCAAGGCGATCTGACCTCCGAGTCGGGATGGAAGAGAATCGCTTTGAATTGCCTGTCGTATGAGTGCCATACGTGCTGGCTCATGAAACCTGGCTGCATCTGCTTCTGGCATCGACCGGCGGAGTGCGGCTCTTAGGTTCCTCCAGATGCTCAGAATCGTGTCCTGAGAAACAGCCCGCACGTCCTTGGAAGGTAGTCTCCTGCAGCATTCGCACACGGCAACGGCACATTCTCGTACCCATCCTGAGGCAGTATCCCAGCTGGACACCTCGCTGATTCGGAACAGCATGGCCGCTGTAGATTCAATCATGAGCAGGCTAAGGAGAGGCTTCGAATCAACCCCATCGCCGTCACCCCCCTCATCCTTGTCCTTGTCCTCGCCGCCCCCATCCCCAGCACAGCTCTTCGCACCTTCGCCTTCAGTAGTACTACTGGTTGGCTGTATCGAAGCTTCCGCGTCAGCCATAGATCTGGCCCGGGCGGCACACTACTGGAGTCTGCGGAGCACAATTTGCATCGTGGAAATCGGCGTAACATCTCCACCCGATGCCTTGTGCGACATACCATGCATCTCATGAGTCTCTCGCAAGAACGTCGCGATGACTCTCCTCTAGGTGACGCTGCGCCACTGGCCGTAAGGCCGATGCAGGAGCTTCATAGGTCTTCCTATTTCCTAGGCAGTGTGCTGCAGACTCCTGTCTTCCAGTGCCCAGCACGTGCATACAGGATCTACCCACCCATCAGCGACCACAGACCCCTCTGTCGCATCGCCGCGGAAATGCTGCTTGGAGTCACCCGACAGCATACGGGCATGCACGATGAATGGCGACCCGCGCGCCACGACCCAGTCATGGTCCACAGGGTGCCCTAGGAAATGGATATGCAGTGAGTCCCCCATGCTGGGTAGGAACACCGACGAGCGACGATTCAAGTCAATGCTGCCATCAGCGTCGTCCCCGCCCCCTACTGTGATACCCTCCTGTATCTCCGCACCCGGGGCGGCGCTGTCAGGCGTGACGTCAGTCACTATAGCAAGCCGGAAGTGGCATGTCGTGTGGTGCTGGCAGTCGAGCAATGCTCCTGGTGCTAGCCCAAGGCGCCAGTCCTTCCCAGCCAAGAGCGGTTCGTTCTCCTCGTCGGCCAGACCGCCTGATTCCGCGCTCTTCAGCATCTTCACCTATTGCTGCCATTGAAATCCTTGGCCTAGAGGGGCAACATTGGATGGTAAATTGTCGACGATAGACGGCCTGTCGCCGCCTTCTAGCAAGAGGTCGAGCTTGAAGCCTCCCTCTGTGACCCCCATGAGAAAGGCGCTCTTCCACGTGCCGTCACTCATCAACACGTCGACTCTTGGTGCCCCCCCTGCTTCGCTCTCGGAGTCCCACAGTTGCTAGGCCCAGCTGTATTCGATGGGCGGATGGAAGTTCCTTCGCAACGCGTCTCTCTCTCCATCCAGCATCTCATGCCCAAACGAAGAGTACACCTTGTGGCTGGGATCAGAGAGTAAGCGCATCCAACCGGCGATGGCGTCGTTTCCTGCTGCCCAGCCCTCGCTAGATCTCTTGGCGTATGCAATCAGGGTAGCGCGCATGTTGATGTCCATATTAATTTTCGCTTGTGCAACTGAAGTACTCAGGACGTACGGGAGCAAATACTCCATGCCAGTCGAAAGGTGATAATCTACAATAGCCTCCCTAGTTCTCTCGCCGAACGCCTCCTATCCGGTGGCTTCATTGATAGCCCATATAGGCTCTTGCCTTTGAGCTTCTCCTAGTCCAAGGACATACTTGTGCCAACTGATCCAGCTATTGAGTCCACGGGCTGCTGAGGTTGGCTGCCTGTCGGCTTCTGCGACAGGAAGACCGAATCGTAAAGCATGACATGGTATAAATAGGCTGCTAGCGCCGACCCTGGGTATTAACAACAGTTTGGCGGTATCCGGTCTCGCAGCCTGCATGGTACGAAACCAGTGTAAGTATCCTGCCCATTTCTTCGGCTCGAATTCAAGCTTCCTTTAGAAGCACTCACTTGCGGCCAAATCTGCCTATATTAGTCCCATGTTACCGATAAAGAGCTCGAGCGATGTCTTGGTATCTTTCTCTGGAGCATCCATGTTGACAGAAAATAGATTTCAAGAACGAGAAATGAATCCAAAGATCTAGCCTCAGAGGAGAGGCTAACTCTCAATCCAGAGCCAAAAACGAACAGATGAGTAATCTAATCACAGAAAATATTCAAATCAGAGGACAAATCCGCTGAATTGACGCCTGCAAAGATGATACTGCGAAAGGCTCGCGGCTGGAACTTGAAAACCAGACATGACAGGGTGAAAATAAACGTTACAGTACGAGACTCGGAAGAATAATTAAAGAACTGGGTTTTTGCCTATTTCGCCATTTACGGTTCTGTAATGCTACACAGAGGGATCGGTAGCGGTTCAATACGAATTGGTTCTATATGTTGTTCCATGCACGCGAAAATTCATTCTGCAAGGCGAATTTTGTCAAAGGAGTTTGATCTTGCTGCGAACCTTGGAAGATCAGTATCTAGCATGCAATCAAATTGGCGCGTAACTCGTATTGCGCACCGGTCCATTCGGCGGCACATGTCGCGTACGTTATACAACATGTGCAACGCTCCCGGTCGTCGATTCCATAATAGTGCAGCCGTGCCTTGTAGCCGTCCAGCGTCAACGAGCGGACTCCCACCTATGACCAGTGTTGCAAATACCGTGCACTTGCTTCGTATGTGTTTGCAAGAAGCTCATGGATGCGATTGCATGTATCATAGAATCAGTGAGAGACTGGAAATAATGAGTGAAGCAAGCCTACGATCCCAAAGTAGCCCATGGATTGATCATAGTTATCTGGTGATAAAACGACGGGCTCCTGACAGAGATTTGAAAGTAGACACGACAGCAAAAGAATCCGGGCTCCGGGATATTCGCATTCGAATGCAGGACAGACTCGATGGATTGCTCGATGAAGTCAACCACGCGAGCGTTAGCATGCAAAGACAGCTTCATGAGCGAATTTCGCAGGACACACAGCCACCTGGACGCAGACGAGACGGCTCTGTGGGCCACAACGCGAGGCTACCTCATAATGCTGCCCATCGTCGAGGCGCTAATCTAGAATCGGGGGCTCGACCACATGCAAAGCCGGCCCGGACTCGTAGGTTCTCCACTGCTTTGGAGGACCAGGCCGTTGATGGCTCCGACTAGCTGCCGTACCCAGTTTCCGTCGTTGATCTATGCAAGATCGGCCTTGCACACAGCAACGTAGCAAGCGGCTGGGATGAGCAAAATGTGCGGAGCAATGTGGAGAGCGATGCCGCAGGGACACAGGCTAAGGATCGCAATCGCCACGCCGCTACGGCTCTGGCTCTCAATGTAGCGATAGAAATGACGATGGAGCGCCACCGAACGCGACGAGAGGGTCGCGTTGCGAGCTGGGGAACGACCTAGGAAATACAAACAAAGAGTATTGATGCGGTTGAACGACTGGAGCACGAGGCCAACTACATGCTTTCGGCCGCCGTGGGCGGCTGGCTGGGCCATATCCCTTGCGTAGTGCTTGGAGATGACTGCGCACAGATGGCAGAGGAAGCTCTGTCCACACTGTAGGCACATAGAACAGAGAAACAGGACAAGGTTGAGGTCGACGGGGAGAGCGGTAACGTCCTTCGGGCAAACAGCTAGGCACATGAAGAGGGGGGCAGGGCTGCCTCAAGCGAGCGAAGGGCCGAGCGTATCGTGGTGTCCATTGCTAGTGCGATTGCAGCGACGACCATAAGCGGAGGAGCTGGATCATACGCCCTGATAGATCGGCTGAAGGACGCTCTTAAATTCGCAGAGACAAGAAGCATATCTATGAGTCTCGAAACAGTTTCTCTAGTCTCGGTGGTTTTAGCAGCGACATCTCAGTCCCGGCTGGTGGGCTTCGTGCAGGCTGTGACTATGCGTGCGCTAGATTCTCACGGGCTCAGTGGAAGTGAGGCATCCACGCCGCGGGATCTCGCCGATCGCGCTCTATCTCTAGCTGCCGGTGCAAGGGCCCTCGCAGAGATGACCATGACTTACTCGAGCTCCCTAGGTAAAGGTCAGGCAGAGCAGCGGCTCTTCAGGGAGATCCCGTTCTAGTACCCCCTAGACCTGAGGCCGATCGTTGATATTCCGGATGAAATGACGGGATTGCCAGCAGCAGCGCTGCCGGAGTGGGCGAAATCGGGGTACGATTCGACGCGGGCGCTGAGGCAGGTGCGCATGGCGCTTCGGGCGTCCTAGGAGATGCTCTGCAGGGCAATGGAGGTGGCAGAGGCAACGAATGCGACGCCCTGCCCTGGTGGTCCCTTCGCGCGGGAGGCAGCACTGGCTCTCGAGCTACTGCACAGCGCAGCTCCGAAAGCAGATCTGGCAGCGCTGAGGCGCCGGCTTCCCTGGATGCCACAAGTTTCCAGACGCCCGGGCCACGACGAAAGTGCACGCTATAAAGAGTCGCTACATGATCACCCGCTGGCCTACCCGATCGCATGGGCATCAAATCGGTCCTCGACGTACTGTGCGGGCGGGCGGTCGGATTGCTGCTCCAATGCCCGCGTAGGAGCAGTCGAGGATGCGGCAGGTATTCATGCAGATAATCAGGCCCAGCAGTCGCTGTCTAGAAGCTGTCGAGCATCTCTTGCTGCCAGCGGCTGGGTTACCCTGCCTTCGGTGTCATCCCGGCTCGATGCTCCGTTTTGGGAGGGTGAAGACACGGAGGGCAACTGGGACGGCGTGCTGCTAGGTGATGACTACGAGGCATACGAAGAGCGACGACGGTCCAACGCTCTGCCGTTTCCTGGACCCTTGGTCCCGCTGGAGTCGCAAGCACTCAAGGTTGGCCTCGATCCAGCCACCAAGCGACCACTGGACCACGATGGGGCGATGCCTCCACCTATTCATGCAGACATGGCGTGGCACGGCACCGGGCTAGGAGTACTTCTATCCGGGTCTGCACGTCGTGCCCCGCTCATGCTCCGGCTGAGTAGCAGCAAAGAATCAGACCAGGAGCTGCAGAGTCCGATCTCGAGGGGTTTCACTTGTTCCTCAGCTACTGATTCCGATCCCGAGGCAATGTCAGATGTGAACGCTGTCGATTCCTTAGCACAGGGACAGCTAGATGCGGCCGGCACTCCTTGCGTGGCATCGATAGTGGACCCAAGCACAGGCCAAGGAATAATGGGCCCTACAGGGCTGGCTCTAACTTCGCAAAGACGCACGTTGCGCTGCAGTGCACTACAGGCGATATCAGCAAAGCGGGGTGTTGCATTGATCACAATCAAGATACAGGACCAGGCCCACGGGCTGGGACTCTCCCCCCTGCTGGCAGACGCAATTTCAGCAGCCCGGCATTCCATGCACTCGCGAGCGAAATCCGGGCTATTGCAAGAAGTGGATCAATTGCCCTAGGCATCGGGGCAGAATCGCGAGACCAGCCGTACGGATAGGAGCGCTCGGTAGGCACCCGGGCAGGGGTAGGGCGGCTCCTCGGATGGGTGGGAAGGAAGCGACGTCGAGGATGAAATTGGGGCCTCAACACCCAGAGCACAAGCTCAGGCCAGATCTATCTCGCGTTTATATGCTTCTGATGCGTTCCAGAGGAACCACGTCGGAGCGGAGCACTTGCTGATAGAGTACAGTGCAGGGCTGCGAGAGTCCTTGATCGGCCTTGTGAGCGATCCCCGGGTGAGTGCTACGATTCCACGGGCCATCAGCAAGATCGAGAACGAGGTGCCGTGAGAATGCGAAAATTGTAGAGCTACAAAACGATGCAATTCAATGCAATGCAATCGGATCAGGTATATTATCTATCTAGGTGCAAGGCCTGCTTAGCTCATTTGCTCACGGTGCCAGTGCTGCGACAGGAAGCGGGGCAAAAGACTCGCGTCACTCGGAACGAGTGGAGTGGCAGCGTTGGGCCTCACGTATGCTATGTCTATGTCTATGTCTCATTCGGATGCTGCCGCTCCTGCGGTCGCAGTGCGACGGCGAAGGGAAGTAGCGGCGCGACTGCCGGCTCTGGGCCGCGATCCTGAAATTTTGGACTCTGTGTGTTCCTCGTCCAGTTCTGGTTCCGAATCGACGGCGGCACATGAATCTACGCCGCTTATGCTCCTGTCAAATGCTCGGTTCCACATCCTCACGATGACGAGTGCAGGGACGACGAGGAAGGAACCGTAACCAGCTAGGAACATCAGTTTACCCCGCGTTTGGGTGGCTGGCTCATCATCTACGGGGTCGTATGTGAGCTCTCGTAGGAATACTGGAGGTAGCGCTCCGAGCATCATGCCTGCCCACACGAGACAGGGCACGCGGATCCACTCGAGTTCGTGCACGAATGCGTGGATGGCCGCAACATAGAATGGGCCGTATACGAAAGGAGAGTAGCCGCATATGAGCTGGTACCACTGCGGATTTTCGAAAAGTACTTTGTCAGCGTTGAAGGTCCACCACCTGCAATACGGTCATGAATACGGATACAACGTGCGAGGAATTCATGAATTAGCGCGGTGTTAATAGAGGTAAACTATGATGCTGGCACATATCTACATGATTTCATGTAGATATGATCTCACTCAAATAGGTCCCTCATGAAAAACGGAGGCCAGTTCATTTTGTTTGAGCTGTACTCGGTCTATGGGACCCGTTGGCGCTAAGGCATTCAAAATGTCCATTATCAGGGCAAACTAGAGTGCGAACGCAAACCTGCAGATTCTAGTCTATAACTCTGTCTAGCCGATCATGTGTGTCCGTCTGGTGGTGCACGTCAAGCGTCTGCGTGTCGCGTTTAAACTTCAAAATTCGTTGGGCAATACAAGCGATAATATCGATCCATTTTCTCACCAGCACACAAGAAAAAGATCTCCAGGTCGTTCGTAGAGTGAAATTTCCATGTTTGTGGGTAAATACCGTCTATAGTTGGCTGATATGGGCAAAACTGCGTTTTCGAGCAAGTGCGTATCAGATCTGGATTCTAGCTTGCGGAACTAAACGCTCCCGTCCAACGCGCGGCGCAAACTGGTGTGACGAGCGACGGGACTGCAAGACGTGGCAATGTCAACTAGGAAATTTCCTGCCTTCATCAACCAGTACTGGATATAACTGAACTGTACGTATTTTGAATGCCTCCGAGCTCTGGGAGCAGTCATTATGTGAGATAGCGTAAGCGCAATGTCGACATTTTTTAGAACTGTGATATGAACCGAATCTTCTCTGAACACTTTGAACATCCGGATAATTGAGTCTTTGCAGCAAGATACAGTATGGACATTGCCCGTGATAGTTCTATGGTAAGTCTATTTCATTTTGGTTGCATGCATTATTAATTGCACTGTCGATTCTGTGCTTCCAACGAAGTTGATGTTCTCAATTTCTGTTGCAGTTTAGCGAATCTCAATGAGAGCGTCGCTATTAACGTGATATGGCCATTCATTCCAGAGTTCACTGCCGAGGCTCGAGGCACAGAACAAGACTTGGGGTTTTATGTGGGGATCCTTGCTAGTTCATTCTTCTGCGCTCAATTTTCCACCAGCATCGTTTGGGGATGGGCAAGTGATACTTTCGGAAGGCGCCCCGTCATACTGCTCGGCCTCACTGGCTCAACGCTTGCAATGATGCTCCTTGGTGTCTCTAGAACATACGGCCTAGCAATGTGCAGCCGGATCATGGCAGGCATGCTGAATGGGAATATAGGGGCCACGAAGGCGCTAATGTCTGAGCTGCTCCCAGGCCACCTCCGGGCGCAGGGATTCGGCTTGCTGAGCTTCAACTGGGGACTGGGTTCCGTCCTAGGTCCTATCGTGGGAGGGTTCCTGTCCCGGCCCGCAGAGCAGTTCGGATGGTCGGCCCCTTTTTGGTCGCAGTTCCCGTACTTCCTTCCCTGCATGTTCTCTGCAGGGGTAAGCTTCCTGGGCATCGCGATCGGGTACTTTTTCCTGCAGGACGGGCCAGAATTTAAGGCTCCGGACAACTGGCGTGAGAATCTGCCGGATTGCGAGGGCTGGGAAAGCACTGCGATCGGACGTACGCTGAGGTCCGCGTGTTGTTGCGGTGGATGTTGCGGACATACCCGATAGTACACGCCACTGGGCGTGCCCGGCGACGCCGCTACTGACAAATCAGCAGAGGCGTGGGAATACGACTCAAGAATGCCCAGTAAGGTTGATTCGAGCGACGACCGCTAGCTGAGGGAACGGCATCCGGATGCCAAGGCAACAAGCCCAGGGAACAAGTGTGTCTCACAGGAACGACCAGCATTCGCTGATCGCAAGCATTCCAATTCTCTCTGCGATCTCGATGGCAAAACCGGCCTTGTGCTGCTTGCTACCCGCTAGGAGCATGACGAGCATGACCCGGATCTCGATCTCGCTGATGGGGGAGGAGGCTAGGCCTAGGCCGTTGAAGGTAGCGAAGGCACGTTCGCTGAGCTTCGTGCAACCGGTGCCAGCTCTGCGGCGTATGGTTCTGAATCTAAAGCAAGTCTACAAGGGTTGAGCCATGGACATCTCCGTCGGGATGACACCTCATGTGTCGTGCCAAAGGATCCCGCGACTGGACCGAACGAGAAGGAGGACGAGGACGAGGGCAACGATACCAACATCGTATGCGCTCAGACCGAGCCATTGAAGCTCCAATCTGACGGTAGGGAAGGCGACGCAGAGGGCGAGCATTTGATCACAACTGACACAGATGGCACTGACAACAACAGAGCCGAGGCAATTACAGTACCGAAGCGAAAACGCGGTTTCTTTGAAGGTCTCTCCTCTGAGACACGAACGGCGATTGGCATGTATGGTGTGATAGCTCTTGGTGTAATCCTCTTTGACGAGCTGTTGCCCGTGTATGCCGAGCTTAGTGCGAGCAGGGGCGGCCTGGGACTGCACAGGAATACCCTGGGTGGTATCCTGACGATGCAGGGTGCCATCCTGCTCACGTTCCAACTGCTCGTGTTTTCTAGGCTTTGCAATTGGCTGGGGCCTCGATCCCTGTTTCTCTGGGCCACCGGGCTTGCCGTGCCCCTGTTCTTATGCTTCCCACTGCTACCTGTGGCGCAGCAATCGATGGAGAGAGCCGGCGGTGGATGGAGGGTCTGGGTCGGCGCGTACTTCCCCTTCCTGTTCTTCAAGAACATCTTCACGCCGTCTTTTTTCTCTGCTGTGTTCATTCTGATCAATAGCGCTGCGAAGCAGAAGGACCTCGGGCGGGTGAATGGGGTGGGATAGAGCATGTCGTCGTTGTTACGTGCGATTGGGCCGACGGCGGGAGGCGGGATCTTCTCTGCATCGCTCCGGTGGAAGCTGCTTCCATTGGGGCTGAGGCCATCGGTGGCGTTTGTGATGATAGCAGCTTGCATGGCAGGAGCGTGGTACTTAGGCTCCACACTGCCGTAGTGGGTGGAAGACGACGTGGCGTTCCCGGGGAACAAAGCTGTATCGCCTGTGGGAACAAATAGCTCATAGCACTAGGAAGTCAAGGAAGAGGCAAGCATGTCAAACATGGCATGTGCGCCTACTGAGGTAGAGCTGGGTGCAGTCGGGTTGAAGCATCGCAATGTGAGTACAGGATCTACAGGGAATTCAGAGTACGAGCGGGGTCAAGACAACGAATTCAGAGTAGGTGAAGAGACAGACGAGACGGGAGACCGGGTTGATTTGGAGAGCCAGCAAGACGATCCTGTAACGATAGGCTCATAATGCCAAGCATATAACCACTGAACAGCGTATCTTTGTGTTTTAACGACATTGCAAACTCTGTTGACTGATTTGGTTCTCACCATGAGCCGGATCTACGCGCCAGGGTCGGACACTGCGCAAGTTGCCGTTGCCAATGGATTTAGCAAACGAACTTTGGAACGTTCCGTATTTACACTTCTGCTAGACGTCTATTTGAAATCCCAGTAAAACAGGACTACAGGAGGGCTGTCACGTACATCGATCACCATGCCGGCACATAATCTGCTTCGTCATCATCGAGCACCGAGTCATCGTCATCCCCGTCGCCATGGAGCACTCCCCCGGATCCCATCGCAATGCCAATACCCAGCCCGCTTACCGCGCCACCCCAGTTCTCGTTTTGAACTTCAGATTCCTATAAGTTTGCATCTTCCTCGTCATCCATAGCGCCAGTCCTAGCGCCGCCCTCAAGTGTACTGCCACCGTAGCCGCCGTTCACCGGAGTTTTGCTCGAGGCTTGGGTGAATCTTTCCATGGGTCGCCCTGAGACAGGCAGGCGTCTTACACGTACCAAATCGGTGAAATCGGCAGAGCTGTCGCGCGGATTATCTCCAGCAGCAGTAGCAGTAGCAGTTAGCCCTTCTCCGTCGGCAACAAAAGCAGCGCTCGTTGACTCACCTCGTGAGACCAGCCCCATATCTTCAGTATCTCCCACAGGGTCAGTAACGCCATCTCGATGAACATTGCCAGCGCTCTATCGGTCGTCTTGCACCTGCGATGACCTCGACCCAGCGTCTATTGATGCAATTGGTGCAGCAGTGGCGGTTAGAAACCCAACAGAACTGCGGAGGGACATCCGAGCATCAGAGAGAGGAGACACTGACATTTGCACGGAATCGTCGAGATCATCACCAGTCCTGACCCCGATGCGGTCAGGAGAATCCAAATTAGGATGGGAGATGTTGGCTGCCATACCATCAGTAGACAGGCGGCTGCCAGGACCCTTGCTGAACTAGACCTGGTGCGCTTTCAATGGCGATGCTGCATCCTTGGTATCAACATGAGACAGCTAGGCTCGACTGGATGCCACCACCAGTCCGAGCTCCTCTCCGACTACGACGCGTGTACGTGTACCGGCTTCGCTTGCAGCACCAGTTTGCTCCTCCACTGCCATCATGCCCTGTCGCCCTGGCGTTAAGATGTCGGTGCCATCCTCCGACGGTTGCTTGCCCTCCGATGCACCCTTACGGGAAGGCTTCTGATCTGATTCAGCATCACGACAAATTGCCAAACTCGCTGCTAGGGGCGCCTACTTTCGATTTGAATCCCCCATAAGCCCCTCAGCGCTGGTTTGATCTCCTCCTCCGGCTCTGGACCCCATCCTAGACGTGATCTCATCAACGTCGTTCAAACCTGCCCACACATCCGCCATTGATCCATTGAAATCCTCAACACCCCCCACATTGGAGCGATCAACGCTATCCTCCAACACATTGCTACATCCATCCTTATCGCACAACTCTGCTGCTGCCGCTGCTGCTGCTGCTGCTGCTACTGCTATTGGACGCCCGTTCATGCTAAAGCCTTGGACAGCGGACGCTGGGGATCCGGATCCACCACGGAGCGATCCATCGTTGGCCGATTCTATCTGAGTCCCTGATCTCGCTGATGTCCTCAGCCCAAAGGACGTAGATCGTTTGGCATCCTGATCCAGAGATCTCAGCACCTATAGACCAGCGCCAGCGACACTAAATCCCACGAGTACTTCCCCCGTATTCCACTGCCCAGTAGCAACACCAGCCCCTGCCCCGGCCCGCACATCGGCTGCAGAATCCTACCCTCGTGAAGCAGTCGCCGCACTCATTCCATTTGGCTCTGCATCTGGTGCTACCAAGCGGTACCACCCCCTAACCACGCCCATTTTAGACAGACGGGTTAGGTCTACGTAGGCTGTACCCAGAAGCACGTCATCGGGGCGTACACCAGGGGGTAGACCAGAACCGGCCGTTGTCTCGTGCGACGTTTCATGCAATCCATTGGCAACGGCAACTTGCGCAGTGACCGATCCTTGCCTCTGGGACAACGACGCGCTGGTAAACCCTTGCGAACTGGAACCGGCATCGGCATCGGCATCGGCATCGGCATCAGCCTCGGCAGGGACTCTCATGAGCCAGCGCCGGAGTGGAGTCACCGACCTACGATAAATGCTGACTCCCGCATATCCGGGCGGTAGCTGAAGAGGACCTGGTGGCCTGAGCGATCCATCGACTCCAGCCACGAAGCTGGCCTCGCACGGCTCTTGCAGCCCCCACACGGGGACACGGGCATCGCTGCGGAATGAGTACTTTGGCTTTGTCGATGCTAGGACCATCGGAGTTGTAGCGCAGACTATTTCCCCACCTATCGGCCAGTATACGACAGCGAATGTTGTCGGCTCTAGCTGGGCCCCGGCCGGAGTCTATCGCAATATAGGGAGACCACTCGCTCGCTCTACTGTCACTTCCACATTTACACCACTTTGTGCCTATGGGCGTGGCCGGACCGGCGCTGATACGAACCGAGCCTCCCCCATGCGTGTAGGTTTCAGATCGGCGGTTTCAGCCGGCATGAGTTCTGTCTAGGAACCTCCCAGCGGCCTGGCAAATGCGTTGGCCAGTGCCTGCGCCTGGCTTGACAGTTCGCGCTCACCCCATGCTACTGGTCGCATTGCTTGCCCGGTCGGTTCATTGAGAGTTCTTGAGGTGTCTTCCAGCTCCAGCTCTGGGGAACTCGATCGCTGGGGCTCCATTCTCGCAGCTGCTTTGTCGACTGCTTCATCAATTGCTTCGCCAATGATCCGCCGGTGGTCCTACATTTCATCTGGGCCACTGCGCGCCGGATTACGTCTATTCTGAGACCTCGAATGCACCTCTCCAGCTCTATCCTCATCAACATCTGTACCCTCGTCGATCCAGATCGTACCGCGCAGCCCACCCTCAGGCAAACCACTGCTCTGACTCTGTCCACCTGACACATTGCCCATGTCCCTGATCTCGACCTGGCCCATGTCTGACCAGTCAGTAGTTGCCGTGAGGTCGACGTGCAGTTTCCCTTGGGAGTCCGCGAGCTGTCCGAAGGGAACCTTCACGAACGCACTGAGGGACCCGGAGCCACTCATCGTGCTATCGCTTCTGCCTGCAGATTCTGCTGCCGCCTCAATCGTGGCGCCGGGAAGTGCCGCAAGCAGCCCAACATTCAGTCTCAGGTCAGCAAAAATATCTTGTCTTGATGGTGACGTTGCTGACCTGTCCGTTGTCGGTACAGAGGAGGCAGAGGATGCGAGCAAGCGTCCGTCCGCAGCCACAACCCTGAGCGCTGTGGCAACCGCTGCGCTAGAAATGTCGTCGTACGCTAGTCTGAACCGTAACCGCCGAACGACATCTTCATCCGTGTCCCGTTCGACGGTGCGCAAGTCATCAAGCCGATCTGCCGACCCCTGGTCTTGATCGAGTATTCCCTGGATCTGGATCGAACGACTGCTGCCCTAGTGGTGCTGCCTGCTGTTCTCCGCCCCATGTTGCTTGCCATACCGCGAGGTACTACTATCCCAACTTTCATTCCCTGGCACAGGCCCGAGACCAGAGTTGCCAACCACGCCCTCTCCCGTGCCCATGCTCTCAATCTTGCCGTTACCTGCACCCTCGTCTGTGTCTGCGCGAGTATCTCCTGAAAGTAGTGGGTTCTGGTCAACCTGAGATCGGATTCCGCCCTTCCGACGCCCAACAACTTGTTGGTTTTCGTCCGTATCCTTGCCATTACAGAAAAATGTATTGAATTCGGGCCCCGCTTGCTCATCGCTGCATTGTATGGCTTCAGTCTACAAATGTCCGGCCTCGTGGCTACTTCCTGTCTCAGAATTGGACTCGGACCTTCCACGGCCAGGTCTTGAGCCTGAGTCGCCCCCGTTTCCATCCCCACCGCTGTCATCGTCATCGTCATCGTCCTCGTTTCCATCCCCACCGCTGTCATCGTCATCGT
>Ga0136560_1001109_pt1 | contig 13789 bp, 8 predicted proteins | sample AntRauMeHopE1497_FD_104925 | JGI IMG/M metagenome (GOLD analysis project Ga0136560, IMG submission 104925) | Saline lake microbial communities from Rauer Islands, Antarctica - Metagenome Hop E1 #497 | ecosystem: Environmental > Aquatic > Non-marine Saline and Alkaline > Saline | place... | reverse complement strand
GGCCTGCTCCAGGGTAGAGGGGTCAGCCGTCAGCAGCAGCACGACCCCGGCGGCCGCGGCAAGTGCATCGGCTGGCGAGATACGACCTGCCACGCGTGCCTGGCAGGGCGTGACCAGGCCTGCCGGGTCGACAGGTGCGGCTGCCAACCCCCCTGGCGCAGCCAACGGGCCGCCGTGGACCGGCTTCGCAGACTCCGGTGCTTTTCCGACGCGGTCGACGCCCGACGCGATGGTGCAGCAAGCAGCCACCATGTGGGCGTGCCCGCCTCCGCTTCCGACCTGGGAGGCGATCAGGGCCGCGTCCGCGTCCCGGCCCCCCGGACCGGAGGCCCCGCTCCCGGAGCCGGCCCGGCTCGTCCAGGTCCTGCCGTCCGACCAGGCGCTCGCGGCGTCCGTAGCGAGCGTGCTGTCCAGGGGCGAGCCGCGGGATCCGGTGCACAGGTCGGGGCCCCTGTCGGCTCTGCTGTCGTCGGACATCGGTTCTGAGGCTATGTTCTCCGTGCCTCGGCAGGAGCCAGCTCCGTCGCTCAGCCGGGCTGCGGCGGAGGCAAAGTCGCCCAAGTCTGACTGGCTGGACGCCTCAGAGCCGTACTCGGAGACCTCAGAGACGACGTGGCAGTGCCTGGCTGCCCCGCCAGAGCCTGCGGCGCTCCGTGCCGGCCTTGCCTCGGGCCGTCTTGCCGTTGCCACGGTGAGGCGACGCTCCGTGACCACCATTCGCCGGCAGCCGCTCCTGGCCGGCGAGCTCGTGGGTCTCGCGTTGCGCCGCGCGGCGACGCTCCCCCTGCCCAACGGGCGTGCTGCTTCGGACTGCGGCGTTCACCTGGAGCACGGCCGCTTTCTGGACCTCCCCGGCATTCCTTCGTTCTCTGGGTCCTTCGCGCGATGCCTCTGGGCGTCGCTCTGGACCAGGATGGCGGCATCGCGACCCGCCAACGGCGCGGCAGGCCTCCCGCCGCCTCCCGAAGCCCAGCCCGACGCTGTGGGCGTGAGCGTGGATGCGGGCCCGTGGCCGCAGGAGGCCGCGGGTGGGGCGGGCGGCGCAGGCGCTGGAAGCCCTCAACCGCGGCGCGAGGATGCTTCCCCTCGCTCGGCCCCCGGGACGGCACCGGCGCGCGACTTTGTGCCGTGGCGCGAGCCGCTCGACTCACCCGCGACGGCAGACGACGGGGACAGGGCCGCCGCGGCCCACAGCCGCGGCGTGACCCCGGCCACGGAGGACGCGCACTACGCAGCCCTCGCCATCCGTCTCGCGGCGGCGGCCGACGCCTCGGCAGGGGCACGGGCGCGCAAGCCTCTTGGCTCGGTCCCCCGCGGCTCTGCCAGGTCGATGATGGGCGCTGCCGTCACGACGGCTGCGGCAGGAGCCGGAGGCGCTGCGGCCGTCGCCCGCACGGCGGCGGCCGGGGAGGCCGCGCTGCTTGACTTTTCAGGCTCTGACGACATCGGTACCGTGGCAGTGGCCATCAGCGCGTCGGATGCCTGGAGGCGATGGCGCGAGAGCGAGGCCAGCTTGCTCGAGAGCCCCGTGGGAGGTGCGAGCCGGTGCGAGCCGGTGCAGGTGCGCGCTGCCCGGGCGTTGGCCCGTCCCGGCGGGCTGCAGCCGTCAGCGGCCTCCCCCGAGCAGACAGGGGAAGACCCGCCTCCCAGCCGCCCCGCGGTCAGCCTCTCCGCTGCCTTCCGCGACTCGGGCCTGGCCCTCGCCGTCGGCAGCAGCCCTGCGCCGCTGCCGCTGCCCCCAGCCTACCGTGAGACGATTCTCATGGCGCCGGGGGGGCCGCAGCGCCTGATCCCGGTCGAGGCCCTTGCGAGGCGCGCGCGCTGGAACGCGGCGAGGCTCCGGTGCGGCCGGAGCCGGATCGACGGCACCGGGCTCTTCGCAACGACCCCGATACAGGCGGAGGACGTGCTGGCGGAGTACGTGGGGGAGGTGGTGTCCAACGCCGAGGCGGACGAGCGGCAGCGGCGCTACGGCGCGTCGGGCCTCGCCGACTTCATGTTCCGCGTGGACCGGGATGAGGTGATCGACGCCACAGTGAACGGGGCGCGTGCGCGGTACATGAATCACAGCTGCGAGCCCAACTGCTTCGCGGTGGCGACGCTGCCCGAGGAGGCGGGCTCCGTCGTCGCCATCACCGGCCACAAGCTGGCCGACCTCAGCCTGGTGGACGGTGTCACGCTCCTGGGCGACCCTGACGTATCACCGCTCCTCCCCGCGACTGCGGAGAGCCTCCGCTCCGAAGCCAGCGCGGCGTACGAGCGAGCGCGTGAGGCGGGGCGCGACCCGGTTCCCCCCCTGCCGTCCCTGGCGGAGTGGGGGCAGATTGTCACGGCGCCCCGGTTCGGTCCGGCGGCGCCGGCGGCTGCGCCCGGCGCGCCTGCCGCCGCCCAGGCCGCGCAGGCCGCGCCCCGCCTCCGCCGCGTGTTTGTCTACACCTCCCGCCCCATCGCGGCCGGCGAGGAGATCACCTATGACTACCAGTTCGCGCCGGAGAGGGCGCCCGTGCCGTGCCGCTGCGGCGCCCGGGCGTGCCGAGGCACGCTGAACCTGCACCCGGACTCATGAGCGGCTTGGCGTGAGGCGGCGAGCCACGGGGTGACACTGCGGCGCCTCAGAGCCCCTGCAACGACTGCATTCTATTTCGGCGCGAACACGCACACACGCAGCACGAACTCACCGGCCGAGCGCTTGCGCGCCCTCGATCACCTCTTGCCGCCCGTCGCCCTCCCCATGGCCCTCCCAGCACGCTTGGCCGCGGCCCACCCCTTCCGGTTGATTCTTGCAGGGATGGCCTCCCTGCGCTTGACAACGTACGCGTGCAGCGTCAGCGCCGCGGCGATGAGGAACAGCACCCAGGCCACGTTGTACACCAGGAACGCTGTGCCGTACATCGTCGCCTCCGATCTCAGCACGACAGGATGCGCCGTGGAAGCTGCGCGAGCGGAATAGGGGAGGGGGTCAAGCTGAAGCCGGGGCTGCTTCGCGCGAGCAAGCCGGGGTCCCTCGCCTCGACATGCCACCCCCACGGGACCCAAGCGCCGCTCTCACCGAACGTGATGACAGCGAAAACCCCGAGAACCGCCGAGGCGATAGTGAATAGGAGGGTGACGAAAAGCATCGCCGAGTAAGGCAGGAGGATAACCGTCAGTGCAGCCCAGCAGATGGTGAGGAAGCCAACCACGCACTGCAAAACGCTGAGAAACCTCGCCCCGATTAAAGAAGGCGACGGCTCAATGATGCCGTCGCACATGTCGTCGATGAACGGCACGGAAACGGAGCAGACCGCCCACAAACCAGCGGTGACCGTGGCATCACCGACCGTAGACGCGGTCCACGACGGGATGGCAACGCCTGTGATTGCCAGGGCTGTGGCCCCGATGCTGAACGCGCCGCCTGCGGGTCGCGGTGAGCGGCACGCTACCAGCGCCTGGCGGTGAAGCGCAGCGAGCACGGACGAGCACGCTGCCTACCGGGCCTCATTGGTTCATTCGTGGCTGCCTCACCGTATGATGTTGTGCTGGGCACGGACATGGCGAGTGCTTGCGCGGCTACGTCCGGGGGCAACGCGCGGTTGCTCTGCAAACGCCTCCCGGCGGCGGCACGCGGGGCAGGGCGAGCTGTTTCCAGAAGCCCGTCGCGCGAAGCTCTTGCCTCGAGGCCGCAGGGGCGGCGTCTGGTCACGGCATGTCGAGGCGGCAGACCGTGCCCTTCTTGCCGTCCGCCTCCTGGAGTGTCACGGCGGCGGCAGCGGCGTCCCCCGCCACGCGGATGGCGGCGGCCCTGGAGGAGACTGCCTGCCTCGCCTCGTCCAGGGCCGCCTGGAGGCGGTCCGCCGCCTGAGCGAGGGCCGCGGCGGTCGATCTCGGCGCGATCGGCCGCGGCGTCCGCTTGGAGCGGCGCACCGTCGGCTCCGCCTCCCGCCCTTCCCCCGAGTGCAACCCGGTCCCCACGGGCGCCGAGGCGGAGCGCCGAAGAGGCTGCGGCTTCTCGGCTGCGGTGTCCTTACCGTTCCGCTCGCCGCCGCCCCGCTCCTCGCTCCCCCCCTCGTCATCCTCGTCCTCCTCCTCGTCCATCTCCTCGGAGCGCTGTGGCTCGTCTCGCCGCGGCCGCTTCGCCTCCTCACCGTCAGAGCCCGCGGCTCTGCCCGAGCGGTCCCGCTTCGCCGCGCGGGGCTCTGCCGGCGACCCGCCAGGCAGCGCGCTTCCAGGGACATCGCCCGCTGCCGCCGCTGACCGAGAGCCCGGGCTGCCGTCATGCTCCCCCTCCTCCTCCTCGACAGCCGGGGCGGCGGCAGCGGCGGCGGCGGCGGCGGCCTCGTCCTCCTTCGGGTGCGTAAAGTCCCACACTGACGGGAGCGGGGCGGGGGCGGGCGGCACGCTGCCACACCTCCCGGTCGACGGGCCGTCGCCCGCCGCCGCCTCATCGGGCCCCGGGTCGGCCAGGTCACCCAGGCCGCCGACGAGCGGCGCCAGGCGGGCGCACACGACGTCGCTCTGCCCGACGAGCGACACGTCAAAGGCCCCCTTGCTGACGGTGAGAAGCGGCACCGCGTTGATCAGGATGGCCGGCACCCCCGGCCGCAGGCCCTCCAGCATGTTCCCCGCCGGGCTGACCTGCATGGACGTCCCCAGGGCGATGAAAAGGTCCGCGCCAGCGAGGTCCGGCACCACGGCGCGGTCGTACCGCTGCGGCAGAGACTCCCCAAAAAACACGATGTCGGGCTTCATCACGCCGTCGCACGCCCGGCGCCGCCGCGGCCAGGGGGCGGGGGCGGGGTCCGGGGCGGGGTCGGGGTCCGGGAGGGTCGGGGGGAGTACCGAGGGCGTTTGGCCGGCCGGCGCCGACGCTGCGGAGCCGTTGTGCGTGGATTCGGGAGCGATGGGGACGACCTCGGCCGCCTCCGCGTCGGTCTCGGAAGGCTCCTGCTTCGCACCCGCATCGCTGACGCTCGATGCGGCGCGGGCGGCCGACGATGCCGCCCGGCTCCTGCCACGCCCGTCTCCGGGCCTGGCCACGCCACCCTGGGGCCGCCCGCAGCGAAGCACCGAGGCGGTGCTGCCGCCGGTGGGGCGCAGGACGAGGGGGAGGACGGACGGAGTCAGGACGCGGTGGGGGCACTTTGCCTTGCGACAGGTGAAGGTGGCTAGCGTGCCGTGACAGGAGAGGAGGAGGTCGGGGGGCACGCCGGCGGCGGCCTCGAGGCCGTCCACGTTCTGTGAGTAGAGCCGCTGCAGCTGCCCGCGGGCGGCAAGGGCGGCGAGGAAGCGGTGTGTGATGGAGGGTCGGGTGGCGGCGAAGTGGCCGAGGAGGACGGGGGCCGCGGCGTAGAAGACCTGCGGCTCTGCGTCGAAGACACCGAGGTCGAAGCTGCGGGTGGGGGAAAGGGGACACCCGGGTCGTGGGAAGCTGGGGAGGGGGCCAGGGCACCTGTTGGGGGGGGGGGGGGGGGGGGTGGGGGGGGGGGGGTGGGGTGGGGGGGGGGGGGGGGGGGCGGGGGGTTGTGGGGGGGGGGGGGGGGGGGCTGGGGCGGGCAGGGGGGACGGGACCCTGCCACGGGGCAGGTGAGCATGCGAGAGAGGGTCACAGGAAGCGTCAGCACCGCAGGCGGCGTCGCCTCGGCGGCCGCTGCTCACATCTCCTCCGCCTCGTTCAGCCCCTGGATGCGGGCCGCCCGGATGACGTCATACAGGCCGGTGCCGGGGCTCCGGAAGTCGGGGATGCCGCACGACACGCTGATCCCGGCCCCGACTAGCACCACGATCCGCTGCGCCTTGGCGATGAGCGCGGCGGCGATCTCAAGCGGACCCGCACCGGCCGTTGCTCCGTCCCCCGCAAGCCCTCGCAGCGTTGCAAGAGGCAGCGGGACCCGCGGGCGGGTAATGCGCGCCAGGTAGCCATCGACCACGGCGGCCCAGTCGTCTTGCGCGCCGTCCGGGAGCTCCAGGCCGAGCTCAGCGGCGGCAGCCTGCGAACAGCAATCGTCCGGGCTCAGGCGCGCTCGCGACCCGGGCGAACACCCGCACGACCGCGTACGACTGCAAAGATTTGCCCATCCCGGTGACACCTATCCGGGCAGCGGGCTTCGCGGCGGGGGGGCTCCGCACGACGCCGGAGCTGCCGGCAGCGATTCCGGCCGCTCACCGCGGGAGTCAAATGAAGCTTCTTGGCATAGTGGCCCCAAATCAATGATGGGGCAAGCCTGGGTGTTGACATTTCGAGTGCCAGAACGCGCGGCGCAGTCCAGCAAGGGCCGCCAACGGCCGCTCTGCTCGGATCGGGAGACCACCCACTCCCTGCGGAAGGAGGCGTTCCCGATGAACCGCGTCCTTTCCGCCGTGTTCTGGCAGCCGCCTTCTGCTGCTGGCGGTCGTGGGGTGCGGCCTCGAGCCAGGGCGGCGGCTGGCAGGCGAGCAAGACAAGTTGATGCGACCCAGCCTGCGATCCCAGCCTCGGCCCCACTGGACGCCGAGGTGGAGAGACGGCACGAAGAAGCGACCGAGCTTCTGGATGGGCAGCTCGCGGCGGCTGCGCGGCGCCGCCCGAAGATCTGCAAGCACAAGCTCGGCTGTCCCCAGAACGCGCTCTGGCTGGCCCTCCGCGCGGGTGCCGGAGGCTACGCGGCCAAAGCGACTCTTGAAGCCGCGGTGACCCTCCTGAGGAAGCGCTCGCTGACCGCAGCCATGGGTGCGCTCGCGCGCAAGGACACGGCAAGGTTCGCGCTGTTTCTTGCCGCCATGGTCGGGGGCTCGGCGGGGACGAGGTGCCTTCTGATCTACCTTCGGGGCCGTGACGACAGGCTCAACGCGGCGATCTCCGGCGCGGTGGGAGGGCTCGCGAGCCTGCTGGACTCGCCGCAGCGGCGGCAGGGAGTGGCGCTGTACCTGCTCGTTCGCTCGTGCTACGCGCTTCTTCACGCCCTGATGCGCCGGAGGTACATCACCCGCGTGCCCAGCAGCGCGACGGCGCTGTTTGCGGCGGCCAACGCCGTGATCATCTTCGCGTTCATCTCGGAACCACAGCTGCTCGATCGCTCCTACTACAACTGGATGCTGCGCACCGCTGACGTCACCGGCGCCGTCATCAGCTACACCATGCGAGAGACAAGGCTGGGACTCCACCCGGGCGCCCCGGGCGTCCTCCCCGTGCCGCCGGGGTGCTCGTCACCCATGCCGGGGCACGTGCACCCCATGTCCGCCTCCCCCGGCGGCGTGGACGTTCTATCCGGCGTGATCGAGCTGGCGTCGCTGCTTGGCGCCGCGGCGGGTGTCCCCGCACCCTCGTCGTCCGCCGCCGCGGCGGCGTCTCACTTAAAGAGAGCCCTGACTGGAAGCCCGGCAGGTCACTCGGCCGCCGGCGCCGCCGCCACGGCAGAGGCGAGCGACCGCGTGCTGGGCTACAGCGAGGCGATGAACACGCCCCCCGACGACGCCCTAGGCCCGTCCCTGACCGAGGGCGGCGGTGTCCTGGGACCCAGGGCCGAAGCGGCGGCGGCGGCGTCACGGCCGGGTGGCGGGGCGGACGCACCCCTGACCACGGCGGACGGCTCTGTCACAGTGGTGGGGACAGGGGGGCACCACTACGGCTTCCAGACGACGGGGAAGGCCGTGCGTGAGGCCACGGGAGTGGACTTCATGACAGCCAAGGGGTGGGGGGACGCGCCCGACGGGGGCAGGCAGCTGCGGCCGGGGGGCGGCGGCTCCCGGGCCATCGCGCGGCTCTACTCGGCCGCAGAGATGGGGGTTCAGGAGATGTGGGGGGGCAGGGGGGGGATGTCGGGGGCAGGGGCGCCCCCGGGCGCCGGCCCCCTGCGGCTGACAGCGGGGGCGAGGGAGCGGGTGTGGCGGGCCGCCCTGGCGCCGGACGCCGCGGGCAGGGCGCTTCCCACGGGGGCAGAGCTCGCCTCGCGGTCCGCGCTGCTCCGGCAGGCGCCCCCCCGTGCCCTCCTCCCTGGGGTGCCCTGCGGGCCCCCCTTCCACCGGCGCTGCGACGAGGTGTTCCACCCCGGGCAGAGCTGCGCGGTGTACCACACGGCCGGCATCCCCGCCCTGGCGCTGCGCTGCGCGCGGCTGTACGCGCCGGTTCACCTGGTGCCCCTCGTGCTCTTCCGCTGGCGCTCGCTGCTGCAAGACCCGGCGGGGACGGCGGTCCGCGCCGGCACGGCCATCGGCCGGTCCACCGCCTTCCTCACCGGCTACGTGGCCATCGTCAAGGGCCTCCTGTGCGCCCAGCGGACCGCCCGCCGGAGCGATGCGTGGTGGCAGGCCTCCGCCGCGGGCGTGCTCTCGGGCCTCGCGCTGTCCTTCGAGGCGCCGAAGCGCGCGTCGGAGCTGATGCTGTACTGCCTCCCCAAGGCCGTAGACGTGGCCTTCCAGCTGCTGGAGCGCCGCGGCCTCGTCTCCCGCGTCCCCCTCGGCAACGTCGTCATGTTCTCCGTCGCCATGGCCATCGTCCTGGCGCTCGACAGGTCCGATTTCCGCCCCGCCTACTCCTCCCTCCTCGGCCTTCTCTTCGGGGAGGACCAGAGCACGTTCAACAGCGACCCCGTCGCCTCAGGCGCCGCGCCCCTCCGCGTCCCCGCCGCGCCGGACCGCCCCGCCCGCGCCGATGCACAGGAAGCGTGAGAGTATTCATTCACAACGCGCCGCGCGCCGTATCGCCCCCGCCTTTAAAAACAGAGCAAATGTCCGGAAGCTCGCGGGCACTCGCTCCCTCCGACCCAACCATGGTGCGCCCCCTCCAGCCCCCGCGCTGTGACCGTGCACCAGAGCGGCAGTCCCCGTCCCTTTGCGAAGCGCGACAGCCTCGCGTTTCCCTCGTCGCAGCACGGTCGGAAGCGCGCCTCGATGCGGGCCGAGGCTTCTGCGGCCGAACGCGAAGCCAAGGCAAAGAAGCTGGTCCTTTACCAGAAGGCGATGCGTGCAGCGATCCACCACGTGAGGCGCGCCACCAGGCGCGCCGCCGGCCCTCGTGAACCGCCGGCCTCGCAACCAGTCCTGCCGCCATTGCCCGCCCCCCCAACCGGTGACACGCGCAGTGCCGGACTGCCGACCGCTCCACGAAGGCGTGGGAGGTCAATACACGCCTGCTAACCATGAACCCAGACGACTATGAGCTTTGGGGGTACCGGAGGCGGTGGCTGCTCGAGGCGTGGCACGACCGCCCGTGAGCGCGTGCGCGCCAAGAACACCAGCCGCACTGACGGCACTGCAGGATGCAATGTGGCGGTGTTTTGCTTTTCTGCGCTCTTCCCCGCAGCGAGGACCGCGAAAAGCTTATCGATGGGGAGATTTCCCTGACGGGCGCCGCGCTCCGTCGGCAGCCCAAGAGCTACCTGACCTGGCTCCACCGGCGCTGGACCACGTCGCTGGCTCTGAACGGGGATGTGGGCATGACAGGGGCGGCCCCAGATTCTGCCTCCGACGCTCCGGCCGCGCCCTCCGTCGCATCGACCCCGGCATCGGCCGACGGGGCGGCGCCGGCCGACGCCGCCCCGCCTCCCACGTACGGCGTGACGGTGCAGTCGGAGCTCAAGCTGTGCGGCCGCCTCCTGGAGCTGGACCACCGTAACTTCCATTGCCACAACCACCGCAGATGGCTGCTGGCCAGGGGCGCCGTCCCTGCCGCCGACGACGAGCGGGCAACCCGTGCCCTCCTCGCCGCCAACCCCTCCAACTACTCCGCCTGGCACCAGCGCTCCCATGCCCTCTCCTGCCCGGGGCGGTGCGGGCTGGCGGCCTCCGCGCCCCTCGACATCGCCGCGTGAGCACGGCAGGCCTCCCCCACCCCCACCGGCCCTGCCCCCCGCCACCACGCACGTCTCCCGCCGGCACCCGACCCCGCCCCGCCAGTCCCCCCCTCCTGCCTCCGCAGTCTCAGCGAGGAGCTATCCTTCCTCAGAGCGGCACTGTACACGGAGCCGGACGACTCCTCGGGCTGGGTCTACCACCGCTGGCTCCTCGCCCAGCTCGCCGCCGCCGCGCGGGGGAAGGCCTCGGCCGCGCTGCCCAGCACGCTGATGCGGTCACCGCCGGGGGAGGGGCACGGCGGCGGGGGCGGACACGCTTCGTGGCAGGCAGTGCGTGCGGCGGGCGAGGCGGACGCCGCCGAGGCTGGGGCGGCGGTCGCCGCCGACGAGGCCAGGCGCGCGGGCGCCGTTGCGCTGCTCCGTGCCGAGCTGGAGGCGTGCGGGCGCCTCCGGGCGATGGAGGAGGGCGAGGCGGCCGGGGGCGCGGCGGCGGCCGGGAGCACTGGCCTCGGCCCCGGGAAGTGGCCGACGCTGGCGCAGGCTGCCATCCTGCAGTCCCTTCTGGCCGCGGGGGCGGGCGGGGACGGTGACGCCGACGCCCTCGCCGGCGCCTTCGCGGCTCTGCGGGCCAAGGACCCGCGTCACCGGGCGTTCTACAGGTATGCCGAGAGGTCGGGCGCCACGGCGCTGGCCGCGGTGGCGTGAGCCGGGCGGGGGCGGCGGTGCGTCCGTCCAATGCGCTTCAGCCGCGGCGTGTGCGTGGGGGGGGGAGGCTGGGTGGGGGCACGAGAGCCGGGGATCCGCTCGTGCCGTGCCGCTCACGACACTCGACCACACGCCTCCCGTGCTGCGCTCTGCCCAGACGCTACGGCGCGCCGTCAGAGTCCGAGCCCGACTCCACTATGGGCGGTCTCAATATCCTGTTCACGTCGCTGGGCGGCTGGGTCAGTCGCCTCGGACCCGTACCCGTTGCCCACTGCGACTTCCGCCTGATGCCCTTCCCCGGGACTCCGTCGGGACCTGCCGCGGCGGCAGCGTCAGAGCTTGGATTCGACCGCCAGTGCGAGCCGCCCGGCGTCATCGTCCCATCCTCGCCGCCAGCCTCACCAAGCCCGGTGCCTATGGATAGCGAGCTCGCGAGGACGCGCTGCGAACCGATGCTCACGACCTTGGCGCCGCTGCGAAGGGCAGTAGGCCCGGGCGACGACGAACGGTCGTCCATCTGCGCCAGAACAAGCCCCGGCGGCGCCCCCACGGAGACACTCGGACCATGCGCGCCAGCGGCAGCGGGGCTTCCGGGCGGGCTCGCGGTCGGCCCCGAGCGAAGGCCGAAGCCCGTGGTCCGGCGCTCCCGGGATGCTTTCGGCCTCCCCTGCAGCGGGTTCGTCGCTGTGAAGCTCGGGCTGCTCATAACAGCTGATGCGAGCGCCCCCTCGGCCGCGCCGTGCCTCTCTGGGCCGGAGGACTTCGCCGCGGGGTCAGTCTGTGACTTCCCAGCCCCGTTCCGAGAAACGGTTGCCGCCCCTTCGCCGGGCTCGCCGTTCTGGCGACACCGCCGGCATAGGTAAAGCCCCAGGAGGAGCAGCACGAACATGAGCAACGACGTCCCCAGGCCGATGCCGATTCCGAGGCCGAAGTCCGGGTGGTCGACCACAGATTGGCCGGCTTCCTGCAGCAATCGTCCGCCCGCAGCTGTGTCACGCATGGCTGCCGCGACGCCAGCGCACGCTTGGCTCGGTTTTGAGCGCAGAAAGCCGTACAGGCAACCCGGGGTCGGGCGGTGACCGGCGGCGCGAGTGGATCAGGGGGCGGCTCGTTTGGCCTCTGTTGCGGAGAACAAGCGCCGCGCTCGTCTCGGGTGCATTCATGCTCCGAGGTCTCAGGGCGCGACGGCCCACAAAAAGCTGACTTCTGCTGTTCCTGGTACGCACCAGGCATTGTGCGCCGAGGCCGTCAGTTCGGCGCGAGAGACTCGCCCGCCGGCTTGCCGTCTTGATCAAGGATCGGGCTTGGCGAGCATGTCGGCCACGAGCGCGAGGTCGGCAAAATCGGACCCATGCACCGAGCCGACGAGAAGCGGGTGGGTTGCAGCCGCGGTCCTCGGCGGCAGCATCGGCAGCCCCTGCAGCGACCGGACTGCCTTGTCCGCAAGCGGCATGGACTCGCCGTGCCGCACCAGGCTGCCGAGCAGCGACCGGTGCGCCGGGACCCGCACGGTCTCGTCACCCGTGTCGCTGCCGTCCTCGTCCTCGTTGTCGTCGTCGCCGCCCTCCTCGTCGGACGAGGGCGCGTCGGCAAGGAGGTCGGCCCACCTGCTCTCTCGTACAGCGAACTTGCCGGGGTACGGCCCGGCCTGGGACCCGCCCGCTGCGGCCGCGAGCATGAGCCCCGGCATCATTGCCCACCGCTTGGCGCCCCAGGTCGGCCCCCGTCCCGGCTTGTACGGCCGCGCCGCCTCCTCCCGCGGCCGCTTGCCCCTCCGCATCCTGATCGTCGTGGTCTTGCTGTCGTCCTCCTCGCTGGGGGCTCGCTGCGCGGAAGCATCCTCCCTCCCGGCTTCCGGGTCAACCATGGCGACGAGGGCCGAGCATGCGGCTCCCAGGAGCGTCGGCTGCGATTCGCTCGCCTCCTGCTCCGGGGCGGAGGCTGCCAGCGCGATCACGCGGCGCCAAGCCATGCCGGCTCCGAGGACGGGCGCTGATGTGCCCCCCAGGACGCCGACGGGGGCCGCACCGGTGCCCAGCACCGGGATGACGTTGGTGCCGCCGCCCTTGGGGAAGACATGCCCGTTGCCCATGGCCCTCAGGAGCGCCGAGGTGCCCCGCATGCCGGGCGGCCCGCTGCGGACGCTGGGACCGTCGAGGCGCACCGCGGCCGACTCGGAGTTGGCCACGAGCGCCGCCTCGGTCACCTGCTCCACTTGGCCGGGGAGCCACTTGCCCCTGGAGCCCACGGCGCGGAAGGGCATGGCCACGACGGCGCCGCTGGCCGGCTGGCTGCCGTCGGTGAAGCACCGCGAGTCGCGCATCATGGCAGCGTCCACCGCCCGCACCGTGCCCGCGCAGGAGGGCGCGCCCGTCTCGCCCAGGTTGGGCCAGCCGCCGGCCAGGCGGATGGCGTGGGTGGTGTCCATCTTCCGCGCGCCGTCTTTGTCGAGGGAGGACCACTTGGAGCAGGGCAGCGTCCAGGGGACCGGCATGGCGGCGTGATCCGTGCTCTCGACGCGGTCCGAGTCCATGCTGGGGCCCAGGGAGTCGGTCTCGGCCGGCCGGGCCGAGGCGGCAGTGCCGACCAGGGCCGAGACGGCACCGGAGGACGACGGCGGGGGCCCTGCCATGGCGAGGGCGAGGGCGGCGGTGGGGAGGTCGGTGCCGGTCAGGTCGGCCACGGCTCGGAAGTCCTCCACGCGGAGGACCGGGCCGTCCTTCACGGGCCCGGCAGCAGCGTTGAAGCCGTGGGCTTGGAGGAAACTGGCGATGTCGTCGCCGGTCGCGTTGGCGAGGAAGCGGCCGGGGCAGGGCCCGACCCGCTTGGTGTGCTTCTCGATGGCCCGCTCGGCGGCGTGGAGGATGCCGACGCGGCTGTGGGACCAGCTTGCGAGGCGCGGGGCCAGGGTGAAGGCCGGGTCCGGGTTCGTGGTGGCGTGGCGCTTCCAGGCGAGGACCGCCGCGGCGAGGTACTCGGGGAGGCGGCCGGGGAAGTTGAGCCAGACGCGGTCGGGCGGGCGCGGGCACTGGCTGGCGGGGCTGTGGGGGAGACCGCTGCCGCGCGCGACGGCGATGCCGCCGTAGACGGTGACAACGGCGGCGTCGTAGGCCCTTGCGGCGGCGACGCGGTCCGAGGTCTGCAGGAGGTAGATGGACACGCTGCTGGCGGTGAGCATCACTCGGAAGGAGGTCTCGTGCCTGGGGTTGAGGCCGCGGAAGGAGAGGCCGCAGAGGGAGGGGTAGGCGGTGGCGAGGTGGGCGTGGGGCGGGGCGCTGGCGACCTTGGCGGCGAGCTCGTCGCGGACGACGGGGGCGAGGAGCTCGACGCGGTCGACG
>Ga0136560_1001108_pt1 | contig 13798 bp, 18 predicted proteins | sample AntRauMeHopE1497_FD_104925 | JGI IMG/M metagenome (GOLD analysis project Ga0136560, IMG submission 104925) | Saline lake microbial communities from Rauer Islands, Antarctica - Metagenome Hop E1 #497 | ecosystem: Environmental > Aquatic > Non-marine Saline and Alkaline > Saline | place... | reverse complement strand
GCAAGGCCGGCCAAAGGCCCTGCACTGGCTGGTGCCGGCTGCCCTGCTTTCGGAGCAAACTAGAAGGCGAGCACTGGCACCAGCGCGATAGCAGTGTCAATCGCACCTTTGGATTCAGGTGCGTACGCATAATTACTGTGGGCATGATGTTGCCTGTTGGCGTCCATTGCAGCGAGGATTTGGCACAGGAGCGTAGCCGAACACTTGCTCGGCAATAACGGGAGCGCCACCTACTGCGTCAGCATCAGAAGCTATCGCTGCGCATCCTGCCCTATAGTACTAGGACGAGCACTAAACACCGTTGTAACTGCCAGTGAAACGGCTGCCTCCAGTGCGGCCATGTCTCCAAGCCTTCCCAACGATGCCGCAATAGCTGCATATAGGCTGCCTACGTCAACTGTGAACTCATCAGAACGGATCAAAACTGCTCGCAGGGCTTCGACTTGCCTGCTCGCAGAATAAGTTGACACAGCATGCAGCAAGACGGAAACAGAAGCATCCCTGAGTCCACTAAGCCTGACCAATAGAGGATCTAGTTCTTGCTGCTAGCTTGCTTGAGTTGGAAGCACCTGCGATAGCTCCAATCCTGGTAGCTCAAGCTCCATCTAATTTGAACAGATGAATGCTATCGACTTCAATTTCGGATCGTATTGCAGTTGTGCACAGGTGGAAGTCGTCTGATGGTATAAATCTATGGGAAAACTCCGCAAATTTCAAATTGGTCGGACGACTCGGATCCGGGATGCACTACCATGCAGTGCATGGCGAAACCGAATTGCCGCGGGCAACCACCCCCGATTGCGACGATGGCCTTCCGAGGCGTTTAAAAGATGTACAGTGTCGATATATCCTCTATTGCTTAGCCTGATGGTCTCCTTATCGCAAACGGAGCGCGACCTCGGCATTGGAAGAAGCCCGCCCCCGGGTAACACCGGGCTAAAAACGAGCACTGCGACCCAACCGGAACGAACAGGGGTTGCGACCACCGGGCGCGATCCGGATGCGACCTAAAAATTTGCCGAATGTACTAGATCCACTTTTCCATCGATACGTTGAGTGGTTGCCCGGTTGCGAAGCCAAGCACAAATGTCGCACTGGGACGACTTTGCTGCTCGATAGCCAGCGACTTCGATTCGGCACGCTGCACGCGAGCAGACGGGCAGACCGTCTTCACGTCCAGCGGCCGTCCACATGGCTGCTCTTCAGAGCGGGCACTTAAAAGGATCAGTTGCTTAGTATCATAGCCATGCCTATGACCAAGACTCGTCTGAAAATGCATCATGTGGGCGTGTGAGGTCCGAAGGATACATTATGAGCCAGTCCGCGCCTGTTGAAGATAATCATCCGCACGACAGGCGAAGCACAATTCGCCGTGGTTACGTTTAGGACCGGGCACGCCCAGGTCTTCATGCATCATGTGCATTAACGCCTGCTGCAACTTCGAGGGGTATTTCCCGCAAGCACTTCAGTGCGGATGGTCCGGTTAGTGAGCACACTGGACCAGAACGCTCTAGGAGCGTTCACAATCTTGGCTTGGCAACAAAAAAGGATACAGATGTGCAAAATGTGCGAAAATCTGGACGGGATCATTCAGTGTACCGACGTAACATGCTTGCTGAAGCCGCGGGGGGTGAAGCCTGGCGTGGAGGCCCCGAAGACCTATCGACAACCTCTTCCCACTTCCTCGGAGATTCCATGAGGAGTTTGTAGCTGCACTTCCCCTCACATCAACCTGACGAAACTAACAATTCGCATCACGGTGTCAGACACACTTTTCCTGGCGAACTTCTGAAGGTGCCACGATCTTACAGATCGGTTTCCGATGGGGCGTCCGTTCGTTGCGAAGCTCGTCGATTTGCGTCCGAGTCCGGCGAGGCTTGGCCGTCTCAGGGATCCGAATCGCCCGGCTTACACTCTCAAACGGCAAATTCGCGCCAGCTGGCTGTCAGAGAAGAAGATGACCGGCCAAGGTACGTAGCACCACGAAGTGCGGTGTCAAAGATGGAGCCAGCTCATCCGAGGTCGAAGTACCCACTCGGGTCCATTCGCGCAGAGAAGATTAGCCACAGCCCACGACAACAACTGGGGGGAATTGGTCTCCATTTGCCAGGAGTGTCCTAGCACGAGCTACGTATACCGCCCCTGGAGCCACTTTTGCTTCCTGGTGAGCACGATTTAGCAGCCGGAGCACGTGCTCAGCGAATAGAAACCAAGAAGCAGGCTAGGCTCTCAAACGGCAATGGGACGACACAACAGCATGGTCGCATCTCTTTCGTTGATATGCGCGCAGACGATGATCGCGATCATGAATTCCATGAACTTTCGCATGACCCACATCCTCCTTCTCACCCATCTCCTCCCGCTACGCGCACTGGCTCCATCCTTAGACCAGCCAAAGCGGGCAGGAGTGGCCGGCACTTGCGGACTGTGCTTGAGGTACGCTCGCGTTTGGGCGAAGAAAATACAGCTGGCTCTGGTAGCCCTCTATATTGGCGGGAAAACAGGTCCACCATGTCGGCCAAGGGGTCTACAGAAACAGTATCACAGTAGGGGTAGCTCGGTGCTGACACACTACCCAAGCAAGAGCGAGACCGTGACTACCACTAGGATCGAGAATCCCGTGGAAACAGGAGCAAACCCCTTTCCTCTAGCACCCGACGCCTCGAAATCAAGCCGTTAGAGCCAAGTGCCCGCCCAAGATTCCGTGCCCAAGACTCGCCCAAGGGCGACGCTAGTCCGGACCCGACAACGAGCTTCTCATTTACTGAGCATAGCACGAGTAGTGGCAATGCACCATGGGCGCAAGTGCAGCCACCAGTTTGGGTCGCGCCAAACATAGAGGATGATCCGACCCTGGCTGACTTGGCTGGCATTCCCGCATCCAGCAAGGCATCGTCTGGCCGTGGCCGACTCGGAGATCGCAGCCTGAGTGACCACGACAGTGACGGTAATTCTGACGCTGGAGGTAGATTAGGCATTCTAGAGGATTCTGAGGGCGTTGAGGCTCCCCGCCTGCGACTGCTGCGGCACCAAGTATCAATGGATACTGCGATGACGGAGGATGGGCCCATTTGGCAGGGAGGAAATATCGCTGATGGACTAAAGGATTTATCGGCCGAAAAACGTGAATTGGAGGGCGGCTCCGTTTCTACTATCTCCGAGGGTGGAAGAAGCGATCCAACAGCAGGACAATACCCTGCTACTGCATCGGGAACGATAGCTGCTTCTGGTGCAAGACAAGCTCGTCCAAGAGGGGCGGCTGATAGCGACAGCGATGCGAATGATGAAACCAATGGTCGATGGGAGCGGCAAAGCGTTGAGAGGAATGACCAAACCCCGCCATTGCCCGGAGACGACCATGGCTCAGACACTGACTCGCAGCCAGAACCGTCAGCGATCGTTCACACATCGTCGCTGGTGGGACAGACCCAGGGCATTTCGCCTGGCGTCTCACCTGGCATTTCGCCGCAAGGCCAGCGGGGCCTGACTCGAGGGAACAAGCCGGTTTCACTTTCTGTTGGCGTGCTTCCGCCCGGCATTGCTCGGCGTGAGAGTACGGAAGAGCTAGAGTCGCCATCCCCGACCATGGCAGGTCAGCTGGCTCTTGCGGCCGGGTTCGCAGCTCCCTTGGCCCACCGTGGCTCTATGCTGTCCGGGGATGGGTCCGTTGACTCGACCGGAGGCAAGCTTGCGGAGGACCTCTTGCAGTACTCAGAGAGGACAAAAGCGGCTGGGCGCAAACGGCGCGCTACAATAGGAGTGGCTGAGCAGAATCAGATGCAGGCGGGACTCTCGCCCGTGATGGAAAGTAACGCAGCAGACGAAGACACAGACAGTACCGAGCGATCTCCTCGCGAAGCCCCAGCCATTGTACCAAGGATCGGTCAGGCCGAGCAATCCCCTCGCGAAGCCCCAGCCAGTGTACCAAGGATCGGTCAGGCCGGGCAATCTCGTGCCACAGACGATGGGGGGTCAAAGTCAACAGTGGCATCATCATCTGCTGTGAAGGGCGATTTGCTACCGCCGCGTCTGCCTCCCACTCTAACCCAAACCCGGCGCTCTGTGACAGCTGGACTGCCGCCGTCTCCGTCCGCAAAAGGTCCTGGGTCAGTAACTACTGGGCGCAGCCACATGACAAGAAGCCGACTCCGCCGAAACACAATGGCCGTGCCCATCTCATTCAACACCGCGCTCCAAGGACATTCCAAGAGACCCCGTGTTTCCCACGTCCCGATCCTACCCTAGGCGCAGCTACAGGCATCCTGGGCTTCATTGGAGCTAGGCAACCAGAGTACACACGCTGCAGCATCGACCAGTGATGGCGTTGCCTTCGAGCGCCACCGCCGCCAGGTGGTTAGCGGGGTCGTTTCAGACGCAAGGGGAGCGGGCCCCAGCACGGAATCCGGCTCTGGCACGGGCTCTAGCTCCGGCAGTTTACGAGAAAGGGAGTCTCCAGTCGTTGAGAACCAGTCTAATGGTAGCAACATAATGAAGGGGCGTCCTCAATAGGCTAGGCAGTCCCTACATCCGGAACTTGACCTGATGCTTCACGGTCTTCAGGCACAGAGCGTGGACGAGTCCGATACGGATGACGAGGACGGAGCATCGAGCCAGAGCTCCAACGGAGGAAGCAGAGTAGCTGCTACTATTGCCGTGCCATCGCAAGAGGACGCCGCGAAGCGATCCCGCACGCAAGAAGCCATGGCAAACTTGGGCCGTGCGATGTTCTCTGCCACCATGGACTCATCATCTTCTGTGTTTTCTGGCCGCGAGAGCGAGTACTTGCAGAACAGTTCTCCTGCTGGGCAAAGCTACCGGCTAACTGATACCATCAGCCGCCGGTCCCTTGCCAACGAGCAGCCCGAAAATGCATCAACGTCTCATGAGGAGTCGTGGATGTCTATGACCGACCACGATTCAGACTTCGCTCGCAAGACGCTCAGCAGGAGGACCTCGTCGTTCCTGCCTCTCAATGCCGAGGCAAGCCTAGCCGCTGTGGCTTTGCGAGGGTAGTCGCTTCTTCGCTCGCGCCTTGCCGATGATGATGCTGAAGAAACACAATTCGAGTGGAAGCTGGGCCCACCAATCGGCAGTGGTTCCTTCGGCTCTGTGCACAGAGCCCTCGTCACTGGAACGGGGAGGCAAGTAGCCGTCAAGAGGATCGCACTACCAGTGGAATTCCAAAAATAGTGGCTGGCCGCGACTGCGGAATTCCATGCTCGTCCTTTGCTTGACGGCACGGTAGATGAACAAATAGCTGGCGAGTTGCGTTCGATGCTGACTCGGCGATCTGAATCGACGGATGAGGCCTAGGTAGAGGCTCAAAGTACGATAGGATCCGGCGCTTTTAGCACCGAGGATAGCACGCAGGGCTCCTCTCTCGACAACACGAAGCTCAGAAATCTGTGGATTGGCGGAAGAGGCGCAGAGCTGCCAGGAGGAGTATCGTCGACCAAGCCCCGGCGGAGGTCGACATCCTACGAATCGAATCCATCAGCCTTTCACGCTCTCAAGAAGATCCTGAGACATAGCCAGTCCAAGGCTGCGATTGAGGTAAGGGAGGTGCTTCGAGAGGTGGACATGCTGCGTCGGCTGTAGCACAGACACATTGTTTAGTACATGGGGGCTAGGGTTGATGCAGGGGGTGGTCACCTCGATGTCGTGATGGAGCTCGTTGACGGTGGCACTCTTTCCCGCATGCTGCAGGATTTCGGTGCCCTGGATGAGCAGCTTGCATCTGCAACGACGAGGCAGCTGCTTCTTGGACTGAGATACCTGCACGATCGATACATTCTGCATTCGGACCTGAAGCCCGCCAATGCGCTCCTCACTGCTTCGGCGGTGGTGAAACTTGCAGACTTTGGGTGTGCGCGCCGAATCGGAGGATTGGTGAATGACACATCGCTGGGCTCGTCAGACAGTGAGCGCTCCTCCTAGATTAAGGCAGAGGGCGGGAAATCCGGCGCAGCTGCGGCTGGTCAGTCGAACGATGGTAAGCAGCCGGGCGTTGGAGGCGATAAGCGCATCAGGGGCACGCTGCCCTACATGGCCCCTGAATCAATCCGAAACGAGCAGACTGGACTCCCATCTGATATCTGGAGCGTTGGCTGTACAGTACTTGAGATGCTTACCGGGGTGATGCCTTGGATTGAGCAGTTCGATCATCCGCTGGCTCTCATGTTCCACGTCGGCAAAACAGGAGAAGCACCTGAGATCCCCGCCACGCTGTCAGAAGAGGCACAGGACTTCCTCAGATCGTGCATGAGAAAAGACCCCGAGGATCGCCTGAACGTGAAGGCTTTATTGCGCCATCCATGGATTGTGCGACATTCCAAATCATCGAAACGCGGCCTGTCATCCGTGGCCTCCTTCCGCTCTAACCAAAGCAAAGGAGGTGGTGCAACCCGTGGTGCCTAGCGGTATGGCGAAGGTGCTAGTACATGGGAGGACTAGGGGGCGGACGAACGCGATAGCGTTGAATCGTCATCAGAGGATTCGGCCTCGGATGATCTGCAGGCAGCTAGAGGGACGGGTGGGGCTAAATCTGGCGGCGCGTCAGTCCGAGCCGTGGTAGGGATGATGCGGAAGATGCGGCGCAAGAGGGAGAAGGCTCAAAGCGCACTCCAGGGTCGAAAGCACAACAAATCCACATGAAAGCATTGGGAGATTCTCTGAGCAAGGGCGGCGTGTTCCAGGAGTCTGGAGTCACGACACACGGTACTGAGGGTCTTGTTTTTGTTATCATTTTTGCATCTGGGTATTGGCGTCACCCTCGTGAACGACTCAGACGAATATAATCGTATATGAGCAAACAACCTCCAAACTACGAAATGGTCAATCCTTAGCTGCACATGGTTCTGGGCAGGGCTACCACATCACTTCTCCGGTTTCTGACCGCTCTCCGCGCGGCCCCTGCCCGTGCCCGCTAGAGAGGGGTTTCCCCTGAAATTGAGCACACCCAATGGCCCAGACGGATCAAATATGTGCTCGGATCGATCCAGGAGAATGCTTGATTGCCTGCGAAGCGTCTACTGAGGTACAGGTGGGTCAGACGCAGACCTGCCCGGCCTTCGTCCGACAGGGATGGAAGGCTCGCCACCAGACCCGGCATCTGCCGATGCAATATCGCGTACGATAATAATGCCGTTGTTGGCGAGGTACGAGCGCACACCATCGACCTCGCGATTATCGACGTCTCCCCTCGAGCCACTTGCATCCCCGCTCGCGTCATCCGACTGTCTCTGTCCCTGCATGGATGATGCCAATTCAGTCTCGCGGTCGGTTCTCGATTGCTGCTGCCGCCGTGCCACCTCCTAGGCCATCGCTGGTGTCTCGCGTATAATCTGCTCGTCGGAAAGTTCCCAAGGGGACCGCATGGCAAGCATGCTTCTTGTCCTTGTTGCTCGTGGAGTCCTGCCTTGGATCCGCGCCATCACCACCGGCGAGCTCCCAACAGTTCCACGAGCTGGAATAACTTCTCCAACGCCCTAAACAGCATTTACATCGACCACCACCGCTGGTACTGGCGGCATGTCGCTGTCGGGGAACACAAGAACAGCCTCTTCTTGCACGGGGGTGAGAGCCCTCCCGCTCAATCCGATCCGAGAGATAATCATGCTACCACGGCCGCCGAGGCCTTGCGCTCGCTAGAAACCCAGTACCTCCATCGCCGCCGCGTCAAGGTCCTTGGAGGACATCACTCGGGGCATGAGGCGACGGGGCCCTGCGCTGCGTACCGGTGACGCAGATGCCCCGATGTTGCTTGAGTGCGCTGTAGATTGATCAGTCATCGAGTCAGTGCCCGCAGCAGAACCGAGTTCCTCAACTTTCACATTCACACTCACGACGTCCTCTCCCGATTGCACCTCTCTCTCATGCGTGCTGCTAGTGGATTGTTCGATGTTTGCAGACGCCTCTGACGACTCCCCGTTGCCGTCTACAGACTCTGTGATCCCCGTCATCAAATGCATACTGCTGAATCGCCGACTCCTGAGCGGAGACATTGCAGTGGAATCTTCAGGGGTGTGGGGGCGATCCTCAGACGTCTTTCGCTAGTCCGCCGAGCGGACAGCGTATGGATTGGGAACCAGATTAGACGCCGTGGCTCCGGGTTTTGGTACCACCGGCTGACCTGGATCTGCTATTTCCGTCCCGTTCTGACCCACAGCACCATCTGTCGCCCCTCCCAACGCAAATGCAGACATGGATCCACGTCTTGGGCTCCGCATCGGCAGAAAATCAGGTGAAAGTCCAAGGTCGAATCCTGCCCGTGTATCCGCTGCCATCAGCGAGGAGGGCAAACCACTCTATCCCGACACGGGAGACTCTGCAGAGTCGTCCTAGCCAGACATAGGCCTGCTAGAGGCAGAGGCATCGCCGCTTCCATGGCCGCGATGGGCAGGCGCTGTATCCCTTCTAGACACAACTGGGGGCATTGGCGGAAGTGCAGTCAACGTAGCTGGGTTCTATCCCGAATCGGATCTAGATCTTCCCTTGGCCGCAAGTGTAGGAGGTACCCCGGTCGATCCTGCGGAAGCTAAATCAGCTTCGTCACTGTTATACGCGGCACCGGCAAAGGGCTGCTTTGGCAGCAGCTTCCTGGGCGGGAAAGGGGGTGGTGAAGGACGAGCAGATGGAACGACCCCTCGGCGGCTTCTCCCGGCGGATGCACTCGAATCCCAGTGCCCGATGTCTCCGGCTAGGTCGGCACTCATCGTATCATTGCCGGTCTAGTTTGCGTCGGCGTCCTCATGATGCCACAGCTGCACGACGGACTCGTCATCTTTGCCAGTGCCAGTGCTGGTGCTCTGCGCCTCGCTATAGCTGCGCCTAGCTCGATGAGGGAACTCGCCCTGGGATTCCGGCAGCTCATACATCTAGACCGAACCGACAGTTTGGGTGTCAGGGTGAGGCCGTCGCACGAACCTGCCCCGACCTGCCAACCCGGCTGAGATCTGAGGCGTTGCGATACCTCCCATCTCATCATCGCGAGCGTGGTCAACGAATGATCCGCCCCCCTTCTGCAGGCCGGAGGGGGCTTCAACAGGGCTAGAGCCGGACGAATACTGCGCTCTGGCCTGCATACCTGCATGAAGGACAGAATCGCTTCCTGCTCTCGCTCTAGCATTGTCAGGGAGGGCAGAACCACCTCCGTAAAATCGCATGCTCTGGTTACGCCACAGTGGTTTGCCGTCGCTGCTATCCTCTCGTATGCCAGGAAGCGCGCTCTGCATACGCCGCATGCGCGCGCTGCGACCACCTGCCATCGTACTATCGTCTATAGCTCCGCCACCAGGTCGAAGGGACAGCATCGTCTACCTGCGTGCAAGCCCATGAGCTGCCCCACCAGTGCCGTTGCCTTTGAGAAGGCGGCCATCATGTTTATGCCTATCAACCCAGGGCTAAGATGTCAGCAGATCAGACGCCAGCGCACGAGAACTTGCACCGCCCAGAGTGTGTCGTCGCCCGGGCTGTTGCTGCCCGTTCCCGCCCCAGTCCAGCAGCTGGAGAATACCGCTTGCAGTACGAGTCAAGAGAAGCCTGCCTCGAGCTGCAATGGATCCAGTGCTAGCAGCAGCTTCCTCCTGTCGCCGCTGCGCCCGATGTTCCGCCGCCTCTTCCTCCGCAGTGGGAAGCAGCCCTCTCCTCTGTTGATGCTCCACCCAGTTAGCCATTCCTAGAACATACTTCTCTACCACCTCAGTCTCCCAATCTGCTTCATCTAGATCAATAAAGCTCTATGCGAGCTTCTGCCGGAGACTGGCCAAAATTCTCGTGATTCGCATCAGCGGCTTTACTACGAAATACCTCGTCTCCCTATCTGACAGCACGATGGAAAGCACGAGAACCACGAGCACCACGCTCACGTACACGAGATTAAAGACTGATCGCGCATCGGACTCGGCCTTGGCATCAAACACTATCTCGTCCGACGTTGTGAGGCCAGACAGTGGGGCGGTGCTGCCTGGGAGCTCCTGCAGCTGCTGAATGTCGATTCGAACGAGATCGCTGCAGCGAACGTTCGCCAGAGATTCTTCCCTGAACAGCGTTCCGTTCAGCTTGACGCGGAGAAAATCAATGCCTTCGACGGAGTCTACCGTGTCCACGGCTCGGCCGACGCTGTCTATGGTAGCCGCCGGCTGCGTGGAAGCCACCCCAAGGAGGGATGCGATGGACTCCTTGGCTCGTACGCTCGCTCTATCACTGACGGCGAAAGGCAGAGTAATGGACAGCAACAAAATGATGTAAACCACCCTCACTGAGGACAGGAAGGCCAGATGCCTTCCGATCCTGGTGGCCTGCGTGCTCTTGTCTGCAGCCAGTTCGTCACCCATTGACTCCTAGAGTTTCTACTCCCGCTCCTTCTGGGAGTCCGTGCGGCAGCATTGAGTTACAACTCCGAATGCCTTGACGAGAGCGACGAGACGCAGCGCACGCACCACGCGAAGAGCGCGGCCACCTTGCCGGACAAGGCGCAGCGTCCTGCCTGCCTGCGTCACGAAGTCGTTGGATTCAACGACGCTCTCCGCCCCGCAGCCCGCACCTGTTCCGTCGTCAGCTTCGAACATGTCCTCGTAAGGGATAGCAATCGCGATGGAGACTGTGGCCACGAGGTCTAAACCCCAGAAGAATGATAAAAAATAGCCTTTTCTTGCCAAAGAGGCCAACACGATCTCTACAGCAAACACTGTGACGCACACGAAGAGGGCAGAGTTCACGAAAATGTCGGATCGCCTGTCGAAGGCTAGCTGGGCAATATCGGGGGCTAACAGGGACATCAGCGTAGCGCATGAGGTCCCTATGACCATCCATTGCTAATCGAGCACATCCTAGAGGCAGTTACGCCATTCGGCTGACAGCCAGTAGGTGGAGCAAAGACTCTCAGAGATCCCCGAGGATCTACACGGGCAGCAAGCGCCTTCATCAGCGGCCACCGCTTTTCCAGGCTCTGACTAAGGTGGTGTAAGCAAACGTGGCTACTGTGCAACCCATCTAGCGCTATCAGGCCGACTCAACATAACCGTTGTCGGACTAGTAGTTCTGTTTGCTGGCGACGGTGCTGGCGCTTGCTGTCCACGCAGCAGATTGTTCGCACTCTCCTCTACTTGGTCATTCAAGCTTGATACGTTTGCAGGTACGCTGCTACTTGCCGTTGGAGATGACATCAATACTACTTTAATGAAGTGTTACGTTGCGATTGATCGCCAATAAATAGTACTCAGACAAACACAGAAACAAGTCCAGATTCTATAGTATTTTCTTGTAATCCCAACGACTGAAATTGCATACGAAGATAATTAAGATGTTTATCCCAAACAGAAGTCAGAGTCAGCCCGATGGCGACTAGTAAACGGATGTAGTACCGATGTACGCGTGGAGCCACTGGAGCCTAGGCGCGGTGCAGATGTTCTTTTTCTGAGAATGAACGTTCGTTACTCACTGTGTAGGTATGAATATTGGACTTCGTCGGAAACACAGTCTTTAGTAGCTTTCTTCCAGTGTACTCCTTCCCGTACAATAAACAGATCATATTGGCATTTCATCTTCATGAGCTTCTGCACGATAGATTCCCTAATCGTTCGGAAGCTGCCCTAATGAGTGACAGAATGGACCCTGGGCTAAGCTAGAAGTAGCTAGAATTGGGAATTGATCCATGCTGTAGTACCATGTTTGGTGGGTACAAATCAGGTACAGTGTATTCCGACCCCCCTCTAACGGGTGCATTGCGCAATGGAGAGCTAGATCTCGCCAAACTGCTTATCAGACACGGAGCGGATCTTAATTTAAGGTCAGCTGATCGCGCATCGAGTCTGCACGCAGCTTGTGAAGGGGATTGCGTCGTAAGTTTCGGAAATTTGCTAACATCACAAATTGGCTGCGTCACGTCGTCTGGAGAGACGCCGATGCATCGCGCCTGTGCACATGGGAGTGCATCGTCCCTGCAGTGGCTCCTCGAGAACGACGGCTCCATGCAACGAGTAGATAGGAGATACGACACGCCACTGCATACAGCGTGCTAGGAAGGACATGCTAATTGCGCCGCTCTCTTGGTTCAAGCAGGTGCCGACCTATTTGCGGCGGGGCATCTCGGTCGCACACCGCTGCATGCTGCTGCTGCTGCCCCCGACCGCGACGGGTTGGCCTTCGAGGCAGTCATGCATGCGCTGATAGGGGTCGGGGTACAGGACGTAGGGGCTGGGGAACAGGAACCCGTCATGCCAGTGGGCAGCCAGAGCACACAAGATGTGTCGTCGTCGTCGTCGTCGTCGTCGTCGTCATTATCACCTATGTATTCACTTGCTGGTTCTGGTTCTGGTTCTATGTCCTCGCCAGCTACTAGAGATCCAAAGCGCAAGGGGTGCAAAGGGGTGGTGATCTGTGATCTGCTTAAGCTGCTCGGTGCCCGAGATGACTATGGCGATACGCCGCTTCAGGTTGCACTCAGCTCTGGAAATGCTGCCGTGGCCGGCATTATTGTTGGAGCTGCCCTGTCTTACCCTTCTTAGGCAATGCTGGGCAATCGGAGCTTGAGCAACTGCTCCAAGCGAGCGGCTAGCACCTCTGAGGCAAGTTCTCGCATAGATATTTATCAGAGCGTCGGCGCAGGCAAAGCAATGGATAGGTGCAGCCCTCTCTCGATTTTAGGTGCGATTGGCGCACTGCCCACAGGGCCGGCGGCCATCCTAGCTGCTGCACGGCGGGAGTCGGAGTCGGCGGGGCCGAACGCAGGAGGTGTGCAAGGCCTCTCCCTAGCAGTACCCGGCCTGGATTCCATCCTACACTTGCTAGTGAAGTCACCAGCGGAGGCTTCTGTCGAAGATCTGCTTCGCCAAGGTGCAAATCCGTTCACGTTTGATCATGGGTAGAACAAGTCTCCGCTGGAAGTGGCACTAGAGCCGGGGCATGGCAAAGTCGCAGACGTGCTGCTACGCTGGATGCTTCGATGCCAGGACGGCGATGCTAGAGTTAGAACAGTAATTGATGGAATTTCCACACGGCTGGGTGGCAAGAAGCACCTACTGGCCCTCTGCATTCAGGCCAGATCGCTCGCTGTCGTGCAACGGCTGCTTCACGAGGGTGTGGGCACTGGTCCACCACCATTTCAAATCACGATCCCTTCTCCCGAAGTCTCGCCAAAGAGATAGGCAACTGCTTCTCGCGGCCTCTCAAGCAAGGATCGTGGCCCTCTGCATGCCGGCGCGGATCCCATGGCTGTGCACAACGACGGAAGTAGACCAGCAACTCATGGCCTCGCCCCCCGCAGGAAAGGGCAACGCGTCAGAGCAGTCCGACAGAAAAGTAAAAAGTGTGCGCAAGCACCTGGAAGTCTCCATAGCGATCTAGGTCCTGGGACGGGAACAAGAGAGTTGGGCAAATCGAATGATGCGGGAATCCGAATTGCGCGAACACCGTTGCAGTGCGGGATAGTTGACCCCCCTCCATCTGATGCCGCCGAGTGGCTTGTGTTGCCCATTTTGACGTCTCCACCCCTTGCGACAGATGTGAAGTTGTACTACCCCTAGTCCCTCATGTGTGTCCAATAGACTGTTTCGGTCGATGGTTGCTTTGACGTCTGGCAAGGCCGCCCTGCAGAAAGCAGGAACGCCAGCAGATTCGTTCGCGTTGAGGATGGGTGGGTCCCTCGGGATATTAGGATGTGCCCACCTTCTCTTCTTCAACAGTGTGCTCTCGTGCATGCCGTTGCGGGCAGCTCCCTGGCTGTGCTGGATGCGGTACTGGAGGCTGTCCCGCCGACCGCCGTCCTAGATTGGGTGCAGTCGATCAAAGAGAAGGCTGG
>Ga0136560_1001106_pt1 | contig 13805 bp, 17 predicted proteins | sample AntRauMeHopE1497_FD_104925 | JGI IMG/M metagenome (GOLD analysis project Ga0136560, IMG submission 104925) | Saline lake microbial communities from Rauer Islands, Antarctica - Metagenome Hop E1 #497 | ecosystem: Environmental > Aquatic > Non-marine Saline and Alkaline > Saline | place... | reverse complement strand
CTGTTTCGAGCGTCTGCCTTCCAGGACTGGAGACCAGGGGCGGAGGCATTTATAGGTTCCGCAATTGTCGCGGCGGCGTTTGCTATCGTGTTGCTGTACCCGATCGATACGGTAAGGAAATAGCTGCAGAGAGAAGCTCTTGTGGAGCCGCTGGCCTGCGCAGCGGCGGTGAGGTCGGGGCTTGTCCATGCGGCTGTGGGGGTCGACGTGGCTGGGCGAGCGTGGTCGTCTGCCGCAGTTCGAGCGGTTTCCGGCAGTTCATTCGAGAGAGGAGCACCCATACCAAAATCTGTTCAGGCAGCCGCAGCGAGCGGCCAGTTCCCGGTGCGCACTTGGATGCTGGGGCTGTCATCTCCGCAGCACGAGTGGCGAAGAGGGATCGCATTCGGACGAGAGCTGGTCCGGCGGCAAGGTTTCAAGGGGCTCTATCGAGGTTTACCACTAGCGCTTGGCCGGATGCTTCCAAGCGTAACTTTAGGATTGCTAGTGAGGGAGTGGGTGCTTGATCATGTAGGCAATTCTGGATATGGAGGCGAAGGTGCGAAGGTGCCCTGCGGTGAACAATGATAGAACTTGGATTCAGCTGGACATTGCATGGTACACTTCTGGAGCAGCTGGCTACCCAGAAATATTTATTTGAGGCAGTCGCGTCAGAATTTGACTTCAAGCGAACGAGATCACGCCCGCGCAAGGAAAATGCAGCAGGTCAAAGCGTTCTATAGTGCAGTTTCGTCATTCGCAATAGATCTGGTAAAAACATTTCGAGCAGCCTCACCACCAGCAACACACGCAGCTAGACCGTGGGAATTGTTAACAACTTGAAAAATCATGCAATGGTTTAATCGGCTAAAGGCTCGCGAGAATACAGCCCTGTTGTGAGGCTGGCGCAGGAGGGCACATAGTGTGCCCGGCACAAACCGGAACGAACGAACGCGGCGGTTCCGTTGTTGGCTACTACTAGGAAGATGAAGATACCTTCACAAATCAGCAAGGCAGAATCACTCAAAATGTACCGTCGCTCGGCGGTTTGCCATACCCATGTCCTGCATTAAATTCCCTTCGATTCCCTCTCCTGGAACCAATCGACCCCCTCCACGGACTTGCACGGCGAACTTCGGAGGCTACACATCCCCGTCCACGATCACACCAAACCCCTTCGCTAACAGCAACGCACTTACCCAGGTGAAGAAATCGCCCACTGTGTTTGTATCCTGGAATCTACCCGTCGCTTTCTCCGGCACAGGAGCACCTGCCCGCTCTCGCAGCAAAGTCCTCGCCTCGACACTCCCCCTCAAGGCACCGGCACCGCCACCCCCTGAGGCAGACACGCCCTCCCACAGCCCGTCGAATCCCGCCTGCACTCGCACCAATCCGCCATTCCGCTTCCAGTTCCCCAGCCCAGGCATAGACGCTAAGATTGCCTAGCTCGCTTCAGCACACGCCACAGGAGTGGCAGCCACTACACCGGAACTAGCGCCACCTTCCGCGTCCCCCACGCCGGACAGTAGGTCAATCGCACCTTCACCCCCGCCTGCACCACCATGCATTGCAACCAATACCGGACTCTCCGGGGACGTTGAGCCATCTGCCTTGTCCATACGGTCCGAGACACACGCTACAGCTGTGTTCCCTGGAACCGACGAATCCCCAACGCGACCCGAGGCCGATCCCCACCTTGCGGCAAACTCGTCATCGAACCCTCCGCTCGAGCCACCGCCACTGCCAGTGCTGTCACCGCCTGCTGGCATTGACATGGCCAACGCCATTTCCATCTGCTCATCATCTGTCATCGCAGCACTGCCTCCACCACCCCTCCCCCCCACTTCCGGCCCTTGCCCTCCCCCTCCCCCAGATGTTTCAAATCCCATGCGTTTGTCAGAATCGGTGTCGATGAAATCCAGTGAGGCTCGAAGCGCAGCTTCCATATCAGGATCTAAAGCAGCACTTCCATTTCCGGCACGATTTCCCCCAGGGCGCTACTTTGGCGCTGCGAGGAGTTCCGGGATCGAGTGCCACGACCCCTTCGGTCCCTCGCTCGTCGCTTCGAAGGATGGGGGCAGCTTTCCTGTAATCACAAACAGGTTCCAGCCTTCATTTCGAGCCTGGCCAAGGAATGCGGCCAAATAGAAGTCACTTAGATGCTGTGGCTACTTCATAGTGGAATTTAAGTTCCAGTAGTGTCCTCCGATGCGTCGAATCGAGTACCAGTGGTCGCTAGAGTTCAGGATAAAGCCTCCGAATTGAGTTGGGTTCTTCATGCAAGCATCAATAGTCTCAGGAGTTTCGTCCATACGAAGGGATGGGTATTTTTTGCTTAATGCTTCCTGAAGGACGCCCTGGCTGAAGTTCCCGGCTTCATCCACGTTGAAACTATCCTCAGCCAAGTACTTCAAGGCATCAGTTGTGTCCGCACCATGGCTCATCATCAGTTGCCGCTCTCTCTCGTCTAATGCCCTTGCATATTCGAGCAGATCGCCAACCGTGAATGTCGGATACTGCACCAGATTATTGAGACAGTGCTGCGCGCAAAGTGCCGCAACTTGCTTCTCGTGGTACAGTTTCGTGCACTTTAAGGTTGGGCTATCAGGCCCGGCAGAGGAGCCTGCAGCTGCCATTTAATCGTGGTTTATGTGGCAATCCGGCTGTATGCTTAGTATCGTTTGTTACGGAAACGTCGACGATCCACCCCGTTCCCAACACGGCAACGGGTACCAGTACTTGTTCCGGTTTTGGGTGAATCCAGGAGGCGTTCTGGGCCACAATTTTGGCCCACTCGCTGACGGACGGCTGCGGCGGCCTGCAGTGCCCAACAAGGTGTCGGAACTACCTCCCTGGGAAGCATCGCCGATTCTTCCTCGCTGCGCTATCTCAGCATCGACTACCGAGCAAATGCCTCGGCTGGCAGCACCTCCACGGGGATGCTCGCTTTCACTCCGGGAGCAAGTGCGGCGTACGAAGCGCAGACGACTCGCTGTCAGTTCATGAAGCAAACCCACCGAACGAGCAGCATTCGCTAGCACGGCTGACCCATCGCACCCATGGCACAACAGCTCAGATTCAGCCTGAGGCTCAGGCAAATTCTGCCCCACCAACTAGCTGCACCTGCACTGATTGAACCTGGCAAGGCGATGCTTCTTTCCAATTCCCGCCGCCGCCCACGCACCCCCCTGCAAAAAGCGTGTAATCTCCTGCGTCTACAACGTACCCTTCTCCTGCTTCTAGCGGAAGCACCGCCCCAGGAGGCGCCGCCGATTCGTCCTCGCTGCGCTCCCACGGCATCGGCCACCGAGCAAATGCCTCGGCTGGCAGCACCTCCACGGGGATGCTCGCTTTCACTCCGGGAGCAAGTGCTCCAGTACGAGCGTATCCGGCAAGTCCCCGCTGCCAGCGAAGCACGCCTTCGGGCTGCGTCCCGAACGTCACGAACACCACTGTCGAACTCGGCGTGTTGCCTGTGTTCTGCACCGGAACCTGCACGGTAAAAGACGTATTCACTCGAACCTCAAGCGCCGATCCGGAATCAAATGCATCAGAGATGGTTGCAACCGGTGTCCCGTACGAGAAATTTGTGTACGCGAGTCCGTGCCCAAACGGAAACAGCGGCGAGACTGGCGTGAACATGTCATCGAAGTACAGTCCACCGGTCATGCTGGAGTGGGGCTGCATCCAGGGAACAGAGGGTGCTCGAATGCTGCCTGCTCGCCTCGGCCATGGCTACGCCAGGCGCCCGCCCGGACTCGTCACACCTGCAAGGAGCCGAGCGATCGCCATCGCTCCCTCTTGGCCAGGCCTGTAGGCAGCCAGGAGACCGTCGACACCTTCCAGCCCCGTGTTGTCGTGAGTCGCGTTTCCGCCGAACGTCGCAGGACGCCCACCCACGTGAACAACTATCACGGGGACGGGCACAGCGCGCCCAAGCACCGCACTCGTCACACCTCGCAGGAGCGGCATCTGGCCCCCGGCGAGATCGAGCTCAGACCGGTCGGCGACTTCGCCGCAGGAGCAGCTGTGGACCCCGGTACAGCCCGTGTCACCAACCACGACCACCACGGCGACCACGTCATCGCGGGCAGCCAGGGCAACTGCCGCAGGCAGCATGCTCGAATCCCCATCCATGACGTTTGCGCCCTGCTAAAACTCAACGGACACACCAGAACCGGAGCTCTCGGCCGCGGCAGCCAGTACTTCCGCCAGAGTCGGAACAATTACGTGTGGCGGCGAGTCGTCGCTGCCGGAGTAGCTGTCGTATCCCCCTACCATTGCTTTCTGGGCCTGGCACGTGCTCGAAGCGATACCGGATGGATTCGATTCCGAATCGCCGCTAGCGCTGGTCTCGGAGCTCCCGGGTCGGAGATACACTGATGTGTTGGGGCAGCCGCCGTTCGGTCCGATGACCGCGATTGTCGCCGGTGTGGACGAGGACACCCCCTGCAAAGCACTTGCTCGTGCGAGCAGATCCGATCCCGTTGCTTGCGACCCAAGAGCGCTCTTCAGAGGAGCAAGTGCCTACAGCGGTAGCGCGCTGTTCCGGTTTAGCAGTAGTACGGCGCTCTGTTCCGCAGCGTCGAGTGCGAGGCGCCGCGATTCCGGTGTGTCACCAGCCGCCGTTGCCCTGCTCGCGTTGCAGAACCTCTGGCTGTCGAAGGCTCCACTCGCGAATTTGTTCATCAGTACCCTCGCGACGGATGCGTTGAGGGCTGCATCAGAGACCAGGCCGAGTTCTATGGCTTCGGGCATTCCTTGCCAGTAGAAATTGGACGACGCCCCGGACAGGTCGATATCTACTGTGGCCCACATTGCCTGTGCGACGGCGAGCGGCTGACTGGACGCCGTATGGAACCCATCTTGCAGCCAGCGAACGTTCTCATTGTCGGAGGTGATGATGCCATCACCAAAACCGAACGTTCCTCGGAACACGTCGTTCATCAGCCGTCTGTTCGAGTGCGCAGGTACCCAGTTGATGGCTTCGTGGGATGCCATAATGCCTCTGACACGCACCCCCGACCGCTCGGAGGAGAGGGCTCGCCAAGGCCGCATGTAGACGTCGAAAAGGGAGCGCTCACTCATGTCGGCGGCGATGCCGTCCTTGCCCCCGGCTCCATATGCGAAGGCGTGCTTGGCGGTTGCAACCACTTTTGTGGCGGGCGAGCCGAGGTACGATGACGGCCCGCCGGCGCCGTCCCGTCCTTGCAACCCGATCGCATGAGCACGCCCCATCTGCGTAACCAAAAGCGGGTCTGCTCCGAAATTTTCTTCGGAACGGCCAAAGCGCGGATCGGTCGCTACCTGAACAACAGGGCCGTATGATTGTGCTACACCAACGGCTCGAGCCTGGGATGCAGAAAAGTTGCCCACAGCTTCTACAAGCGAATTGTTGAACGAACAACCCATCAATATAGGCATGGGGTATATAGTAGATCCAACGTAGCCCGCTGAGTGGTCCATTTCTGCCCGCACTGCAACCGGAATGCCAAGGCGGGTGGAGTTCTGAGACAGCTTCTGCAGCAAGTTGGCAGATTGCGCGTGGTCAAGAGCACTGTTCGAGGCCAGCGCCACCGTTCCATAGCCCGACTTCCACGTTTTGAAGAAATCGGGCACATCTTTGGTATGCAGATGGCAGCTCATCAATTGAGATATCCTCTCCTCGACACTCATCGAATGCATTAGCGATGCGACGCGATCTTGTATCGGATCCTGGATCCCTAGGCCAAGAGATGCCAACGCAACCGCGAGACATGATTGGATCATTCTTCTTGAATACATAGAGACCTTCGGATTATCACCAAATAGGTTTGTGCGAAGCGCTCGGCGCAATATTGAAGGAGAAATGGATCTGGGTATATTGATTCCGGATTTGATTCCCCGACCAAATCCAGAATCTAGATACAGCTCCGTTTACACAGGCAAAGGGCAACTATAGCCAATCTTTCGCGCTGGATGCTTTATGTGCTATGATTGGTTGGGCCGCCGGAGTGTCGTCAGGAATCGGACTTGCGTCTCGTCCGTCCGTCCATCTCCCAGGGGGTGGCTATCGGCCTCGACCTCAGGAGGCTCGTCGCATTTTGGATACGGCACGGCATAAACGGCAAACGGCACCAAACTGATCGCGGGCAAGTGCAACCATGGAAAACACGGTACGAGCTACTGACTTGGGCAACGACATGTGCTGTTGGGAGGGTCTTGCAGCGTGGGATGGGCACCACCGGGGTGGGTGGGTGTCATCGACATGTTGCATTGAGTGGCTGCCGGCCCGCCGGCTCTTCGGTATCGGTATATTGCGGAGCGTAAGATTGTATCCCGTTGTCACGCTTATTGCACGTGTTGGGCAGTCTGCTGGTTGGGCTGGATCGGATCACATCTGCCGGGTCGGATCAGATCGCTTGCGGAATGTTCTCGCGGTAGCTTGTTCCGGTTTGGACATGTCGCCGAAACGTGCCCGAGCTCCGTCCAGCATAACTCACATTTCAACACCAAAGTAGCAACAACGTAAGTTAATCCTGCCAAAATATTAGTATCATGTGCAATTAGAGCAGGAATGTGTGCTCGAATCCGAGCAAAGCTCATGATCAGGGCAGTAAACACAAAGGTTACTACGCGCCTACAAATATTCTGTTCTCGACAACAATTTGGTGCTCTTAAGAAGAATATTGATCCATAATTCCAGCAGCATACGAATTGAACGATATATATCAAGGGGTTTTCACTTGTTTTATCATCAGCGCACCAATGGACCTTGTGAACACTGCCGCTTCTACATATTGCAGACTCAACATGGGAATGTTTGTAAGCAGCATTATGAGCGCATTCGAGTCTTTCGGTAAGCGCGACTGCAAGATTCTTTTGCTCGGGCTAGATGCCGCGGGAAAGACGACCACGCTATACAAGCTCAAGATTGGCGAATCGGTCATGACGACTCCAACGATCGGCTTCAACGTTGAGACGCTCGAGTATAAGAAGCTCCGCATCACAGCGTGGGACGTCGGTGGACAGGAAAAACTGCGCCGACTGTGGAAGCATTATTACAGTGACGCCACAGCGCTGATGTTCCTTGTCGACAGCGCTGATAAGGACCGCCTCCGACTCGCCGGGGAAGAGCTCCGCGGGGTCATGGACCACATGCGCGGCGCCCCCTGTCTCGTGTACGCCAACAAGCAAGATCTCCCTGGAGCTGCCTCGGCCCTCGAAGTGAGCAAGGCCCTGTCGCTGGAGAGTCTCCCGACCAAGCAGTGGTGGGTGCAGGGATGCTGTGCCTCCAACGGGGACGGGCTCTATGCCGGCCTGGACTGGCTGAACGAGGCCATCAACAAGACACCCGCTTGAGACACCGTAACAGATCAAGAGCCGGTCTACATCTTCATCTTCATCTGCATTCGCCTGTCTGATATTGCTTCGCCTCGCGTTTGGGTGAGTGTCTGCCGCACCTCGGGTTTGTGCCCGTGCTGCTACTGGACATTCGCTGCGCGCGTTGTGGGGGAATCGAGGGACAGATGGACGCGATGTTGTTTGCCGTGGGAGGGGGTTACGCGTTCGATTGTCGTGATGGGACCCGGAGTTTGACTCCGGCGAGTCCCATCCTTGATAGTCTGCATGTTGCCTCCTTCGAATCGGTGGATTGTGGGGACCGATGGTGTTAGCATGGTGATAGCAGCGTGCTGGGTTCAAGACGACTCGCGACCCTTCTCTCTTGCGTATTTGCTTCCTTTGCTCGACCTGGTTGTGTGTGTCCGACGTTTGTTTCGTTGATCCGTCATGCTTGAGCTGATGCTCGACGTGACGTCGGACCACCCCAGGGAGTGTTTGTAGGCTGCATCGCCGTGGGAGAGAGGTCGGGACCTTGAGCCTGATGTACTGCACTGTGCCTTTTGATCTTGTTCAGGAATTGTGTACAGACTTAGTTGATAATCTAAAGCGCTACGAATCAAATTTGCCAAATCATTCCATCGATAGGATAGTGTGGCCTAATATGTGATTCTAAAATGAAAAGCAAAAAAAATCTGTACCCTTTTGTTGCGAGTATGTGTCATCCTTACGCAGGGACCATGCTAATTTTCTCTGTTAATTTATAAAGTTCTAGTGTGTCACGTCATTTCTGACGGACATTACTAGGCAATATTTCTTATATACGAAGCCAATTGCACCATGCAAAAATATTTAATGAATCAACCCAGATCTGGGCTAGACAGAGATCTACCGTTTCCTCCACGCCTAAAATGGAGCAAGCAGGTCTCTTGTCACATGGGGGATGTGCTGCTCAACACGGGAAAAGGTTTAGCAGTTGCGCGGCTAGGTATACTTTGTCGATTCAAATGCGCTTGCGAATGCCATGTCCCAGAATCATGGATCTGGTATCACTGTGAACAAACTTCGAATTCATGATGTTGCGGTGGTTTTCCCCACCCTCAATGCGTTTTGGCAGCCATGCAAGCACCCATCAACAATACACGCACAAATGCTGGCACATATTCTGACACGATGCCGCACGAAGGGTACTTCCGCCCGCGCCATTTAGAGGTTGGATGGGTGACCGTGGCAACGACCTCAACTCAGTTCAATTCCGCGCACCCTCGATATCGGCTGTTGATAGATGCACACTATACCTGCATTGATTCCAAGTATTGGAAGCTGGGTATTAGCAGCTGAAAGCAAAATGTACAGCCGTGAGACATCCTGTGGCAGCATCCGAAGTGCGCTGTGTTCCCCCCTTTGCAAAATGTCATCACTCCGATAGCATACCACGGAGCCAAACCACCATTATGATAAATCTGCGAATATCAATTCGAAAAATGCTGCCGGTGGAAGCCATGTTCTGACGGAGGGTAGTATGGCAGAGGGCACAACTTCCGGTGACAATGGAACATTTAATTCATATGGCCGCCCAGGAGTTGCGCGCCCCTGGTAAGAAATTGCCGGGGAGCTCAAGCTAGGGCGCGGGCGGCCAGTTTGATATTGTCAGGTGCATTTATTCCTCACGGTTCAGCACTTAAATGAAAAGAGTGTCCAGCTGCGGACGAAAGTAAATCTGAGTTTACATCAAACTACTCGTTATGTTTGAGTATCCGGAATATATACAACTGTAGAGGGGAAATACACAATTCTCTCTAGCTTGTGCAATAGCTGTAGACAGGCATGATGTTATCTACTTAATCTGTTGCAATGGTTAACTGGTAGCAGTGGATTCGCTCTCCATACGCGAAAGCCGCGATCGTGATGTTTCCACTAAGTATTTTCGTCGGATTTGGCTATAGGTTATATGTCTAGTATGTTGACCTCGAACAATCGTATTTGGAGGCAGTAGAGCATTAGATCATACATGAGAGTGATAAAGATGGCTCCAGTAGGACGGAAGCGCGTTCAAGGGTCGTACCCAAAGCATTGACCAGGCAGCAAAGATAGGCTCTTGAGAAGGAACGAGACCGGCTTATTGGCCAGCTAGCGAAGCTAGAGGCGATCAAACGAAAACGCTTCAATGACGTGAGCACCATAGATGATGAATCAGAGCAGAAACGGTCATAACGTGGATGAAATCTGCCTTACAGCATGAATAGTACTGAAGCCTCGGAGGTGTGGATCCTGCGAGTACAGCACACACCTTGAGTATCTGTATTGAAATACTTTTTTCAGAGCATTAAGTTCAAATCGAGTCCCATATTTTGTTGATTGCACTGCGCAATTCCTTGCTCTCTGGAACGATCCCCTACGTAAGATTTCCATCTGTCTCGCAACAGCAGGAAACGAGGTTCGTTACTCGTCCTCGTGCCCCAAGACAAGAGATCCATCGAGCGCAAACACCGCTGTCCCTTTTGTACCCCTAACAAAAGGTGCCCTCCAGTCCGCGAGCACAGTTGGTCGCCTGGAACCACGACCCGCTGGCCACGTCCTCCCCTAGCTCTTGCCCCCTCCCCCCCGTTCCCCTCTGGCCTTGCTCCCGACGCCCGCACTCGCCCGCTTGCCTTGCCCGGCGTCGCGGCCACGCTCAGATGATGCCGATGTCGATCCGGAACTGGAATCGGACCCACCATCGGGCAGCTCACTCCCGCTGCTCTCGCTCTCGCTCTCGCTGCCGCTGCTGCTGGCCGCATCGTCATCATCTTCATCTTCATCCTCCACTGGGTCATCGGCAACGACCATCACTCTCCGCTGGCAGTAGCGCAAATCTTCAGCCGAAAAAGCCCCCATCGCTCTGACTCCTTGCGTCTGCAGGCTCACGGTAGGGAACAGGTCTGTTCCCCGAGGAACAACGAAGGGACCCGAGACCCCGACCACCCTGCCATTTACGGAGAATGTGAGCTGACACGCCTCGTTGGCGGGGAGGGGAGGCGGTGGAACAGCACTGCCGCCATTGTTCCCTGGGTGACTGCTGTGGGTGCTACCGGAATGTCGACTGGCGATGTGTGTTCCCTCACCATGGTCCTCATACATGGCCCCCTCGCCCTCGTCAGCTGTCGCATCGCCCCACGGAGACTCGCGGTCTGGCAGCCAACGCACCAGGATACCGACAGTGTCGCCGACCCCAAAACCTCTCACAGCCATCGGCAGTCGCAGCCACTGCCCGCCGCCAACAAGGTGACCCGACGATGCGAGGCCGATCGATGACGTCACCGCCCCGACCAGCCCGCTCAATGGAGCCATGGCCCCCGACAGCCCGACCCCAGCGTGCACGACCGACGGCGGCTTTGACCGAGGCCGAGGCAGCGCTCCTGTTTTACCCTCTCGGATTCGCTGCTTCAGCTGGGCAACACGTGCCGCCCCAAGCGAAACCGGCGGAGGCCCGTACTTTGGCTGCAAGAGCGACATCACGCTTGCGGCACCTCTAGCAAATTCATCCGTTGTCACAGATCCAGATCCCGCCCCAGACCCGAGGCCCACACCCCGGTTTTTCCGCCGGAAAGCACTCGTGCTTTCTCGCAGCAGCCCAGTAGGATCATGTGAGCCGGCGACAGACGCATCAGGAGAGTCAGGCCCACCTGTGTTCCCCAGCACATGGCGTGCTCCTGGAGGATCTACCATTCCGGTGTGTTCCCTGCGATAGTCGGGACCCAGACCTCTACCCCCTCCGTCGATTCTGCTGATTCTGCCTTGTCCGTCATCGTCCACATCGAGTCCACCGGCAATGTATCTATGGATCGCTTCAAGCCGTTCGCGATCTGCGACCTCATCTTCATCTTCGCCTTCGCCTGTGCGTTCATGCACACCTCCGGATGCCATCCCCTCTACTTCCCCCGCATTCTCCTGCCTCTGCCTGATATCCCACACGTGGTCACTGTCCTGCTACCGAGCACCCCCTCTACCTCCACCTCCATCTCCATCTCCACTTCCACCTCCAGCGCATACCCCGGAATCTGGTATCGCACCCGTAGCGCTTGCTGAGCTAGACACAGATGCACTGGAACCCGCATCGCGCTAAAAAGCGGCGACCATATCAAGGCCGTCCGCTCCCGTGCCCGAGCCCGAGCCACCCAGGTTGCCTCGTGACCCGGAATCAGAACCACCGTGCAGTGACTCTACTCTCCCCAAGGTGCGCCTCTCTGCCTCGATCTTGCTGCCTTGCGTCCACAGCCCTTCCCCGTCTATCCCTCTCTCTCCACGATCACCGTCACCGTCACCTTCTGTCTTGGCACCATTTACGTCCTGAGACAGGTGCTTCAAGTACCTCTTTACCGCTCGCCTGCTGTACCTTGTGACTCCATCAGGGGCGTGCTAGAACGTCACCTCGAAATACGAAAGACCGCGTGAGGCCACTCTGTAGTGAGGAACAGAAAGCGCCGCGCGCGCAGATCGGAACGTCCCAGGGCACAGCTTGGCAACCGCGTGACCTCCGCAGAGCAGCTGCAAGTCCGGATGGGAGTCCTCCGGTGAGAAGATAGCCATTCTCTACAAGTGGCGGGTCGTCGCCTCCCATCGCTCTGCCGCACTCAGCTCGGCTTCAGCTGTCTCATCCGCTGACTCAGCAGTAGCGGTCGGCTGCGCCTGATCACTGCCTTGCAGCGCAAAGTGCTGCTCCGCATCGGTGATGCTATCAGACCTGGTTTTAGATCCTCTGTCCACCCTGATGGGAGCTGCGGGCGTGAGATGGTGAGAACGGACCCTGTGCTCTTGGGCCGCAGCAGCGAGGTCGATCAGCTCGAGAATGTTATTGGCACGGACGTCCATCGGGAGCAAGGGCGCTACCTTGCGGCTGCTCGAGCCACGGCGGAACTTTGCAATTGCGTAGCTTCCTGAGGCACCGCCACCGCCCTCAATCGCCTATGTCGCTGATACGGCTCGGCTGATGCCGTTCCCTTGCGCTGCGATCCGAATCCTATCAAGCACCTCCCGTGGCTCACCACGCCTGCGACCCGACGCAAGCAGAGAGTCCTTCGTGCGAGGATGCAGCGTGGACATCTTGTATAGGTGCTGCACGGTCAGTGGACGACTAACCACCGCCACGCGGCGAGCCTCTGCAAGTTCCGCAAGGCCTCGCCTGCGTTGTTCCTCAGCCGCCTATAGGCGGGCAAGATGCTCACCGAACTGCGTCCGGGGAGACACCGTACATGACCCGGCGGCGGTCGGACTCGCAGGCGCAGGAACCGACCCGTGCTCGGCTGCGCCCTGCCCCTGCCCGCCAAAATGCACGTTACTCATCCGCCCGGGTTCGTCCAATCCAAGCAGGCTGGCACTTCGGTCACTTCCCTGCCGAAGCTCTGCATTGCGCTGATCGCCAATGCCTGCGCCTTTCTGATTCCCCGAATGATACAGCTCTGCGTTCACGTGTCCAGCACGAGCAGTATCCGCGTGTTGTTCTCCAGGAACCAGTTCCCCGCCGTGCCCACGACCCTTAGAACTACGTATATGCAGCTAAGCCGCTGCTGCTGCGTTTCTCTTCCCATGGGTCCCCCGTATTGGATCGGTGGGAGTCTCGACGAGCTGAGCAGCGTGACCATGAGACCCCGCCTGAAGGATCTCAGGGACCGCATTCACAGGCACTTGTTCCCTCAGCATGTCTTCCTACTGCCGTTTTTCTGCTGCGACGCTGATCGAGTCTGGCATTGCCTCCCCATGTACGGAACGTGTGGCCAACAGTTGATGCGCCGGTCTAGGCACTGGATGCAGTGGGCGAGCGTCGGCTCGCCTACCCTACGGGGTGCCTCCAAGCATCGACGACGACGCCGGGGATCGGGCTGGTGTCACCCCAAGGAACGAGGCAGGTAGCCCCCGACTGCCTGACTCGGAATGATCCGCGTCCAGAAAGCTACCATCTTGACCTGGTTCTAGTCCTAGACCTAGTCCAGAGCGACCTCTGGCTCGTGCTAGGGCTCGCAGCGCAGGACTGTCAGGGGGCCTGGACACCAAGCCGATAGGTTTTCCTCCTCTGATTTCTTGTGTTCCCTGGCCACGGACCTCTCCGGGTAGGGCATGCGAGTCATGGTTAGCAGTATGCTCATCCATTTGGACACTGCCCGTCCTTCTGCTGGGCCGTGACGGGCTGCCGTAGCTAGACGCAGGTAAGAAAGAGGACTCGTCGTCCACGCTTTCCACGGCGACATGGGCGGCGTCTCGGGCTGCGGCCAGGAGCCTCTCACTGGCTCTGGGTGGTAGGCGTTGCTGGGTCCACTGCATCACAGGCAGGGTACCAGCATGTGTCTTGACTTTGCCGCCCTATCCCTGCTGGCCCGACGTTCGGGTCTAGTTGTTGTCAGAATCATTGTCATCTGGGTCTGCTATTGCAACTTGGGGCCCATCCCTTCCTCCTTCTGGCTGGGAATCGGTCGGGGCGAGAGATGGAAAAGAGAAATCGGATGGTGGTCCCTGTCCCTGCTCCTGTTCCT
>Ga0136560_1001105_pt1 | contig 13819 bp, 7 predicted proteins | sample AntRauMeHopE1497_FD_104925 | JGI IMG/M metagenome (GOLD analysis project Ga0136560, IMG submission 104925) | Saline lake microbial communities from Rauer Islands, Antarctica - Metagenome Hop E1 #497 | ecosystem: Environmental > Aquatic > Non-marine Saline and Alkaline > Saline | place... | reverse complement strand
GGATCGTAGAGATCGGCAAGACTACTCACAGTATACTTTGCTCGGGTATCCAAGACATTTTGGGCTTTCTGCTCTACCTGTTTTTTGTTCTTTTCGGATGGATATTTTGGCCAAATGAAGTTATTATAGGTTAATTGGGCAGAATAACTATAATCACTCTTCATTCTGCCACTAGTTATTCTCATCCATGCCATGTGCATCGTAGAAGTAACAATTCCAAATGTATAGGAGTCACTAGTGGAGATCGTATATACTTTGTCTCCTGCTATGATATCTTTTTTTAAAATTGCTATTGGAATAAATTTCCGATTTAAAGAAGAAACCCTTGGTAAAGCTATGTAATCCACCTCAGGCTGTCTAATTTCTCCGAACCTCATTGGAAATGTGGCAAGTTTGTTGGTGGCAGCTCTAGTACTACTTATCCTTATTTGATAAACAGCATCAACTCTTTTCCTTATTTCCGTAAGATTCTTCAAATCTGTAGGATTTGCATTTTCTAGCCAAAAGCAAAACCTAGGAATAGAATTGATTAATTCTTCACCCATCATAAATTGATGAATATATTTTTCACATTCAGGCTCCAGTAAAATTATTCTATTTCTTTCATTTTCATCAAATAATAGATTTCCACCGTCATTTGGCATGCTCCCATAAGTCATTTCGAATATGTCAGAAATTGGTTTTGTCCTTTTTAAAACAAAATTATCTTTCCCCTCTACTAAATATGGATTGATGTTTTTAACGGTTATTTCTTGCGGTTCTTTGTTGATGTTATCATATTCAAAAATTGATTTTTTTACAACCTCAAAATTGGCAAATCCAACTATTACACAATGCACTGCTGCTTTACCTTTTGCTTCATTTGTCCAGTTGAATGTTTGATGAGCGAAGTGAATTTTGATTTTATACAAATTGAAAAGTAGGTTCCAAAGAACTCCAACTTGCTCCCCTTGTGTGATAGAATTGGTAGAGACAAAGGCTACTTTTGTTTTTGTATTGGCAATTAATCGGGCAGCTAGCAAATACCAAGCAGACACATAATCCAGTATTCCGGCACCCTTAACACCTTTGAATATTGATTCCATGTCTTTTTTCTGATTTACATTTTGCTGACTCTTTCCTATAAAAGGAGGATTTCCAATGATGTAGTCAAAGTGTTGTGAGCCATTTCTGTAAAATGAAGGTTTGGGTCTGTTGTCGATGATAGTCAGATGATTCGTTTTTACTTTTACCTGATATTCGATTGACACATCGCTTACTTGTAGAATGGTATTGTCTGCATCAATTTCCAGATGATCCAAAACCAACAGACCATTCCAATCTAACCGCAGGGCATTACCATGGACGATTTTGGCAGATTTCTTCAGTGGAAGTCGAGCATAATACTGACCAAATTCTTCTGAGATCCGCAGGTTCATCTGATGATCCATCAGCCAAAGTGCTACTTCTGCGATCTTGGCAGGAAACTCATCGTACTCTATGCCATAGAACTGATCCACGTCGATAAACATCATTTCGGCTATGCCAATCACTTGCTGAGTACCGTAGATCTCCTTCATCACGTCCAGCTCCAGCAGACGTAGTTCTCGGTAGGTGATGATCAGGAAGTTGCCACAGCCACACGCTGGATCAAGAAATCTGAGTTGACCAAGGCCTTTATGGAACTCCCTAAGTTTGTTTTTATTTCCTTTTATGCTCTCGAACTCAGCCCTGAGCTCGTCCAAGAATAGAGGCTTGATTAGCTTCAGTATATTTTTCTCCGAGGTATAATGTGCACCGAGATTCCTACGCTCCTGTGGATTCATCACGGATTGAAACATCGAACCGAAGATCGCCGGAGAGATTTCACCCCAGTTTAGCGCAGCGCATTGAAGCAGGATTTCTCGCATGCGGGAATTAAATGCGGCTATCGGCAGAAACTCTTCGAAAAGCTTGCCATTCACATAGGGAAAAGCATTCAGATGCTCATCCAAACTGGACATTCGCTTGTCTCGAGGCGTGTTCAGTACTTGGAAAAAATTTGCCAGCAGTGCACCTAGATTAGTGCCGTCCTCGCTTGACTTGATTTCGATGTATTCCTTGAAAGTATCCTTTTCAAAAATCCCAGTATCATCAGCAAAGAGGCAAAATAACAGGCGAACGAGCATGACTTCCAGTGCGTGACCTTCGTAGCCACTCGCTTCGAGTTGGTCATGGAGTTTACCCATAAGTTCGGCCGCAGCAATATTTACAGCATCTTCATCTTTGAAATTACGCTTTTGATATCCAGCGATAAACCCGAACAGCTTTACATTTTTATGAAAATCTGCGAGGCGGAAATCATGCTGGATTTTCAGATCAAGATCATATAATCTGAATCTTTCAAAATCAGAAACGAGCACATATTGTGGGATTTCGTGTTCTTTGATCCCATAGAAATAATCCGTTGCCTGCTCGAAAGCCGCATCCAAATTTGAGCCTTTCGATTTGTGCTCCACAAGCAAAGTCCCTTTCCAAAAGAGATCTATAAATCCTTGTCTGTTATTGAGTTTTTTGACGGGCTCTTCAAAAGTGGCAAGCCTTCGCCTAGAGATTCCGAAAACATGGAAGAAATCATTCCAAAAAGAATCCTTTTCGGCACGTTCACGGGATTCACCTTCCCATTCTTTGGTAAACTTTAAGGATCTATCCTTAATTTCATTCCAGCTTAATGCCATTTGTAAACTCTTAAAAAAACGTTCTTCTAAAGATATGAGTAGTCGCCAAATTACGAACAATGAAATCGAATAAAAATCGGCTTAAAAAGTACAGTCAAGGTGCGGATTTGCGGTTCCATATTATAATTTTTAGCGCTGCTGTCCCCTCCGACTATGATTTTCTACCAACCCCTTCATTGCAAAAGCCATAATTGCCATGGACTTTCATGCACCCTACACCAAACATTGGACATCGGTCATCAAACATCCGACATCAGTCATCAAGCACCCGACACCGAACACTAAGCATCGAACACCAAACATCCTACATCGGGCACCTAAAAACATCCGACACCAAACACCCGACATCGGTCATGAAACATCGGACAGCAAACACCCTACATCGGTCATCAAGCATCGGACATCAAGCATCGGTCATCCAACACCCAACATCGGACATCCAACATCGGTCATCCAACACCCGACATCAAACATCGGACATCAATCATCGGACATCAAGCATCGGTCATCCAACACCCGACATCAAACATCGGTCATCCAACATCCTTTCAGCTTTCAGACTTTCGCCCTACTCGCTTTTCAGCACCTTCGCCGGATTGCTTTGCGAAGCCACATAGGAATGAATCCCTACGATAATCAGACAAATCGCCATCACTCCGATTCCCGCAGCAGCAAAAATTAGATACGGCATGTCAATACGAGTATTGAAGCCATTCAACCAGAAATTCAAGAAATAATAAGCTGGATAAACCGCTAATAAGAAGGCAATTCCTACCAAAATCAAGTATTCTTTTGAGATCAAAAACAAGATCTGCTGAAGGTTGGCTCCAAGGACTTTTCGGATGCTGATTTCTTTGGTTCGTTGGGCAATGGTAAAGGAAGAAAGTCCAAATAAACCCATGCATGATATCAGAATTGCCAGTCCACAGACAAAGCCAAGCACGTTCCGGATTTTCATTTCTTCTTGGTAAAAGCGATCAATCTCAGCATCCAAGAAGCTGAACGAAGCTTCTTCCTCTGGGTAGATTGAGCGGTATACATCCTCCAGATTTTGCTTGGCTTCTGCCAGATTCTGATCCGAAGTAAGCTTCACACTAATGGTTTGGAAATAAGTCGGATTTTGCTTCATCAGCATCGGCTTGATTTCTTCCCGAAGCGTACGGGAGTGAAAGTTTCCGATCACGCCAACGATTTTCATCTGCTGCTCGCTATGCCTGATTTCCAGTCCTATGGCGGCATTTTTGGAAGATATACCAGCTTCTTTGATAAAATTCTCGTTGACCAAGATTTCATTTTCTCCTTTCAGCGCAGCTTTTCCTGCCAAAAGCGGAATCCCATTCACTTTCACAAAAGCCGAATCAATATTCATCACCTGAATAAAAATCTGCTTCTCCGTCGTATCCATTGGGATATAGGCATCCGAAGTCCAAAGGCTAGTGGAAGAAACCAAACTTCCACTTAGACTACTGCTGGCCACCATAGATTCCTGGTTGAGTCGATCTCGAAGTTGCGCCATCTTGTCCGGGTCTGACATGAATGGTAGTGAAGCATAAAGCACCGCATCTTTCTCAAAACCTAAGGGCTGACTGGTGACAAATTTCAACTGGGCATTCAGCACCAAAACAAGAATGATAAAAGCAATCGAAGATGAAAACTGTAGCACAGTCAAGTTTTTTCGAAGGAAAACACTCATTGAAAACCCACCTTTTGAACTCAAATCTCCTTTTAGCGCCCGTTGAGTTTCATATCCTGACAACACGAGCGCTGGATAAATCCCTGTTATCAAAGCAAGCAGCACAGGAAAACCGAGATAGAAAATCAAATTAGGCGGTGTAAGGTAATTCAAGACAAAATCTTGAGGAAAATAAGCTGCGAAAGCAAAACGCAAGCCTTCCACCACAATCATGGCCAAAAGAGTGCTCAGAGCTACCAATAGCAGTGTCTCCACCAGAAACTGTCCGATCAACTCGGCCCTACTTCCTCCGATTGTCTTTCGGATGCCCACCTCTTTCGCCCGATTGATGGCCTGTGCGGTTTCTAAATTGATAAAATTCAACGCAGCCAATACCAAAATAATAAAGCCGATAAAGACCAATCCATTTAAAAAGACCTTGGAAACCTGATCATTTGCATAGTTTTGGGAAAAGTGCATTTCCGTAAGAGGCTCCGGAAAAAAGGTAGTCTCCTCCACCGTTTCGGATTCAAAATGTTTTTGGGCTACAGGTACTAAAGTAGCTTCCAGATCATCCTTGGTCACTCCGTCTGCAACTTTCACGAATAATTGAGAGCTGGAATTCACGTTTCCCCACTGATTCAGACCATACCATTCTTTTTGCTCGTCTGTTTGAATGGTATTAAAAGAAATGAAGTCTTGAAAGATAAAATCGGACTTCTCCTCAAAATCCTCCACGACACCGGTGATCTGAACCGAAATGCTATCCGAGTCCACATACATAAGCTCCATTCCCAATGCGTCACTTGGCGCCGAACCTGGAAAATATTTAGTAAGACTTTTCTCTGAAATCACTAGGGAATTGGGCTGTTCAAGAGCTGAGGAAGGATTTCCTGCAAGCCATTTTCTGGGAAAAATCTGGAAAAATCCCGGATCTGCGAAGGTCATCAAATTGGATCTTCCGAAAGTTTTATTGTTTCTGGGATCCGACACCAAGACATCGTGTAGCGTATATAATCTCGCCTTTTGCATGATGCCAGCAACCTCCTGATCGATCACGTCTCCTAATGGCCCGGGCGTTCCGGAGTTAGGAAATCTATCTCCATCTCCCCAATCCGAAATCGTATTGATCCTGAAAATTCGCTCCACATCCGGATGAAAACGATCAAAGCTGTAGGAATGAGTCACCACATTGAAAATCAAAAAACAGATCGCTATTCCCAGAGATAAACCGAGAATATGAATTCCAGACCGAAGCTTGTTTCTTCTAATATTCCGAAAGGCGATTTTCAGGTAGTTTTTGAACATGATTTTATTGGTTGTCAGTTGTGGGTTGTGGGTTATCAGTTGTGTGTTGCGGGTAATCGGTTATCGCTTGTCATTACTTTTCGTCATTACCAGAATTTAATACTAAACTTAACGGTTATCAGATTATTTCAAATCCGAAGCCTGCCTCCCTGAGGGCAGGCAATCTGTTTCAAATATTGATATTGCCTGCCTCCCGCAGGGATGGCTTTGACGTGGCTGAGTCTCGTATAGATTCAATATCTCGTTTCAGGTCCCGCAATGACGATTTAGCTTTCTCACTTTAGCTTTCTGATTTCTAAATTTAGCTTTCTCACTTTAGCTTTCTGATTTCAAATCTTAGATCCGAAATCATATATCATAAATTCTCTTACTCGCTTTTCAGTGTCTTCGCAGGATTCACCAGTGCCGCTTTGATTGCCTGTGAACTTACCGTCAATAAGGCAATCAGGAGGGTCAAGCCTCCGGTCCAAATAAAGATGCTCCAATTGAGTTCTGTCCGATAAGCGAAAGTCTCCAGCCAATCACTCATAAAATACCAAGTCACTGGAATGCCAATCAGGATGGAAATGATGACCAATCGGGTAAATTCTGAAGAAATCAAAGTGACCAAACTCGCCACCGTAGCTCCCATCACTTTCCTCACTGAAATTTCTTTTTTCCTTCGCTCCGCAATGAATGTTGCCAAACCGAACAAACCCAAACAGGAAATAATCACTGCCAAACCTGTGAAAATCGTGGTGAGATAGGCTGTGCGCTCCTGAGACTGGAATTTTTGGGCATGCTCCTGATCTATAAAGCTATATTCAAATGGAGCGTCAGGATTGAACTTGGCAAAAATTTGCTGGACTTCTCCAAGCGCAAGCGCTAAGTTTTCGCCTTCGGCTAATCTGATATGAATGAAATTCAACTCCCGCTTCGGTCCAATTACTACCATTGGTTTGGCTTCATCAAAAGGCGATTCCATGATAAAATCCTTTACTACACCTACAATAGTAAATTCATAATCATCCTTGATTACCTGACCTATTGGATCCTCAAAGCCCATGACTTCGACGGTTTTTTCGTTGACTATTGCCGAAAGGCTATCACTTGGATAAGTATAGATGTCAATGTCTCGACCGGCAACTAATTCCATCCCTGCCGTCTTGACTAAATTAGCATCGGTGCCCATCCGGCTAATATTTGGCTTAAACTCAGGATCTTTTCCTTGCCAATCCATCCCATCTGTATCGCTATAAATGACTGTAAGTGGTGAAAAAGTATAGGATATGGAAGCCACTCCAGGAAGAGCTACTAATTCATTTCGAAATGCAGTTTTATTCTTTCTGATATTTTGTGTAACTGGATGAAAGATCAAATTATCCTTATCAAGTCCCAAGTCACGATTTTGAACAAAAGTCATCTGATCACGAACGATCCAAACACTTGAGATCAATATAACCACAACCGCAAATTGAAATACCACCAAAACCTCACGCGGCTTAACTCCAAAGCCTTTGTTGATATTAAAGTTTGATTTCATGGCTAAAGCCGGCTGATACGAACTCATCAAGAATGCTGGATAACTTCCCGCCAAAACTCCAATAATCACCACATAGCCTATCGATATTAGCCAAAAAAAAGGCTGCGTAAATGGGTTGGCCAGATTTTGACCGATCAGATCTTTAAACCATGGAAAGGCTAAAGAAACCAATAGAATAGCAAACAGGTAAGCTGCAATCGCAATCATCGTGGATTCAGCTAAAAACTGGCCGATCAACATGCCTTTATTAGCACCGGAAAGTTTTCGGATTCCGACTTCTTTTGATCGCTTGTCACTTTGTGCGGTACTCAAATTCACAAAATTGATCCCGGCAATGAACAGTACCAAAATGGACACGATCCCGAACATTTGGATCAGTTCAATCTTACCTCCAACAGACTTCCCATTTTCAAACTTAGAATACAAATGCAAGTCCTCAATTGGAAAAAGGAAGTCTGAGATTTCATCGTATTCGGTATTTTTGGCAGTGAAGCCTTTGTACTTCTCGTTGAAGTCAGTTACTGAAGTGCCTTCAGTCAGCATTACAAAAGTTCGGTAAGAATTATTTCCCCAAAAATCATCCGCCCACTCCATCTGAACAAGTTTTTTAAAAGACAAAAATGTAGTAAAAGGAAAATTCGTGTTTTCAGGCAAATCCTTGATCACCGCCTTTACCTCCAGATCCAATTGCTTCTCTACGGTGACTGTTTTGCCCAATGCAGATTCTTCGCCAAAAAGCTTACGGGCGACCGATTCCGTCAAAACAATACTTTCGGGCTCTTCCAATGCCGCAATAGGATCGCCTTCAATTGCTTCAAAACTAAATATTTTAAAAAATCCGGGTTCGGTAAATGTTGACTCCTCGTAGAAACTATTTTCTCCAACGGTCAATAGCTGTGGATCCCATTCTGTAATCCGAATGGCTTCTTCTACCTCTGGAAATTGATCTTTCAAAGTCGGAGCATAAGGCGCAGGGGTATAATCCCCGCTGAAAATTTCGCCTTGCATTTCAGTATTTCTCCAAACTGCAAAGATTCGATCCGAATTTTCGTGAAAGCGATCCACGGAAAGCTCAAACTGCACCCAAATCAAAATCAGGATAGAAGCCGCCATTCCAATTCCAAGCCCAGCAATAGTGATAAAAGCATATCCTTTGCTCCGTTGGATATTTCTCCAGGCGATTTTTAGGTAGTTTTTGAACATGGTTTATTGGTTTTCAGTTTTTTGTCAGTTGTGGGTTATCGGTTATCGGTTGTCATTACTTTTAGTCATTGCGAGTGTTTTATTCGTGATTGCTGGGACTTAATACTAAACTTAAAGGTTACCAGATCATTTCAAATCCGAAGCCTGCCTCCCGCAGGGATGACTTCGACCTAACCGAGTCTCATCTAGACTCAATATTACGTTATAGGTCTCGCAAATACGTCGCTGGTCTCCCAATGTCGATTCAGCTTTCTCACTTTAGCTTTCTGATTTCTCCATTTAGCTTTCTAAATTTTAGCATCTGATTTCAAATCTTAGATCCAAAATAATATATCATAAATTCTCTTACTCGCTTTTAATCGACTCCACCGGATTCGCTGTGGCGGATTTCCAAGATTGAATTGATACAGTCATCCAAGCGATAACCAAGGAAATCGACGCCGTTCCCAAGAAGAACCAAATAGATATCGGGACTTTATTAGCGAATTGGCTCAGCCACTCATTCATCAGATAATAGCCAATTGGTAAGGCGATCAACATCGCAATTCCAACCGGAATCAAGAATTCGAGGGAAAGCTTTTGAATAATTCCGAATACGGAAGCACCCAGTACTTTGCGAATCCCAATTTCTTTTCGCTTACTCTCGGCAGTGAAAATCGATAATCCAAGCAATCCCAAACAAGAGATAAAGAGTGTGAGGAATGCAAAAGCTCCAAGAATATTACCAATTCTGGCCTCTTGCTCATACTGTAAGGCAATAGTGGTATCCACGAAATTGTAGTCAAATGGAGTCCCCGGTAATAATTCTTTCCATTTTGATTTCAAAGTTTCCAATTCTTGAGCTCCGAAATTATCAGTGACCCGCAACAGCAAATACCGACTTGCATCAAATGCGGCTGTTTTTGAAGGAAAATAAACGGTAGGCACGATATCATCTTTGAGGTTTTGAGTATGATAGTCTGCCACTACTCCGACTACATTTCCATTGTAATCGGAAAAAAGCTCCCCGTTTTCCTCGGTATAAACTCGGATCCCCATTCCCAAAGCTTGCGCTGGATTTTTCTTCATCCACTCAGCAGCTGATTCATTCACCACAACTCCCAAATCATCCATTGCCGCAAATCGCTCACGCATCATATAGGTAGTGCCCTGGTCAGCATATTCTGGGCTAAACTCCCGCCCAGAAATTACCCGAACTCCCATATTTTGGAAAAAGTCTGCATCTACATATTGCAAATGAACATTTTCCTCATCTCCCTCCTTCATATCAGTATAGGAAAAAGAAGGAGCCCAACCTACCTCCACGCCGGGAATAGCCGATGTGGTATTGACAGACTGAATTCCTTGTTGGCTGCCTAATTCAGTTTTGATCGATTCTATATTCGATAGGTTTTGTTCATTCAGCTTGATGGAAACCAGGCCTTTGTAATCAAAGCCCATGTCAGCATTTTTCAAATAGCTATGCTGGAAATAAGCCACTCCTCCACAAAATACCAATAGTGCCGAAAGCATAAATTGAAATACCACGAGTGATTTCCTCAAACTTGAATTCCCTCGAGCTCCGCTAGATTGTTTTAGGATCATTTCGGGTTTTAGCCCAGATAGATAAAACGCCGGGAAAATACCAGCCAAAAGCGAGGAACTTACCCAAATCGCGCCTATAAATATGCCAATAGCCGGATCTGAGTTGATTTGAAAAGGAATTTCAACACCCATCACGGCATTAGTCAAGGGCAAAATCAAGTAAACCAATCCCAAGCCGACTAGCATTGCGATCCCATTGATTAAAAATGATTCTGTAAGAAATTGACCGATCAACTGACCTCTTTTGGCACCGTTCACTTTTCGGATTCCAATTTCCTTCATTCGCTTGATTGCTCGAGCGGTAGCCAAATTGATAAAATTGATGCAAGCTAGCAGCAAAACAAAAATCCCAATCGACCCGAAAATATATAACGTCTGTCGAGACATTACTGGAGTCCATTCACGATCATATCCAGCTGTAAGGTGAATGTCTGCGATAGGCTGAAGGTAGTGCTGATAGCTTTTTGCCTCATCGGGATTCCGATAATTCCCATTCACTTCCTGAATCCGAGTACTGATCTGAGCTGCATCTACTGCACTAGTCGCCTTAACATAAGTATAGCCTTGGGGCCACCAGAAGCTCCCAAAATCAGCGTCAAGCGGTAAATAATTCTGAGACTTGAAAGTTGCCATCCCCGTGATAAAGTCAAACTTCATATGAGTATTGGAAGGCAGATTTTCTAAAACACCTTTAATTTCAAATGCTGTTCCATCGGAAGAAATCAAGGACTTCCCGATAGGGGATTCAGTTCCAAAATATTTATTAGCCTTTTCTTCAGTTAAAATCAGTTGATTAGGATTTTCAAAAACTCCCTGCCAGGATCCTTCTTTCAGTTTAAATCCAAAAACTTCATCGAAACCTGCATCGGCATAATAAAAATGGGCTTCCTGAAAACTTTCATCCGGTGCAATTCCATCTGGTGAGTTGAAGTAGTCATTACTCGGAACGACCATTACCACATTGCTCAACTCATTCTGAAATTCTTTGCGAAGCATAGGCGAAATCGCCCCACCAGTCCAAGCCCATTGGTTAGCCTTATTCACATCCTGAACTACCCGATAGATCTGCTCACTTTCTGGGTGAAACTGATCGTAGGATTGCTCCTGCTTTACAAAAGCAAGTAAGATCAAACAAGAAGCGAGACCAATGGAAAGACCAAGGATATTAATTAGAGAAAATGACTTTTGCCTCAGTAAGTTTCTCCAAGCGATTTTAAAGTAGTTTTTGAGCATGGTAATTAATCTTATCGGGTTGTCTTTGTTGTCGAGTTATTAGCTTCGAATTGTCAGGCTGGTTATTCGTTCTATCCGTCATTGCGCGTGCTATATTCGTCATTGCGAGGATTTAATAACACATTTGATAATTTACTACACTTCTTCAAATCCGAAACCCGCCTCCCGGAGGGCAGGCAATCTGCTCCAAAGATTGATATTGCCTGCCTCCCGCAGGGATGGCTTTGATCTAGCTGAGTCTCGTATAAACTCATTATCTTTTTCAGGTTCGCAATGACGCACTAGTCTCTCAATGACAGGACCCTCGCAATGAAGTCTCTGGTCTCGCATCGTCATTCACTGTTATTTCCACTTCTGTGCCATCAAAAAATAGCCTAAAACAATCAATTAAGCACTTTTGAAAAATACTGATTTATTTACTCGAACAAAAACGTTCGCTTGCGGGCAAAGTTGATTCAGGGAGCAGTTACAGTGTGCAGTAATCAGAATGCAGTTGGCATCGCACCTTAAGATATTAGGAGCCAACCTTCTTTGATTTTGGTCTATAATGAAAAGTAGCTATACTTTCTAAGGTTCTTTGATCGAATCAATTAGCTAAGGGAAAGGTGGTTTTATTTTTTTTGTAACTTACTGATAACAAGATTTCTTTGAAATTTTTCAAAGTTAGAAACCAAAACCCAAGATTTTAAACTAAAAAACAAAAAATGGAACGACTCAGCAAAGACACCAACGCACTCAACTGGTTTGAAATACCAGCAACAGACATTGATCGGGCAAAAGCTTTCTACGAGAAAATTTTTGAAGTAGAAATGATGGTCATCGATATGATGGATACGAAAATGGCAATGTTTCCCACAGAAACACCTCACTCAGGCGGAGGACTTGTCCAAGGCCCGGATCATAAACCCAGTAAAGAAGGGGCGGTGATCTACCTCAATGGAAATCCAAATCTTCAGCTCGTCTTGGACCGAATCGAAGCTGCCGGAGCTGAAATCACCTTGCAAAAAACCAGCATTGGAGAAAGTGGCTTTATGGCCTTTTTTGAAGATTCAGAAGGGAATCTGGTAGGATTACATTCCGGAGAATGATTATACACTTCAGTTCAAACCTCGGTCTGTGGGGACACAGACCGAAACTTTGTTTACGTACCTTCACCTCAAACGAAGCCTGAATATTAATTAATTTAAAATTCTTCATTCTTCATTTTAAATTCTTTTTTCTAATCGCTTTTTAGAAAATGTCCGCTTGCTAGCTAAAAATAAAACCCAGGACTTACCTCATAATTCAGAAAACCTTGGATTCTAAATTTGAAATCAACCACCCAACCTCCTTTGTACCAATTCATCAATTTTTTCAAATAGTTGTTTTGGGTGACGGGTTCTCCAGCTCATATCGTTCAGGGTACCTCCCATGACCAAATATCGATCGATCCCGAATTTGCTCATTTCGACCAAGACATGATCGCGCAAGTTTAATACAGCAATCCAGCCATCTTCTAATTCATCTTGCCATTCATCGTAATAATCATCGGCATCCAAATCGGAGTGAAAATTCATCAGATTTTCACAAATCAGAATGTATTTAGTAATCCCTTCGCCGATCATCAATTCAATGACCCCACGCTTTAACGTCATAATGTCATTATTCAAAAGGTCATTCCATTCTCCCATGAGTTCGATTACTGCAAAACCATCGGTGTAGTCCACATAAATAACTTTCAGAAAAAGTGTTTCGCTATCAATATTGTCCCATTGAGGGTGAATCAGAAAATTATAAATCTGATCTGTAAAGTGAACCTCGCTGTTTTGATAGCCAAAAAAAGGTGACTGTGGGTCTTCTGAGGCGATATAAAGGTGGCGCCAGTTGTAGTATGGTTCAAGTGTATGCATAATCGGAGAAACAGTTTTGGAAAGTGCAAAGTTTCAGTCCGCAATTAGATGATGAGCTTCTCTTATATCTCTACCCTATTGCTTATTTGAAAAACGAGCCTTCAAAATCTAGTTATTTCCCTCAGCTTCCTTTTTGGCTTTTTCCTGCTTCCTAAAATATCCTCTAAAAAGGAAGTTTGACTTCAAGGCTTCCATATTCTCGTTTAGCTTGTAGGTACTGGATTCAAGATTCTGAAGCGTTTGATCTACTTGTTGCCTGAAAGCAGAATCTTGTAAAATCAATCCCGCTGTTCCTTGTCCTTCTTGAATATTCTTAAACAGCAGATTCATTTTTGACATCATTTCCGCAGCATCAGCACTGGTATTTTTAAATTGTCCCAGCGTTTCTTCAAAATTTGAATTCATAATACTGTCAGTAAATAAACTGTTTACTATTCCATCTCCTTTCTCAAAAGAAGTAATAATATTTTTTCCGGATTTCGTAATTGCAACGGCATTTGACCCGGCATTCTTAAACTCCCGAATTATGGCATTTATATCATTCACTAAGTCAGGATCACCCAATAAGGACCAAAGCGCTTCGCTTTTATTCAGTTTATCGGTGATTTCAGTAAGGTTTACCAAGGTTTTTTCGAGATAATTGCCTGTGGAATTAAGCGTTTCCAGCATTTCATCGGTATCGACTTGAGGCAAAGAATATAAGATATCCCCT
>Ga0136560_1001102_pt1 | contig 13848 bp, 10 predicted proteins | sample AntRauMeHopE1497_FD_104925 | JGI IMG/M metagenome (GOLD analysis project Ga0136560, IMG submission 104925) | Saline lake microbial communities from Rauer Islands, Antarctica - Metagenome Hop E1 #497 | ecosystem: Environmental > Aquatic > Non-marine Saline and Alkaline > Saline | place... | reverse complement strand
GGATTTTTTTGATTTTCATAGTTGGATATTTTCTGTAATTAGCTTCATAATTTTAACGTGCCATAGTATGGCTCGTGTTATAGTATTGATCGGTCGATATCCTGGTTCATTCCGTACCCGAATCGTAAATCCCGAACTCCGCTATAGTCGGTCTCGCACGTGACTTAACCAAAATTAGTCTTATGGTATCCGTGGTCACTTTTGGCAACCTGAGCAATCTTTTGTAGCCTATGGTAGTGACTGGTGCTATACTTTTCCACACTAGACTTGTTTAAACTATTTATTTCAATGTATTTTAAATGGCAGCCTCTTTTTGTGTTTTTTGGGGTCATTGATTTAGTTGGGTTGCTAGTTGTATCATGGATAATATTCCGTTGTTTACGGCCAGGCAATAAAGATACTTTTTATATTGCCCAATGGACTCGCAAGGTTTTTTGGGTCTGTAATGAAATAACCTGACTAATTTATTTCAAAACAGACCCTTAATACCAAAACCGTTAATCAACTATTTCTTTTTTAGTTCTAAAACTTTTTTTCCCTCTCTACCGTAGCCTTGCACTTTCAAGAAACTATTCTCGATGGTTATTACGCCATAGGCTGTTTCTTTGGTATCTACCATGCCTTTCATGGTCAGGTAATGTACCCCATTTTTAATACCGTAGTTTCCCTCGTGATTATGTCCGTTGAGGTAAGCTTTGACAACGGGATAGTTTTCTATGATTTTAATGATTTCATCGGCATTCCATAAGTTGTGCACATTTTCCGGAAATACGGGGAAATGGCTGTATAAAATAACATTCTCACTGTTCTTTTCCGCTTTTTCCAACACACTTATGAGCCATTTTTTCTGGGATTCCCCAATTGCTCCGTTCCATTTTGGGGAGCTTATCTTATTTTCTTCATAATACCGTTGGGCAAACTTATACTCTTCACTACCTTCGGCGTAGGCATGAAAGCTTACATCGTTACCGTCCAGCACCACAAATCTCCAGCCCTTTACGGCAAAATCGTAATATCGGGAGGGCATGCCCATCTTTTTATAAACCTCCGCCCGTCTATCAACGGGAACTGAAAAATCATGGTTGCCCAAGACATGGTATTTGGGCATCTTCAACGCATCATAAATAGGACCCACCACATCAAAACTTTCCCAGTCCCGATCAATAAAATCGCCTAGGTGTACTACATATTCCAGATCCATGGTGTTAAAATCGGCCACACATGCCTTTAATTTGGCATCGGACGTCGCATACTCCCGCACTCCTGCCGTGGGATAATTACAATACTGGCAATCGGCGATTACCCCAAACGAAAATTTTTCCTCCATCCCTTTATTGAAATTTTTATGGGAACTACAACCTGTCATCCCCATAATCATAAGGATAATATAAGAACCAAATAGCACCCTTTTAATCTTTTGCATACCTATTATTTAATAATTGAACGATCCATACGCCAAGCTGTACTTTCTCTAATCCTTGTTGACATAAAAATACCTGATCCTACAACTGTTTCCTTTACTGGCTGCATTATTTTCCCCGATCAATCGCAGTCTCAATACATGCTTTGCCGGGACAAGGCCTGCTTCTAAGGTATAATACCACGGTACATGTAACTGTCCGCTCCAATTGGTGAACACATCTTGCCTAAGCCATGGTCCTCCATCTATACGATATTCTATAATCCCGGCATCGGGCCCTGCGGCTACCGCGATGCCAACAGCCGTACCTTCAAATTTAAATTTCAATATTGCACCGGAGGTGTCGCCGATGAGCATAGGAACATCGGTATAGTTTTCCCTTGATGCCATGCCATCTGTCGGCTTCCAATTCGCAATGTAGTTCCAGCCCTTTGAGGCCATATCCTCGGTTATGGGAATCAAGGCCCCATGGGCATACGAGGCTTTATCCAATTTTTCGGGTACCGCATGTACTCTTATCTTATATTCTTCCGCAATATTTCCGCTCCAGGCATCTTCCAGAAACCTCAAGATGGAATGGGCATAAATACCTTGTCCGAAGGGCGATGGGTGCAAGTTTTTAAAATCTTCCTCCCACGTAAACTCGCCCGCGGCAATGCGTTCGGTTACTTCCTTGGCCAAGTTAATGGTAGGAATAGTATAATGCTTTGCTATCCGGTCATGGTTTTGTATCACCTCTGGTATTTCACCATTGCTATAGGATTCCATTTTTTGGGGGTCTACAAAATGCATGATTACAATATCCGTTGCCGGATTATTTTGGCGCACATGGCGCACAATACCTTCCATAGCCCTAATTTGTTCTTCCTTGGTTCTTCCGTTCGCAGCATCGTTGACAGCGGCTTCTTCGAACAATAGGTCCACGGGGCCATTTTTCAACACATCCCTTTCTAAACGAAAAGCGGCCGGAGTTGTTCCCATGGACGGAATTCCTGCAGCGATAAATTCGAATTTCGTATTTGGAAACCGATTTTTTAAATAATTGGTGATACTATCCCGCCAACCCCCATTATAGGTAATAGATCCCCCTAAAAATGCGACCCTTCCCTTTTTTTTATGTTCGAACTTGATAAACGAATTTTTAACTCCGCCCCGCAATTGGTGGTAGGCAGAAGATTCCAAGCCCTGTTTGGGAAGTTCGGTATGGTATCGTATGAAATCTGCTCCCAAACGTGGGGTTTCAATAGGAAAGTGATGCCCAAAAACATCTTGTTCCCCATCCGTACACGGCACTATGGTCACCGTACCCCCGAGTTTTATATATCTGTCCGCCAATATTTTGGTATTTTCTTCCATTGGCACTACGGAATCCTTTAACCCGATCATAAAAAGGAGGGGCACCTTCTGCCGGGCCAGTTTTTCCAAGTTGTCAAAAGGTTGGTCCATATACGACTTTGCCTCTTTATCGGAAGTAAATCCATATTCGGTCTTTAGATGTGTCCAATCTTCATTGCTGCCTTTTCCAGTGCCGTAACCACCGGGCCAACTTTTGAAATCACAAACCGGGGATTCGGCATAAATGCAGTTTATCTTCTCCGGATTGTTTTTTGCCCAATTGAATATAAAAAGTCCTCCCCTACTGGCACCTTCGAGACTTAGTTTTTGGTTTAGCGTATAGGTATTTCTTAGAAATATATAAAAACGGTCCCAAATTGCCATAGCTTTAGGGCTTCCGTACTGATTTTCAGTATTGATATAGGCAATATGATACCCTTCGGACACTAAAATACTGTCCATCTCGGTATGCCAATTCGGAAAACGGGCCCGCCATACCCACGGTTTGCCTTCTAGCGCTTTATTGGGTTTAACCACATGGGCGTCCTTACCTTCAAAGAGAAACTTTTCCTTCTTGAAACCCTTCCATAAGGATATTTCCATTTGTTGTGGCTGCCCTTGGGCCATCGCCCAAAAAGGAGTTAAAACAAAAAGCAGCACCCATATCCAGATTTTCATTTTTTAAAAATTTATAGCCGTTGCGACTGTTGCCTGTTCTTCGGTTTTTTTATGGCCTTACGCTAAATCCCGTCGGGATATGCTACCGGATTGCCCGTGCCATTATCCGTTGGCATTTGTGCTTTTGACTCCCTTAGGAAATTTGAAAGTACGTTTACTAATTTCGATAGTTTTTCCGGTTCCTTTTGCGCTAGGTCATTTTTCTCGGAAAGGTCCTCCTTTAGATTGTACAATTCCAATTCTCTTCCTACATGTTTGTACACGAGCTTCCAATCCCCCTGCCTCATAGCACTGTATGGAAAATAGAGCGCTCCGCCATACGTATTTGGGTAATGCCAGAAAATAGGTCTGTCCTGTTTATCCGTTGTTTTACCTTTAAGAAAAGGGACAAAGCTCTCACCATCAATTACGCCACCTTTCTGATCGTATTTTTCAACACCTGCCATTTCAAGGAACGTCGGGAAAATATCCTCTATGATGATGTAGTTTTTGGACGTTGAACCGGGTTTGGTTATGCCAGGCCACTTCACAAGTAATGGCACTCTTACACCTCCTTCATAGGGCAATAGTTTATGCCCCCTAAGTGGTAAATTACGGTCTGTGTTGGAGGGTTGTCCATTGTCCGACATAAATACGATAATAGTATTGTCCTCAATTCCGCGCCTTCTTAGATGCTGCATAATGTCTCCCAGTGACTTGTCCATACTTTCTACCATTGAGGCGTATGAAGCCTGAAAATCCGTGAGTTCCATGGCATCGTATTTATCAGAAAAACGAGGGTCTTTTTCCCACGGGGCATGAATGGCATAGTGTGACATGTACAGGTAAAAGGGCTTTTTCTCGGACACCGCCTTGTCAATTTCGGCATTGGCTTTAATGGTCAATGCTTCGTTTAGGTATATGTCCTTTCCATGGTATTCTTCCAGCCCGGGAATATTCCATATCGGGTCTCCGTTTTTAAAAGCCGCACTAAAGTTATTTGTCCCGTAGTAACTCCCCGGAGCACCGGCCGCATGTCCTGCAATGTTCACATCAAACCCAAGGTTCAGCGGGTTTTCGCCGGGCGTATCCTTAGCGCCAAAATGGCCCTTGCCTACATGGATCGTTCTATATCCTGTTTGCGTTAAAAGTTGTGGTAGTGTATTTACAATAGTTGCCCTAGCTACTCCTTCGGTTATACTGATGCCGTTAACATTCCATTCTGGCTCTGTAACCTCCGCAAGCTTTTGGCTAGGCGATTCGTCCTTTCTTAAAGTCCAGCAGGTGACCCGATGTCTTGCGGAGTTGAGTCCAGTCATCAGACTGATTCTCGAAGGAGAGCATACCGCCGCTGCATAGGCCTGGGTAAACTTCATTCCACGATTTGCGAGGCGCTCCATATTGGGCGTGTGGTAACGTAGGTTCAGTTCCGTTACCTCGGAATGAAAGGGTACGGAAGTCTCTTGCCATCCCATATCATCGACAAAAAAGAAAACAATATTAGGCTTAACTACAGGATTTTGGCACGTGGCCATTTGTACAAAAAAAACTAGTGTTAGGAGGAAAACTATTCTATGTAACTTCATTTTACGTCTGCTTTAAATTACTTTATCAAATTGAATCCCGCTGTGACGGGATAGTGATCGGACAAAAACCAATTGATCTCGCCATTGTACACTCCCGAACCAATACTATTAAAAGAATTTTGTTGTTCATCTTTTACTTTCTTTTGGCAAGCATCTGAAAACACTTCTATTAAAAAACGTTTTCAATTTCTTCAATAGATACATTTAACACATGCTCTGAAATACTATTTAAACTTTTCACGCTTCCAGAAAAATGATACATGCGTTGGGTATGGCTATACGATTCTTGTTTATCTAATGCCAATGCAGGCGAAGAACTTTCCAATTCGTAAAAAGGTCCCATCTGAGAGCCGTCATCCAAGGGTCCGTCATTATATGAATTAATTACATCTCCGGAAAATGGTGCTTCCTGAATCTCCCAAGCCGAGTTCACATATTTGTCCGTTTTCTTTGGCGCATCAATTTCTAATATGGTTAATGTTTTATTTATAGCATCATAACTTCCAATATGCTTGGTTGCTCTTTTTGACGTAAAACCAATTTTTCCGCGACTTTTACCATCTGCCTTAAAAAACACGGTTTTATCCGTTGACTTTAAGCGATCGGGAGCCACCTTTCCAAAATAATTATCGTTTACCTTAACGCCAAACTCATGCTCATTTCCTTCCTTGATAGGCACAACTACGGTAACTCCCGGAGATGGATTTAACATACACAAGATCCAAATAGAAACTAGACCAGTTTCTTCCTTCCACGCCGCTTCTCCCGTGTTTTTTAATGTGTTTTGAGATTCATATCCTACGGCTGAAAAATCTTTCGAATTCAATTGCAAAGCCTTTATAATTTGACCCTGCGTTAACAGAGATACTTTTCTTGTTAATTCTATTTCAAATAATGTTCCGGAATGATTTTTAAAACGAACCTCCTTTTGAAAACTTGCCGAATTAGCAGATCGATCAACAACTGCAAAAGTATCCGTATCCATAAAAGAGGGTACATTCCAATTCGCAAAATTAAATTCAGTTTTAGGTTTAAAGAACATAGAGAATTGTCCGCCTTCTGGCCCTAACCACAATCTTTCTTCACCCCCAAAAGCATTAAATTTATTATTTACTTCTTTGGACGAAATCAACTTATGATTAATCCAACCAAAACTGATCCCTTTATCACCTCCTAAAGTGCTTGTCATTACTCGACCTTGCAATTCTGGCAAAAGGATGATACTTGCTTTTTTATCTTCACTTTCTAGAACGATCGTATTTTTGAAATGCTCTTGCAAAAAGGATTTGTCATAACCAAAATCTCCTGGGGAAAATGTATTTTTGGCAGTACTATTCGGTTGTTCTTTTGTGTTGTTTTTTGAATCGGTTTTACAGGATAAAAATATTGAAGCACATAGAATGCAAATAAGCGTTGTGATTTTTTCAAAAATAGTTTTCATCGTTCTTCCGCTATTATGAATTTAAAATCTATCGGCTTTCTGGGCTACCATGATGATCGGCAACAGAAAATAAACTAGTAAAAACAGTATTCGGCTCATATTTTGGCGCTTATAAATAACTGCTCAATTTCATGCTACTTCCTATCTATTTCTTTAAGTTCAGTTACCCTTAATTCATTCTTTCTACATAGTAAACTTCAAAGTTCTTAATAAGCGGTTCTTCCTTGGATTCATTAATAATTAGGCGGAGCTGAGAAACCGCTACATCATCAAAGGTGTGAATCATTTTATGACCTATTGCCGTACCCTCAAAAAGTACTTGCCAGCCGGTGCTTGTCTTTCCTTCAACCTTAAATTTACGAACCCGCTCACCATGCCTTATATCTTCCATGAGCACAAACTGATTTATGGTCTGTTCTTTTGATAGTTTTAACTTTATTTTTTTTCCTGTGCCAGCCACTGATTTTATAGGCATTGAGAAAAGTAACTTAATTGCCTTACCAAACTCTTGTAAACGTTCTACATCCGCTGCTGGCATTAATCCTTCTGGGTCAGGGGTTACGCCTAATATAAGGGTTGTATTATGGCCAACTGAATTATAATACATATCTACTAAGGCATCAAGACCGTATATAGTATGTTCACGGTGAGGCTCCCAAAACCAGTCATGACCCCCATTACCTCTTAGCGGTGCATCGCTCATGGCAGGCATATAATACGTTCCATCAGGATCGCCTGTCTTTAAAAGCTGAAAATCATTCTCTGAGATTTCTTTTTTTGCGGTTTCACCAGCACCAGTGGCTCTATAGCGAAAAGTACCCCAAGATGGATAGGGTACTGTCCCCGTTTCGCTTCCCCCCCAGCGCATATCTGCTCGTTGGAGGTTATGATAAAAAAGACTGTTTGGCTGATGCTCCTCAAAAATAGAAAGAACATCCGGACCACCTTGCTCTGGACCATGGGCGCCACCATCAAACCAGACCATAGCCCATTCTCCATAATTTGTAAATATCTCTTCTACAATTTTTTCGATTGTATTGTTGTAATACGCCTGCCTGTTTTTGCTGAACTCGTTGTCTCCTTGCACCTTAAAGTCATGAATTCCATAATAAGCATTCCATCGCGTTCCAATATATACCCCGGGAAGAATTCCGTACTTCTCACAAGATACTTTAAAATCCCTAAGAATATCTCCCTTTCCATCTTGCCATTCCAAGGCCTTCATGGAATAGGGGGTCGTTTTACTTTGAAAGAAAAAGAATCCCGTTTCATGGCTAACAGTTAGAATAGCAATCTTAAAACCCCCGTCTTTTAATGAGCGTATCCATTGATCCATATCGTACTTTTGGGGGTTGAATATGTTGTAGTCCGCTACAGGGTTAATTCTTACCTCACCCTGATCGTAAAACTCGCCATCAAAAGCATGAAGATCAATACAAACCAACGCGGCCAATTCTGCATTTTGCCACTGTAATTGTGCTGCCGTGGGAATAGGCACTTTATATTGCCCTACTGTTTTAAGAGTTAGTATAAAACATAGTTTCAGGGTAAGTAAAAACCTATACTTCATTTTTTAATTTTTATACTATTTTATGTAATATCTTCTAAGCTAACTATCTAGTTAATTTTTGGTTGACTAAATTTACAATTTCCGAAGAGCCTTCCTTTTTAGGCGTGCTCCACCGTCGTGTGTGAAGAGTTCAGGCCTATGGGTAAAGGTTTATTCAGGTCAATAAATAAAGATTTTTGGACGTTTGCAATGTTTTTTATCATAATAATACGGTTATGAAACATTGTTTTTCAGGTTATTATGATGATAACTCCTAAAATACAAAGCATCCTATAATCGGACAGGATAAAATCCCTCCTGCTCTTTTTATTACGCCTAATTCTTTCTTTGCACATTATACACCTCAAAATTCTTAATAATGGGTTCTTCCTTAGCTTCATTAATTACTAGGCGGATCTGAGACACCTTTACATCATCAAAGGTGTGAATCATTTTATGACCTATTGCCGTACCCTCAAAAAGCATTTGCCAGCCGGTGCCTGTCTTTCCTTCCACCTTAAATTTACGAACCCGCTCCCCTTTGGCTATATCTTCCTGTATACTAAAATGATTAATAGTTTCTGTCTTCTCTAGTTTTAAGGTCACCCTTTTGCCTTTTCCTGAGGTCTTGGCGAGTGGGGTGCCGAATCTCCTCTTGATCTCGTCTCCCCATTCCTTTAACCGCTCTACATCAGGTTGCGGCAAAAGCCCCTTGCCGTCCGGTGTAAGACCCATGATCAAGCTTGAATTTCTGCCCACAGATTTGTAATACATGTTCATAAGATTTTCCAAAGGAAAGATGTGGGCCTCATCACCAGGCTCCCAAAACCATTCGTGCCTACCGTTGTAACCCCTAAAAGGTGCATCGCTCATTGCGGGCATGTAATACTTTCCATTGGCATCACCCTCTTTTAGAAGTTGGAAATCGTTTTTAAGGACTATTTCCTGATTGGTGGAATGTGAGTACGGAAAAGGATAGGTACCCCAACTAGGGTAAGGTACGGTGCCGGATTCGCTACCTCCCCAGCGGATGTCCGCCCGTTGGGTATTGTGGTAAAAAATACCATTGGGCTGGTATTTTTCAAAAACGGACAGCACATCGGGGCCTCCTTTTTCGGGACCGTGCGCACCTCCATCAAACCAAACAATGGCCAGTTCCCCATAATTGGAGCAAAGCTCACGCACCATTTCCTCGCACATTTTATTGTAATACGCCTGCCTGTTTTTTGAAAACTCATCATCACCCTGTACCTTAAAATCATGTACGCCAAAAAAGGAGTTCCACCTAATTCCAATATAAATACCGGGAGCAATGCCATATTTACGACAGGAGGCCACGAAATCGGCCACAATATCCCCCTTACCGTCGCGCCAATCGATCGCTTTTAAACTATAGGGGTTGACTTGGCTTTGATATAGCGCAAAGCCTGTTTCATGAGTGGCCGTTAGGATGGCAATTTTAAAACCGGCGTCCTTGGCGGCCCTTACCCATTGGTCCGTATCGAGGTTAACGGGATTAAAGATGTTGTAATCCTGAATAGGGGTTATCCTGTTTTCTGCCTGGTTATATGGCTTCCCATCAAAGACATGAAGATCGTAATGATAGACCGCCACAAGTTCTGCATTTTGCCAATGTAACTGGGCCTGCGTCGGAAGCGGTAGATTTACATCATTCTGAGCTTTGGCATAACCTAAAACTCCAAATATGAATACAAACGTTATCTGCAACTTTTTAATCATTTTCTAAGATTTTTTATCTAGTGTACTCCTTCCTTGCTGGCGGCACCGAGCTACCTAGTGTTTATTTCGAAATTAATTCGAATCGTGTTAAGTAGCATTCATGTTTGTTTACAACCATTGATATGCCTCATTTTAACCCTTCTCCTACAACAACAGGATTCGTTAAATCTGGACGAAAAGCGCCTGGCGCAACCGCACGTTCTTCTACTTTCACACCAAGTTTATCCGACATAAAATCAATTCCATCAGGCGCATATTCAAATGTTTTTGATAGAGAAGCGAAGGCTCCAACCCCAGTACCTTGTGGCCAAATTAATACTTCATGACTTCCTTCAAGTATTTCTTTTCCTAATTTAGTGTAAGGGCCTTCAGGATATTTTGAAAAGGCAACACCCATACATGTGTGTGCCGGTCCTCCGTTTCCGCTAGCCAATGACCGGCCTTTGTAATACATCCAATATAATCCATTTCGGTAAAGTAAAGCAGTATCATCGACCCTGTAACTATCAAATTTTTCTGGCTCTACACTTACTTTTAGAATTGGTTCCCGACCAATTCTTTTAAAAGGCCCGGTTGGTGAGTCTGATATGGCTACACCAATAGCTGTAATATCAGTAATATTATTATTCTCGAATTCACCATCGGCATTTCCTGGTGTTGGTTTTACCCCAGTATAAAACAAGTAGTATTTGCCATTGGCGTGAAATATGTTTGGGGTAAAAACAGCTTGGGAATCCCATTTGCCTTTTTCGCCTACGCGCAACATCTCACCAACTTCTGTCCATGTAAATCCCTTATCTTCAGATTTCGCACACCAAACGCTTGCCCCCCAATATCCCGCTCCCCAATATTTTGGTTCAGCATCAGGTATTTTGGTGTAATACACATAATACGTTTCACCTACTTTCATAACATCGCTGGCATCGCGCCTCGTGACTCCTTTTTCATAACCAATACCTTTGACATCGGTAAATTTATATTCAATATTACTAAAGTAGGTTTCGATATCTTGCGCTATGATTGAATTTGTCCAAATGATAAATAGGAACAGCAGAACTTTAAAGAATTTTATTTCCATATTAATATTTTTTTTAAGGTAACATTTTTATTTAATAACTCTTTGCCAAAAACAACTCTATGTTTCTACATTTTACCGTGCTGTAGTTTTTTAGTCTACTATACTTCCCTATGGTTTGCAAATACAAACTTGGCCACCTAATACTATTCCTGAAAGATTATTCCCATTTTTATTGGATCTTTTACAAAAGCTAACGACAGTGCAATAAAAACATGTAAACCAAATTCTTATAAACATATCTATTGGTATTTGAAAACGTAACTTACAGGTGCAGGCCCTCCAAACCAATGATAGCCGGAAGCAACATATAAATACCTTGGCAATCCTTTATCAAATAGCAATTGTGGGCGTTCAAATTTGATGACATCCCCAGCGTAATGGTTGACTGCATTTTTTAACCTGTTTTGACCCAAATACTTCTTGGTGGGATAAAAACCCTGTTCCATTTGATCAAATGTGATACCGTCTTCAGATTTCCAAAGAATACCACCACCTTTTTCTATGAGACCGTGATTATCGGTAGTTAATAAACAAAAAGTACCGTTCATCATAAAGGCATAACCATCCTCGATCGCTTGTTCGTTCTTTATGACCGGAAAAGGCATTTGCACATAAGGCCCTTCCAAGTTCTCCGCAACGGCAAGACCCATTGTTCCTTTTTCAGATTTAAAATAAAGGTAAAAACTACCATCCGGATGCTGCAATAAGGCCGGATTGTTGACCCCGTTACTTGCTTTATGGTTCCAATACTCTGGATTTTTGGGCACGTCAAGTATCAGCCCGTCCCCATTCACTTTTTTCCAAGGGCCGTAGGGCGAGTCCGAAGTGGCCATACCTATTTTTTGATTTGATGGGTGTACAGGTGCGGTATGGTCATTATTTGCTATGTACACCAACACATAGGTGTCATTTACCTTTTGGATGTTGGGATTGTGCATACCGTACCTGTCCCAAGTATCCCTACCGGTTCCTTTAAGTGCAACATCAGAAAATACGAACGGGCCTTCGGGGGAATCGCTTAGGTAATGCGCTATTTCGCTATGTGACCTCCGACCACGCTCTACCGTATTCCCAGGCCATCGGGTAACAAAAAGGTGGATTTTGCCGTCATCCCCTTGTATCGGAGATGTACCCCAAATGGTGTAGCCAGGTTGCTCCACGGCAATCCCTACGTACTCCCAATGTGCCGCAAAATCCTTTTTTCCTTCTAAAATTGGCAATTCTGGTCGTAACAATTGGTATCCTTCAAAAATCCGTTCCCCATGAGCGACCAGGCCTGTGGGCGTTAGGTGCGTAGCATCCGCCTTTGGAAGCCCGAGCATAGACGTATAAACAATATGCCTATCTTCCTTGGCAATTTTCTTTTGTGCTTCCACTACGGCGGGCCGCTGCCTTACAAAATCGTGCTGCTCATCCACACCCAAAACAATAGCTAAGTTTTCATTTTTAACCACCACGTTTCTCAAATCATCTAGTAGTCGCTTTAAGTTCTCCTGATATTCGGAAGCCGTCCTATCATCGGCCGCATCCGATTCCCCTTGTATCCAAATAAAACCTCGAACGCTTACGTCATAACCACTATCCGTTAATTTTTGAATAGACGTTCTCAGGTGTACGACCATCGCATCATATATACCTCCCTGGCCAGGTGCCCTCCAATCCCTTGAAAGTCCCGTAGCTCCCAAACAATATTTGAAAATGGCGGGATTATAACCTACTTTTTTCAGCTCTCGGGCAAAACTAACTTCGGGTCCAAAATGCCCTAGTGGATATCTACCTCGCTGTGCTTGCATTGTTATCCACTCCCCTTCCGAGCTTTCCTTACCATAAAAGGTATAATTCAATAAGATCTCCGTATCCAGTTCTTTCCCTTCCTGCGGATATTCCTTGGCATCACCGGTCCATCCTTGCGCATTGGACTGCCCTGCCCAAATGAAGACATCAATGGGTTTTTGTGCTACCATTGAAAGCGGTATCAAAAAATAAATTAAATAGAATAGTATTCGAATCATAATTTTAGTTCTGAATGTGATAGCTACTTGGGGCAGTAAAGGGTATATCGATTCTGGTAAAATAAAACATCGATTTTAATTTCTAGACCCAACATAATCCCTCTTACTATTTAAAACTTTAGGATGCCAAATCTTTCAATTACTTTCGATCACGGCGCCATCCTCCCGATAAAGGTCTACCTCCCCATCAAGCAAAATGGCAAGAACCGTCATATTTTCATCCAGAACATGCGCTGGAAGTTTTATATACTTGATGCCCGGGTAATGGCTCCAATATACCTTGCCAACCTCTTGGTGCGAAAGTTTTGTTCCTTCGCCTACCACCCAAATACCATTAATGTCATTTTTTAAACCTCTAAGTACCACTTCCCCGTCGGCGTTTCCCTTTACAAATAAATAGAGCATTTTTTTATCCTTGGACAAGGTGCTGGCGTCATAAAAATGTTCTTTGGGAATACCGGCTATCGTCCCGTAAATAGCTTCCTTATGTTTGCTCGTCCAACGGCCTAAACCTTCCAAAATCGCTACCTGTTCCCTGGGGATGCTACCATCACCCTTTGGGCCAATGTCCAACAACAAATTTCCTCCATTGCCAATAACGTCGGCAAATATCCCTATCACCTGATCGGTAGTTTTATAATCATGGTCGTTCTTTTGATAGCCCCACGAGTTGTTCATCGTCATACAAAGTTCCCAATAGGGGTTCTTGGGCCGTGTTATGGGCATGCCCTGCTCTGGGGTGTCATAATCGCCTTGGTCCTTTAACCTTGAGTTTAAAATGGTATTTGGGTTTTTATCCAGTAACATTTGGCGCACTTTGGGAGCTTCCCATTCCTCGGAGGAATGTTCCCAATCGCCATAGAACGAATATATACTCATGCTTAATGATAACCCGAAAATTTTGACCATTTTATTTTTTTCTTTGCCTAGGCACGACACAGCGAAAGCTGTGGGCGAGCCGTAGCTACGGTTTATAATTTTAACGACGGCAAAGGGAAAAAGAAAGAGACAAAAACTCGGGTTTTCATTT
>Ga0136560_1001101_pt1 | contig 13849 bp, 6 predicted proteins | sample AntRauMeHopE1497_FD_104925 | JGI IMG/M metagenome (GOLD analysis project Ga0136560, IMG submission 104925) | Saline lake microbial communities from Rauer Islands, Antarctica - Metagenome Hop E1 #497 | ecosystem: Environmental > Aquatic > Non-marine Saline and Alkaline > Saline | place... | reverse complement strand
CGGGGACCCCAGCGCCGCGGCCCTGACCGAGTCCGCCATCCGCGCCGGCGGCGCCACCTTTGCCGTGGCGGTGTGGGACCTGCGGCCGGTGCTCGCCACCGCCCTCGCCGAGGCTCCGGGCGCCCTGCTCGGCGGCGGGGTGGCGCCCCTCCGCGCCCGCCCCGTCGCCTGCAGGCGCGAGGGCGGCATCCCGGGCGCCGCGGTCCTGCCCGCCGGGCAGCTCGTGTCCCGTCCCCCCGTCTCCCCCGCCGCGATCGCCAAGGCCGCCAAGGCGGGCCGCGCCGCGCCCGACGCCCCCGAGACGCCGCCTGTCTTCTCCCACGCCGTCTGGGCCTCGAGCGACGTCGTCGCGCTCTGCGGCTCCGGCGGCCTGTGGGCGGCCAAGGTCGCGGTCCCCGCCGCCCCCTCGGGCCTCGAGGACCTGCCCCCGTCCCCCGTGCCGCGCCTGGTGGCGCCCGTGCTGCGCGCGGAGCTGGGGGTGACGAGGGCTCTCTCCTCCGCCGACGTCGGGGGCGCGGCCCACGCGAGCAGGAGGGACGGCGCGTCGCTCCTGTGCCTCGCGGCGTCGCCGAGGGACGGGATTGTCGCGGCGGGCGACTCTGCCGGCGCGGTCTGGGTCTTCGAGGCAACCCCTCCGGGGCAGAGGGGGACGTCGACGGCGTCGTTCGGGGGGGGCCTGAGCCGCGCCAAGGCCGCGGCCCCGCCGCTCAGGGCTGTGGCGAGGCTGGCGCTGCGGTGGCCGGGCGTTGACGCCGCGAGGGGGGGCGACGACGACGCCGCAACGCTGGTGACGGGGCCGTCGGCGGAGGAGGGCCCGGCCCAGGCCGTGACGGCTCTGGACCTGGACACGTCGGAGCGGGGCCGGCTGGTGGTGTGCGCGGGCTCATCGCTGGGCTGCGTCGCTCTGTTCCGCGCGAAGCCGCGGGGCGGGAGCGCGACGGCGGTGTCGGGCGCGCTTCTCGGCGACGCCCCCGTGCGCTCGGCGACGCTGTGCGGGCAGGACGCCGTGGTGGCGACGGGCAGCGGGAGCGTGTGGTGCGTGTCGCTGCCGCGGGGGGCGGTGGAGTCCGCGGCGCGGCCGCCGGTGGAAGACGCCGGCCATGGCCCGTCCTCCTCCTCATCGTCATCATCATCATCATCATCGTCTGCGTCGGGGCAGCCGCAAGGGTCCGGGTGCGGCGCCGTGGGCAGGGTGGAGGACGTGCCCCTGCCTGCCCGCATCCTCAGCGGCACGTCGAGCCGCGTGGTGTCGCTCAGCGCCGGGCCGCGGCCCGTCGCCTCGGGCCCGGAGGCCACCGCCGCCCACGCCGAGACTGCCATCACGGTGGCGTGCGCCGGGGGCGCGGCGCCGGGCGTGCGGGTGTGGCGGGCCGGAGACTGGGCCGTTGGCGACGACGCCGTGCCCGACAGCGGCAGGACGAGCGCTCGCATCACCGCCACTGCCGTGCCTCCGCCCGCGGCGGCGGCCACCAACGTGTCGGCGGCGGCGCTGGCCGCGCTGGGGTCCGTCCCGGAGCCTGAGCACGGCGCCGCGGCTGGATGCACCGTCGTGGGGACGTCGGACGGCGAGGTCAGGACGCTCGGCCCCGACGGCACGGCCGTCCGCGGGGCCTGCTTCGCGCTGTTCGGGTGCCGGCGGGCCGTCGCGTGGCCGCAGGAGCCGAAGGCGCCCGAGCCCGAGGTTTCGGCCCGGGCGCGGGCGCGGGGCGGGCGCAAGGCGGTGATGCCCGACTTCAAGGCCGCGCCCGACCCCGTCGCGGCCGCAGCAGCCGCCGCGCGGGGCGCGGTGCCAAGGGCCGTCGCGTCGCTCGCGCTGGGCTGCGCAGACGTCACGGCAGAGGCCGGGGCGGCGGACGAGCCCTTCCCGGTGCCGCAGCCCCCCGCAAGGCCGGAGGCGCCCACCGTCGTCACGGCAGTCGCCGAGGCCGCGGCCGGGACCAAGGCCAAGCCGACGGGCCGCCCGGCCCCGATGCGCGGGGCCGCCCGCCGGGAGGCTGCCGCGGCGGCCGTTGCCACGGCCAAGGCTGCCGCCAAGGCTGAGGCCCGCGCGGCTCGCAAGCGCCTTCCCAGGCCGGGTGTCACCGCCATCACCGTCCGTGCGGCCCTGGCTCGCGCGGCGGCGGCCGGCGGCCCGGCCGAGATTCCCGAGTTCCGTATCGCCGTGGTGGCGGCGGGCACCGCAGCCGGAGCGGTGACAGCCGCGGCGGCGGGGCCGGGGCCCTGGCCGGCGACGACGAGGGTGGCGGTACGCGTGGCGGAGGCCGCGTGCGCCCGCGCGGCGCTGGTGGTCGTGCCGCTCTGCCCCGGCATCGGCGGCGGGGAGCGCCCTGACGCCATCGGCGCGCCGGTGCCCGTCCCCGTGCCGGTCCCGGCCGGTCGCACCGTGCGCTCCGTGGCGTGCAGCCCCCGGGACCCCGGGACGTTCGCCGCCGTACTGGACGACGGCACCTGCCACGTCTGGCGAGTCGTCCTCGACGCGCTCGTCGCGCCAGCGCCCGTCCAGTCGGCAGACCCGGCCAGGCGGCGCCGGGAGGCCGAGCTCGCCGCCCCGCGGGGGCCCCGCACCCGCCTCCGCCTAACCCCTACCCTGGTCGCGTCCTGCCGCGTGCCCTCCGACCCCGCCGCCGCCGGCCCCTTCGTCGCGTTCGTCCCGGTAGAGCCCGACGACGTCGTCGTGGCCTTCTCGCCCGCCGAGGCCGCCACCAGACCCCGCCACGCCAACCGGAAGCGGGCGGGGCCCGACGAGGCGGGGTCCCTCCCTGGCCGCGTCGCTCAGTTCTCGACCCTCTCCGGCCGCTGGGTCGCCTCCTCCGGCCTCCCCGAGGCCCCGACCTGCGCCGCCGTCGTGCCCCCCGTCCACTCCCTCGCCCCGGCGCAGAGCGTGCAGGCCGCCGGGCCGGCCGTGGCCGCCGCCCTCGGACCCGCCCACACGGTGCTCTGGTCCCGGGGCGCGCTCGCCGTCGGCGGCTCTGCCGGCCGGGTGGTCCTCGTGGGGCTCAAGTCCTCGGACGAGCGGGCCGCGGGCTCCGGCGACGCCGTCGCCGGCCGCTTCGGCACCGTCCTGGCCTCCGTCGTGGTGGGGGCCGATACCCCCGTGACCGCGCTCGCCGTGTCGGGCGCTCCTGACGCCGCCACCGCCTTCCCCACGTGCGCGCCCCTCGCGCGCACCCTCGGCGACGTGGGCGGGGAGTCGGACGACGGCGAGCTGCTGCTCCTCCGCCGCAGCGTCACCATCCTGGCGGCGTGCGACGCCGTCGTGACGGCGTGGGGCGTGTGACCCCCGCGCGACCGGGGGCGCGCCCTCGCGTGTGCTGTGCCCCGCACGGAACTGCTCTGTTTCGCTGCGCCCACAGCCCCGCACAGCAGCACACGCCCTCAGCGCCGGGCTCCGCCCTACCGGCGCCCCGCGGCCGCCCCGAGGCCGAACTCGTTCTTGAGCTGCCGCAGGGCTCCGAGCACCGCCTCGTCCGAGGCCAGGGCGCCCTCCCCCTTGCCCTTGGCCACGAAGGCGCGCACCTCGGCGCTCCCCGGGCGCAGGAACGGGTTTGCGTCTAGCTCCGCCCCGATGGTGCTCGGCACGGTGGGCCGCCCCGCCGCGAGGGCCGCCTCGGCCCGGTCGCGGAGCGCGGCGAGGGCCGCGTTGGACGGCTCCACGGCCAGCGCGAAGCGCAGGTTGGCCGCGGTGTACTCGTGCCCGACGAACGCCTGCGTGTCCCGCGGCAGGGAGCCGAGCACGTCGACGAGGGCGCGCCTCATCTGGGCGGCTGTGCCCCGGCCGTTGATGCGGCCGCAGCCCGCGACGAAGAGCGTGTCCCCCGTGAAAACGACGCCCGGCGCGGGCCCCGAGGACGCCGCGCCGGCACCCTCGGCGGCCGGGGCGGTGCAGTGGAAGCAGATGTGGCCGGGCGTGTGGAACGGCGTGTGCAGACACCGCACGTCGATGCCCCCGAACGAAAACGCCTGCCCGTCCGTCACGGCGTCCGTCACGGCAGGGATGCCGTCGTCTGCGGTGTCAGCGGCACAGCAATGAGGCGTGGGGGGCGGCGGCCGCTCGCGCGGTCCAGCGGCGCGCGATGACGCCCGGGCCGCGCCTCACGCTCGCCGCCGTATACCCTGAGCCCGTCCACGCGGCGCGCCATCTCCGCGTTGCCGGCGGAGTGGTCGGCATGGGAATGGGTGCACAGGACGGCTTTGATCTCGACGCCTTCGCGCTCCGCCGCCGCGAAGAGCTTATCAGGCTCCACCGGGTCGACCGCCGCCGCGGTACGGGACGCCTCGTCGATCACTGCGACGCGAACAGCGCGCACGGCGTGGGCGGGTGGGGCATTCGCCGGGGATGGAGCAGTGGCGAGGCCTTCACGGCATCTGTCGCCCGCCTGGCCTCACGGAGGTACGCAAAGTTATCGCTCAGCACTGGTACGGTCACCACGCGCATTCTAGCCGGTGATGCTAGCGAGTGGCGGCGTCGCGTCCTTGGGTTCGGGGGGTCTCTGCAAGCGACCTCTTGTAGCGCCGGGAGCGTCGCCGCCCGCGCTAGTAAGACTGCTGCATGGAATGCACACTAGAACTCGCCATCCCTGCAATGTTGGGAGCGGGCCGCCCGGGCGCGGCAACCCTCGCGGTAGAGGTGCCTGAACACTGGAATGCCGCTGTTCGGCGCACTCTTGCGGCATCGCAGGCCCGGCAGCTATGATCCGCGGATGCGCGAGCAAGGGCGTCTTCATCGTTGCGGTGAGGCACGGTTCGCCGAGTCGCCCAGGGTCGCGCGCAGGCACGGGTAGGAGTTCAACGTGCCGGCCGGGCAGATTGGCCGACGGTCCCGCCCGCGCCACGGCCAAGCGATTGCTCTGACCCGCTCTCCCGCAGGCTAAGCGCACGCCCATGGGCAGCTTCGGCGGATCCTTCGCCAAGATGACGGCCACGGACCTCGGCGTGGAGGCGAGCAAGGCGGCCATCGCCTCCTCGGGCGTCGACCCGGCGGCCATCGGCGCGTCCATCTGGGGCAGCGTCGCCCAGACTTCGACGGACGCCCCGTACATGGGGCGCCACGTCGGCCTGCGCTCCGGCATGGCCATCGAGTCGTCGGCCATCACTCTGAACCGCCTCTGCGGGTCGGGCTTCCAGTCCGTCGTGTCCGCCGCCGAGCAGATCATGCTTGGCCAGGCCGACATTGTGCTGGCAGGCGGCGCGGAGTCCATGTCCCAGTCGCCGCTGTCCGTGTACGGGCACGCGGTCCGATTCGGGCACCGCCTGGGCATGGACCTGCAGCTCCAGGACACGCTCTGGGCCGCCCTCACGGACTCGTACGCGCAGATCCCCATGGGTTTGACCGCCGAGAACCTCGCGGAGAAGTACGGCGTGACCAGGGAGGATGCCGACGCGTACGGTCTCGGGTCGCAGCAGCGCTGGCTGGCCGCCCACGAGGCAGGCATCTTCGGCCGCGAGGTGGCCCCGGTCACCGTGAAGGGGAAGAAGGGACCCGTGAGCGTGGAGGAGGACGAGACCCCGCGGCGCAACGCCTCGGCCGAGTCCATGGCCAAGCTCCCCGCCGTGTTCAAGAAGGGCGGCACGGTGACGGCGGCCAACGCCTCGGGGATCGGAGACGGCGCCGCGGCCCTCGTCATCGCGTCCGAGGACGCGGTGAAGGAGCACGGCCTCACCCCTCTCGCCCGCGTGGCGAGCTGGAGCGTGGCCGGGGTGGAGCCGACCGAGATGGGCATCGGCCCGTGCCCCGCCGTTCGCGCCGCCCTCGAGGCCGCCGGCGCGACGCTCGCCGACGTGGACCGCTTCGAGGTGAACGAGGCCTTCGCCTCGCAGTTCCTGGCTGTGCAGCGGGAGCTGGGCCTCGACATGGAGAAGACCAACGTCAACGGCGGCGCCATCGCCATGGCCCACCCCCTGGGCGCCTCGGGCGCGCGCATCCTCACCCACCTCACCCACCGCATGGTCGACGAGGGCCTCAACCGCACCGTCGGCACCGCGTGCATCGGCGGCGGTCAGGGCATCGCCGTCGTTCTCGAGCGGGCCTGAGCGCCGCAACCGCCCGCCCCAGCCCTCGTCGGCGGGCGTGCCCCCCCTCCCCCCTCTCCGATTCGTTCGAGTGACCCGCGCGCCGCGACAAACCCGGCCCCGCCGCGGTCGCCAGCGCTTCACGATCACGCTGCGAGTCACGCACACGCCCGCACGCCTCGGCCCGAGCACCCCGCCGGGCGCGCCCCGCGTCCTTCCGTGGACGCTTCGCCTCACCGCCTGCGAGTCCGAGCGCGGGAGCGCTTGGGAGGCGTCTCCGCCGCCGCCTTGGCCTTGGCCGCAGCCTTGGCCGCGGGCTTCGGCGAAGCCTTGGCCGCGGGCTTCGCGGCCGCCGCCTCCTCGGCCCCTGGCCCGGCGTCGTCCCCGGCAAAGGCCGCGAGGTTGCGCAGCGCGCTCACGCTGTGGTACGTCACCTCGTAGCCACGCCCCCTCGGGGGCAGCGCGCCCCGCGCGGCCGACGCCGCGGCCGGTGCGGACGGCCCCATCGCAGCCTGCTCCGCCGCCCGTCGGAGCTGCTCTGCCGAGAAGCCGAGCCGCTCGGCGACGTCCGTGCCCTCGATGCGCGCGAGGACGGCCGCGCCGGCCCCCATGACCGCGGGCCGGTCGAGCACGGCGTCCAGCTCCTCAGGCCCGATGGCCTCCGCGGTGCCCGCCCCCGTGAGGTCGTCGCGCAGCCACCGCCGGAGGTCCGTCCGCTCAATCGCGTGCCTGGGGTCCGCCGCCGTCCCCGCCGCCGCACCCTGGGCCCTGCCCCTGGCCCGCTTCGGAGGGCTCGGCTCCGCCGCCTCGGTGAGCGGCGTCCCGGCCGGCTCGCCGTCCTCCTCCCCGTCCGCCTCCCCGGCCGCGTCGTCCCGCCCCCTCGCCCTCTTCCCGGCCCGCCCCGCTGCCCCCGGCCGGTCCCCGCGCAGCCATCGGCCGTCCTGCAGCACCACCCGCTCGAGCGCCCGCTTCGAGTTGGCGCGCTGCACCAGCCCCTGCTCCACGCTCCCGGCCGTCACCAGACGGTACACGACCACGGGGCGCGTCTGCCCGATCCGGTGCGCCCTGTCCTCCGCCTGGCTGTCCGCGTGCGGGTTCCAGTCGCTGTCGTAGATGATCACGGTGTCCGCCCCGGTCAGGTTGATCCCCAGCCCGCCTGCCCGCGTCGACAGCAGGAAGGCGAACGTCCCGCCGTCCTCGTTGAACCGGTCCATCGACGCCTGGCGCTCCTCCCGCGGCGTGGACCCGTCCAGGTGCTCGAACGCACCCAGCACCGGCCGCCGCATCTCCAGGTAGTCGCTGAGCACCTCCAGCGTCCGCGCGAACTGCGAGAAGACCAGAACCTTGTGCCCCTCCCGCTTGAGCCGCCGCAGCATCGTGTCGAGCACCGCCATCTTGGCGCACGACGTCACGATCGTCTCGTCCGTCGTCGTCTCCGACACGCGCCCCCGAACGGCCGCCCCGGCCGGTGGCCGCCGAGGCGGCGACGATTCGCCAGCTGCCGAGCCGCGGGACTGCCGGCGCGTCCGGCGGGGTGCGACGGCCCCGCCGCCGCTCCTCCGCCTCGCCGACGCGTCAGCCTCGTGGTCTGAGTCCGAGTCCGACCCGTCCTGTGACCCGCCCGCGGGCCCGTCGTCGTCCGACGACGAGCCGGCCGCCTCCAGCTCCCGTCTCTCCGCCTCCGTCACGCGCAGCGCGGGCTTGGCGGCGCGGGCCCTAGCCCGGCGCACGATGCCCTCGAGGCGCGCCACCGCCTCGTCCTCCTCCTCTTCGGGCGGCGGGTGCGGCTCGGCGAAGAGGAAAGGGTGGTTGGCCACCTTCCGCAGGTGCATGTGGAGGTTCGAAACCGCGCCGCTCCCCGAGCGACGCCCCGCACCCCGCACCAGGCGGCCCACCGCCGAGTCCCCCGGGGTCATGTACCAGCCCATGGCCTCCACCTCGGCCGCGAGGCTGCCGCTCACCAGCGCGGCGGCGATTCGCTCCTGCTCCGCCGTCATGCCGCAGTACACCACCACCTCCACCTTGGGCGGCAGCTCCAGCCGCACGTCCGCCTTGGTGCGCCGCAGCATGTACCGCGCGAGGAGCCGGTGCAGCGTGGAGATGATGTGGTCCCTCTCCTGCCGGTGCAACACGTCGCTCCGGCCCTCGGCCGTGTCGAGCTGCAGGAATCCGTACACCGAGCGGAAGGCCTCCTTGTCCGCGAAGATGAGGGGCATCACGAAGTGGCAGAGCGACCAGAGCTCCGTGAGGTCGTTCTGGAGGGGCGTCCCGGTGAGGATGACCTTCTGCGTGCCGCTGAGGCCCTCCCGCCAGCAGTAGGACTCCAGCTCGGCCGTGAGGCGGGAGGCGGAGTTCTTGAGGCGGTGGGACTCGTCCACGACGAGGAGACCCCACGGGACGACGGCTGCGGGGAGACAAGGGGAAACCACAGGACGGAGCGTTGGGGGGGGATGGGCTCGGTGTCAGGGGCACGGCAGCGTCAGGGGCGCCGGCTCGGGGCACGGGGAGCGACCACGGCTGCGCTGCGCACGTCACGGGAACAGGGCTGCCGGGTGCCAGGGCGCCCGGCACGTCGCGGCGGCGTCACTCACCCTTGCCCATCACCGCCGAGTCGTTCATGGCAATGGAGTAGGTGGTGACGAAGACGGGCATCTCGCACCGCTGCTCGCGCGTCATGCGGGCCACGCCGCGGCGCCTGGCGGCGGCGGCGACGGCCCTCGCCCTGGCCTTGCCCATGGGCTCCTGGGCCCACGCGGGGCAGCCGGGGATGTGCTCCCTCCGCAGCTCCGCCCTCTCCTCCTGGCTCCCGTGGTACTCGACGACGGGGATCGACGGGGCGAAGCGCCGGAACTCGTTGACCCAGTTGCGGAGCGTAGAAAGCGGCACGACGACCAGCACCGGGCCGTCGCGCACGGGGTCCGCCCGCATCCAAGACGTGTACGCGACGATCTGGACCGTCTTCCCCAGACCCATCTCGTCGGCGATGATGCCGGACTCGCTCAGGAAGTGCTTGGTCGACAGCCACTCCACGCCTGCCTGCTGGTAGTCGCGGAGCTCCCCTCCGGTGAATCCTGCCGGCCGCTCCTTGCAAAGGAACGAGGACTCGGACGCCAGGCGCTCACAGGTCGCGTTGAACTGCTCCGCTTTCGCCAACATCTCGTTCAGCTGGCCGACGGCTTCCTTGTACTGTGCCTGCTGCTCGGCCCTCGTCATCGCCCTGGCCTCGGCAAGCGCGGCCTCCCGAGCCGACTGGTCGGCCTTTTCCAGTTTCACGAGGCAAACCTCATCCTCGTTCGGGCCAGGTGCCACCGGCGAGCCGTCCGTGGCCGCCGCTGCCATGCCACGTCGGCGAGAACAAAGGTTCAAATGTGCAGGCGGAGGAAGGCAGCAAAACCTGGCAAAGGATGACCGAGCCTGACTTTGCGATCTCAACTCAACGCTGTTGTGGTTCTTGGGCTCCGGGATTGCGAGCCTAGTGCCCTGAGGCCGCCGGAGGCTCGGACGGACACTCTGCCGCGGACACTCTGCCGCGGCTCTGCGCCTCAGCCCTGGCCCCACACACCCCGTGAAGCGGCTGGGTACCGGATGGGCACGAAGCCCAGTCGCCCGATCCTTGATCCTGGCGTGGTGCCGTCCGTTGCCGACCCAGAAGTCCTGCGATGCATCCGGGCAACGTTCCACAGGCTCGCGCAGCCCGGCCCCAAGGGTCACCCTGCCGTGACTGCAAGAGCGCTCGCTGCATCGGTGAGCCAAGGCTCGGCCGGCACAGGCCAGCCACCGCGCCCTGGCTCGACAATCGTCGCAGGGGTCAATGCGCAGGCAACCGGACGTTTCCCCGCAGTCCCCTTCTTTCACGTCGCGATATGGCTCGCGGATACTGGACCGCGTGATTGATATCATGGACATGGACGGGTCCAAGGTCGCCAAGGAGCCCGTGAGGCCGGCACCAGCTGCTCTAGGTTGGCTCCATCCTCACGAGCTTGCGATTGCAACCTCACCGATGGGTTCTTGGCCGTTCGCACGCAGGGATTCTGCTCCACAGCATTTGCTGCCTCGTGTGGAACGCGCCAGCAGCAGCTCAGAGGTGAGAGGCGCCAGCCCTGGCGGCCGGAACCCCTCCGTTGGCGCCTGCCCACCGATCCGCTCGCCGGCCTTGCGATGTGCCTGACCGCAGTACTGTTCAACCTCTTTGACGTGTCGCACAAGGGCGAGATCTCCCAGCGGGACTTTGCGGCGGTGTACGCGACCATTGCTTGCGCCAGGAAGGAAGCGCCCGGGAGCAGCGACGGCGTGTCCGCGGACGACGTCCTGGGCAGCCTGGCACCGCTTCAGGAGCAGCTAGGCAAAGTCATCGCGGTGGGCGTCTTCGAGAGGGTGCGTTGCTCGGTTCGGCGCAGCCAAGGATGTCCTGCGCTAGCTGCTCGCCGCACTCTAACACCTTCCCCCTCCCTTGTGTCCCTGCGCGCGCGCAGCTGGACCCGCACCGTACGGGAAGGATCTCCTTCCCGGTCTTCCAGCGGGAGATGTCCCAGGACGACCGCCTGGAGGCGCTGCGCCGGGACCTCTCCCAGCTCCTCGCGCCCCGGATCCTGGGCTAGCCCCGGCGGCAGCTCCTCGGGCGACGCCCCCGGCGCCCCGCTGTTTCGTTCCCACTGCTTCACTGAGTGCATCGTGTGGCCTGCGTGCTGCCCCGCCCCGCAAGCGGCAATGGCTGCTCAGCCCTAGTCCTCAAACACGCTCTCCCCGTCGCTCGAGGCCGAAACCGCCTCGTCATCGTCGCCCTCCGACTCCGCGTCGCTCCCCTCGCTTGACCCGGACCGGGCCTTGGGCGCGGCCTTGCGGGCCGCCGGCCTGCGCGGGCGAGCGCTGCGGCGCTGCCCCCTCACAGGCGCCGCCTCCGGCCCTGCGTCCCTGTCCGCGGCGCCGCCCTCCTCGCTGCTGGCGCTGACGCTGCTGCTGCTGTCACTGCTCCCGTCGTCATCGTCGACTACGATGGCCTTGCGAGAGGGCGTGCGCGACGCGGCAGCCCGCCTCGTCGGCCTCGCTCGCCTCGACCTGGGCGCAGCCTCGGCGCCCGCCTCGTCGTTCCCCTCGTCGCCCTCGTCGTCCTCGTCGCCGCTGTCGTCGCCCCCTTCCTCCTGGCCCTCGTCCGACCCGCCGTCGCCCCCGTCCGAGTCGCTATCGCTCCCGCCGCCCAGCGCCTCCACGGCCTCCCGGGTGCCACGGCTCAAACCGTAGCGAGGCCGCCTCGCGGGCGATTCGCCTGCGCCAGCAACGACCTCCTCCTCGCCCGCAGGGGCCTTGGGGGCGCCCCCAAACGAAGTCTCCACCTCAAACAGTGCCTCGCCGTCAGACCCGCCACGGGACCGCTTCGCTGCCCGGCGATGCCCGCCCTCCCCGTCCTCGCCCTCCACGTCCTTCTCGCCATTCCTTACGCCCACCCAGGGCACCGCTCTGCCTCGGCGGCCCCGCACGCCCTGAGGCTCCGACGAAGCCCCGGGCACCTCGTCGGCCATCGCTGTCTGCGCTGCAAGCTTGGCCTCGAACGGTGCCCCGCACCCCATATGGTCGCCCGCAATGACTGAGGCCGCAGGCCACGTGCCTGATGGTGGGGAACCTCCCTCCGGGGCGCCGCGGACGGATGTGAAAGCAATGATCGCCTGAAACGCGTCCGTGCAGGCAACAGACCGCTTGCTCGCGTCGCACTGAAGCGAGAGCACTGTCGCTGATGGCCGAACCAAGACGCCGTGCATTCTCATCACTGTGCCGTCAGCCGTCGGGAGCTCAAGAACGGGATCTCCGGAATTGAGACCCGAGATGTGCCCGATCACCCCGGCCTTTGCCGGTAGGAGCACGCCTGGCAAACTAATGAGAATACGGCCTTTGCGAGCAGCTGCGCTTCGGACGACATCCGCGCCCGAGCAGGCCTCCAGCGCTGCGGAGCAGAAACGTGCGACCGGCAAGAATGGCGCACACATCAGGACAGCTTGCAGCCACGACCCCCATCCCCTGTGCCGCCGCGGAATTCAAAATCCGCCCGATTCGTGCGAGGCCTCACCGGGTCCGGGAGCGAGGCGTGCTAAACGGGATGGCGGGCCAGCGCTCGCTTGACCTGACTTCACGCACTGCCGAAGCGCTAGCTGCCTTGCCTCCGCCAGGGCCACTGCTTCCTCTGACATCTGGACAACCGGGGCAGCCTTCTTCCTGGGCATCCTGGCACGGTGGGCAAGCTCGCGAGCGCATTGCCTGAGCTCTGCCGGGCAGGGACGTCCGCATCTCTCGCCAGCCGCGCCCTCGGCTTGAGCCCGCTGGCCGCCACCCTGACCGCGTCGGCGGCAGGGGCATTCCCATCATGCGGGATGTCCTCATTCTCCTTGCGGCAATGGCCGCGGGGTCGGCCGCGACGGGCTTTCAGGCACTGCGCGGTGAGCAACGAACCGCCCCATCGCCTGAATCGGGTGCGCATGGCCAGCCTTCCTGGCAATGGGCCGTACTCGTTGGTGTGATCTCGCACCTATCGCTTCGAACCCGTTCGCAGGCCAGGACGCCCTCAGCCGGGACGACAGGTCTGGGCTCAGGTTTCTGCGCACCCAAGGCCGCTCGCTGCTGCACTCGTTGGCCAGGGCGCATGGGTCGCCTAGCGATGTGGCCACGTGCATTTCGAGCGGGGCAGCTCACTTCCAGGGCAAGACTGCAGCGGCGATGAAGTCCTGTGCAGCCGAGTTTCAGCACGCGTGCGGGTCCGAGGCTAACGCGGCGAAGATCCTGTGAGCCTGCCACTGCTTTGATGTGAGCTGCGAAGATGTGCCTGGAGTTGGCGGCCCGCGAGCTTCGCTGCCTCCTCTCCGTCGTGCCCCGCAGGGACTGCTGGGACGCCAAGGTCAAGCCGGTCTGCGCAGGCATTCAGGATGCAGCACGTACAAGGACGAGTGCGTCAGGCGGCGGCGACTCTCTTGGCCCCGATGACTCGTCCTTTGATGACCTTCCCGAGGACGTGGAGACCGAGGGGGAGCCTGAGCAGACGACCGACCTGGACGATGTGCCAACTAGCCCCTCAACCGCTGGCGATGGGGACGAGGCGACTCGCCTCGACGAGGTTCCTGAGGACCTGGAAACGGAGGAGGCTTTGAGCGAGGGCGAAAGCACTGAGGAAAGTGACGCTGACGCCGTTGATGAGACCAACGAGGACGAGGACGACGGCGACGAGGAGGACGAGGAGGAGGCCGACGGCGACGAGGAGGACGAGGCCGACGGCGACGGTGACGGGGAGGACGAGGAGGAGTCCACCGACGGCGACGGTGACGAGGAGGACGAGGAGGAGTCCACCGACGGCGACGGTGACGAGGAGGACGAGGAGGAGTCCACCGACGGCGACGGTGACGAGGAGGACGAGGAGGAGTCCACCGACGGTGACGGTGACGAGGAAGAGTCCGCTGAGGCCGACGGTGACGAGGAGGACGAGGAGGAGTCCACCGACGGCGACGGTGACGAGGAGGACGAGGCAGACGGCGACGGTGACGAGGCGGACGAGGAGGAGTCCACCGACGGCGACGAAGACGAGGAAGACGAGGACAAGGCCGACGGTGGAGACGAGGAGGAGGAGTCCACCGACGGCGATGAGGACGAGGAGGAGTCCACCGACGGCGATGAAGACGAGGACGAGGAGTCCACCGACGGTGACGGCGCCGGCGACGAGGAGGAGGAGTCCACTGACGGTGGAGACGAGGAGGAGGAGTCCACCGACGGTGGAGACGAGGAGGAGGAGGAGTCCACCGACGGTGGAGACGAGGAGGAGGAGTCCACCGACGGTGGAGACGAGGAGGAGGAGTCCACCGACGGT
>Ga0136560_1001099_pt1 | contig 13854 bp, 15 predicted proteins | sample AntRauMeHopE1497_FD_104925 | JGI IMG/M metagenome (GOLD analysis project Ga0136560, IMG submission 104925) | Saline lake microbial communities from Rauer Islands, Antarctica - Metagenome Hop E1 #497 | ecosystem: Environmental > Aquatic > Non-marine Saline and Alkaline > Saline | place... | reverse complement strand
TCCCCATCACCACCAGCCGGGTCGGTGCCAGGGGGTGCATGGTCCCCATCACCACCAGTCGGGTCGGTGCCAGGGGGTATGTCCGCCGCCGCTAAATCCTATGTGGCCAGGTCGCGTTCATCTTCCTGATCCTAATCGCCCCGCACTTCTGTCTCTGCCTCGTCACCACCAACGTGATGCAGCCCATAGCCCATCTGGGGGTCACCTACATTCCCGCCTCGCCCTTCATGCCTTTCCCCTCCATCTCGCGTGCTCTCCTACGCGCGTCTGCTCATCGCCAGCAAATGCAATAACTGCTGCATTCCGATCGATGAAGCTTGAGGCTGTTCTCCTGATCCCGAATCCTGACTGCGGCCACCCTCATCCGAAGGCGCATTCTACTCTCCGCTGCCCACAGCCAAGGCACCTTCACCGCCAGTTGTCACAGGCTAGGCACCCCGCCTGCCTCCCATAAAGCGATGGAGGATGTTGCGGGCAGCATTCTCGCCATTGGACCGTGCCCTCTGAGCCAACTGTTCCCTAATCCACTTCACCGGGTCATTGTATCCGGGGTTTGCTTCGAGCTTGATCTCCTGGTCGGCCGTCCTTCTCGCATTGGACCAAACGATTGAATGCACTTCAGCTGCGGATTTGCTCCTGTAGAACTGCATAGGGGACGAAACGGGCATTGGAGAAGATATTGGGCTGTCTGATTCACTCTCCGCCGGCAATACATCGTCTGCAACACCTTCAGGCATAGCTGGCAGTCGACAGCTGATGCGTCTCCGTGTTTCAGACTCTGCTAGGCTGATCCTGTCTGCTGACAGATGCCTCTTTACATCCTATTCACACCTGTGTCGGTGCTGCAAACATGCCCTGCTGCACGCCTGGAGCTCGTGCTCTGAAGCATCATGAGCAACCGATCTATCACCAGCAATAACTAGCCCTAAAAGTCTCTATGACCACTTGAGGAGCCGCAATGACGCATCTTTCGCGGCATTCCAATCGACACTAGAGGATTGATGAGCCTCTAAACTTGTATCTGGTGCAGCTAGTGATGCCTCGGACGTATACTCTGGCTCGCAAGAGTCCGAATGCTTGAGCCTTGCGCTATGTTCTGACTCTGCTACTGCCGGTACTGCTGGTATTGCTGCTGTTCTCGTTGCCACCCTCCTCACATGAAGTAGTGCCGCAGACAAGTCTTCCGCAGCCTCGGCAGCAGTGCCCATATCTTTGAAGGATCCGCATCGAGGACTACCATCGCGGCTCCAACCACCCCCCGCACCCACGGTCCAGATCCTGACAGCATGCTCTAACCCGCTCACGGCCATCTCTCCTCTTCCCCGAATTGGTCGAGCCCGAACGACGTTCGCGATGGCACGATCGGACCGGAAACAGCCCAGGAGCCTCGCCCTGGGCGCTTCAGCCTCTGAATCAAGCAGTCCGAGCTATTCAGCAGCCCTAAACACATCAATGTCTTCCGCTAAGGCAGCACCATTATTCTCATCATGGTATTCCTAGATCTCGGTTTCAGTCTCCTGATCGCTCGCACTCTGTGGTTGGGGACGAAAGCGCGTGTGGGCCACCCCAGCTCTCGCCGCTCTTGCGGGTTCGGGTGCGACAAGCTCCTCTCTGTAGTGTATCCCAGCACTGTAATGTGCTTTTGCCTGCCGAATCGACTCTCGCACATCCCAGATAAATACGTGCCCGCAAGAGCTTCCCATCGCCACGGCATCAGCTCGATCGCCGAGGACCCACTCAACGCCCTTCTTCGTCCGGCTGTGAAGTGTCCCGCCAGCAGTGACTGTGGCTCGGTGTGGGGGCTGACAGAAACCACTACCTGTGTTCTCTACCCCTCGCCTCCCTATCCACCGCGAGATGCTTCCCCTGGCCCGGGTCGCCCTGCCGACTGTGCTCTCGTGCCGAGCGACCTCCGATCCGAGTTGCTCTCGCAGGAAATGCATGTTCCAGCCAATCAGCCCCCTGCGAGTCACATCAGGGAACTACAATGCACGAAAAGGTGACGCTGCGCTGCTTTGAGACTGCAAGTCCTGTGCAAGCACGCTCGGTGCCATCTGCGCACCGAGTGCCAGCTGTCTGATCAGCTCTGGTCTCGTAGCTCTCACCCATGCAGCGGATACTACCATAGATGATGCCACATGTTTTACTTTTCCATCATCATGTAACACATTTATTTCCCCTGCACTCTCGTCGCCGGCTTCCATCGGTGCGTTTGCCATCTCCTGTGGGACACAAGGCGTCCACGGGAGCTCAATCAGGCTCTGTACGGGACCTTCTCTATAAGGTTGGGAGGGAGAGGGATGGGCAGCCTGGGGCACCGCTTGTCCTACTGCCGTCGGGTCAGTGAATAGTCGCAATCCACCTTTGGTGCTGACAGCGGCTAAGTGAGTCCCGTCTGGCGACCAACGCACACCCGTGACGTGGGCCCGTAGGTGAGTGCCTGCCTAGAACTGCGCCTGTGCCTGTGTCTGTGTCTATGCGTGGGCAGCACCAGTATTGGCAAATGTTGCTGCAGATTCATATCCGCACCAAAGTTCTGCTACACAGCCACGAGGTAGAGGAAGGGTATCACCCGGCGTCGACGAGTCTTTGGCAGGCACTGCCTGGGGTGCGGCCGAGTGGCGGCCCGAGTCGCGAGCCGAGGCAGTGGCTACCCTGAGGTCCACCACGAATGCAGTTGGGTGTCGGCCGCTGATCGCCAGAATGTGGCCGTGTGCAGGATGAGCGTCAACATCCGTCAGGCTTACCTTAAAATCGACAGCAATCTAAGACAGCCCTGCTCCTGTCGTGGCAGAGTGACCGCTCGCGTCCTGTTGAACTGGGCAGCGCAAGTCATGGACGAGGCAAAGACCATCAGATCCAACGGAGCACAGGATGCAAGAATGCTGAAAAGGAAATGCCAGGCTGTGCGCCATGTTTGAATGTGCCGTAAAGAGCCGTAGGACTGGGCTATCTGGTCGCTCAGTTGTAAGCACCTGCACTCTCCCATCAGCAGCACAGGTTGCAATAAGGTCATTGCGGTGAGGAGCAAACTCTGAAGCAAAAATGTTGCCACCATGATTTGACTGGAGAACATTCAAGCTAGTATATCCCTCTCTGCATCGCCAAACTCGAACGGCCAGGTCATCGCCGGCAGCAGCCAAAAGTTCTCCATCGCCTGAGAATCCAAGAGAGTTTATGCATCCCCGGGGTGAGGACATTTGGGAAGACAAATGAAATCCGCATTCTACAGCGACATCAATGGGATTAAAATATCTTCCTACCATCCCTGACCATCCCTAGTTTCTGTTGAGATCGTTATTTCGGCTTCGATCCGTAGTGACGAGTGCGGCTCCTGCAAAATAGAGTCTGCTACACTGTCTGTAGTATTTCTGAAAATGAGGCGATGTTTGCAACGACTGCGGCAACTTGGAACCTCTACACCGATGTTAACAAGCACTCGACGGTGGCAATCGTCCTTTCGCGGGCCCCCGGCCTCAGAAATTTAGGCAAAGGTTGTCCGATTTGCTGACATGCATGGCGATCAACATTTTGGCGTATTGACGGACGGTTAGTATATTCCGATGCGCATATCTTACCAAATGACTGCCTTGGTACTCACCGTTCCGTTATCTTTCCTGTCCTTTGCGCGCAGATAGTACTGCACGGTTCGCCAACATTGTATCTCGATCTGATGACGGACAGCTGGAAAAGAGCGAGGTCGAAACCGAGGTCGGCATCATTTTGCCTCCTGTAGACCCGCCCGCGATATTTTGTATTGGCCTGAACTACTTAGATCATGCCAAGGAGGTCAACAAGGAGCCGCCATCCCGTCCGGTAGTGTTTCTGAAAGCAACGTCGTGTGCCATCGGCCACATGAATCATATTACAATCCCTGAAGTGTGCCAGACTCCTCCCGAGGTAGACTATGAGGCTGAACTGGCCGTCGTTATAGGGCGAGCAGCGCTGAACGTCTCGAGAGAGGACGCGATGGACCACGTGCTTGGGTACACGTGCGCGAACGACGTCACTGCGCGCCGGTGGCAAGGCAAGAAAGGCGGGGGCCAATGGGCTCGGGGTAAATCCTTCGACTCGTTCGCACCCTTGGGTCCCTGGGTGGTGCCAAGGGCCTATGTCCCGGACCCTCACGCCCTTCGGATCCGGACGATTCTGAACGGGAAGGTTGTCCAGGATGGACACACAAAGAACATGCATTTCACGATCCCCGAGATTATCGAGTTCCTCTCCCAGGGAACAACGCTGCTTCCTGGCACGGTGATACTTACGGGTACGCCTGCTGGTGTGGGGTACACGAAGGACCCACCTTTGTTCCTCAAGGCAGGTGACATGGTGGAGGTGGAGATCGAGGGGGTTGGGAAGCTGTCGAACCCGGTCGTGGAGGCAAGAGGACCGTTGACCGTGGGAGGACCCTCCCTGTGAGAGGGCTAGAGATTGCCCTGCTGGACATGGTCTGTGACATTCTGTTTGTATAGATTCGAGATGATTGCTAATCGTAGATATAACTAAGCCCCAGTCGAAGCACACCATCAGGGTCCATGCAAACAAGGACGAGCAAAGAGCCCAGCCCCCACATCCCACGCGCCCCACACACAGTAGGTCTCTCGCATCAGAACCCGAAAACAGGGTTATGCCTCGCGATCCTGGATCCTTCCTCTTCGTACTGTGCCTTGGTGTGGCAGTACCGGGGGAACTGCTCCGTGGAGGCCATCATGGACCCTCCGAAGAACACGGCAAACCGCTGCATCCCGTGTGTCACAACCTTAACCTTCACCTCGGACCCGACGAAGTTGCTCCCCACGGCTGCGAGCCTCCTCCTGTTGGCGTCGAACCGGTCCTTGACGATCCCGCGCAGATCCTGCTGTAGCCTCTTGCCGAAGTTCTTCATGAGGGTAGAACCCCCGCTGAGCACAACGTTGTTGTACAGGGACCGCTTTGCATCGATGGGACTCGCCTGGATCGCACGATCTACCAGCGTAGGGAGAGGGGTCGGGTGCTTGTCATCGTATATCTCGGGGTTGAAGAACATCTCACCGGCTAGGAACTTCTCGTAACCGATGTCAACCTCCCACGGCTTCTTGGTGCGCGGGTGCACTCCGGTCATCTTGGAGATGTACTTATCAGGCTTGGCATCGTACCTCCTGAATTCGTCGGCAAGGTCTCTGCACACGTACGAGTGCTGCTCCTTGATCGCCTTGGCGACATCAAGTGCGATCTCAGGGGGGACGGGCTCTCCGCGCTCTCGGAGTTGCTGGTGGATGAACTTAGTGATGTCCAAACCTGCCAGAGGCACGTGTCGGATACATGACCCGAGGACATATCCGTCCGAGATAGGGATGACGTGCGTGACGCCATCCCCGGAGTCGATGACGGTCCCAGTCAGGGTGCGGTCCTCCTCCTTCGCTCGGAACGGCCACGAGGCTGCTAGAGCGAGCACTGCCTGCACCGCAATGTACATGCCAGGGACGCCGAAGGTCTCGAACATGATCTCGGCAGCCTGCTCGCGGTTCTCGGGAGGGTTGAGCGGAGGCTCAGTCAACAGCACGTGGTGCTCCTCAGGGTCGCAGCGCAAGTAGCGGAAGAAGCAGCGCTGCCATATTCTTTCCATGTCATTCCAATTGTCGATAAGTCCGTGGCGAATAGGGTACTTGAGCCCGAATGCTGCAGCTCGGGCAGTTGCTTCGTCCCCGATCGCAAACTCAAGGTCGTGCAAACCGGCCTTGCTTCGGACAAAATCATCGCTCCCGAGGTCAACCTTGGACGAAATCGCCGTCGGTACGATATATGACGGTTCAGCATTCCCGGCGTACCCCATTTTTGTGTATCTGCGCAACAGAATCGAATGCAGAGGTAGCCAGCTAAACGAGATACTCGCTTGGCGACTGCAAACAGCAGAAACCTGTGAACCTTAGCGTGCATCGTATTGGGCAGCAAATAAGCACACAATGTGATACATGGCATGATTTGAATTATCAATCAAGCTCACCCTGTTCCATTATCTATTACAACCGCAGGCTTTCCCATCGGCCAGTCGGATCCGGCTAGTTCCCGTGCCGCATCGCCTCCACCCCCAGCAGCGCTACCATCTCCTGATCCAGACGACGCCATGGCAGTTCAAGAAAAAAATCTATTTGAATCCGGGTTCAGCGAGCGACTCGATTTCGTCCACCCCTGTGATTATAGCTTACTTGCACCATTCAGGATTTTTTCGGTCGTGGACGTGTGCCGCGCGAAATTGCGGAACTTACGATTTGCTCTCCAACACCAATCTAGCAAAGCAGGACTATATCCACTCGTTTTGTAATTGTATCGAGAAGAATTTAGCGAAATGGCAGAATCTGATGGCTTGTTATCAGCTGCTTTCGAAACAAGGATCGTGAATGGGTTCCCCGTGATCGTAAGGAAGGGAGAAGACTGGGCCGCGAAGCCATCCGCACCGAAGCCGACCACTGCTGAAAACCCTTCACCATTTAAGGGTCACCCGGTTGTTGATATGATGAGAGAGCGTTTGAGCGCCGCCACATAGGCCGTTGCGTCCGCTCCTGCCTCAGATGGATCGGCGGAGGCGGCCGGGGGCGGTGGCAAGAAATCTGGAGCCGATCCAGCAAGTGGAGCCGGCGCTGACAGCTCTCCCGCGGGTGCGGCTGCAGGCGGTGGGGGTGGGAGCAAGAGTAAGAGCAAAGGCAAGGGGGGTGTCTTGAATGGGCCCGGCCAAGTCGCGGCAGACCCGAGCCGAGTGTGGGTTCCAAGCAAGTTGCCGCTTGAAGAACGAATCTCGCTCGCCATGAGCTGCGGCGAGGAGGTGACCACAGAGGCCGATCTAAGGGCACTCTTCAAGGCGAAGGATATGCCAGTTTGCTACGACGGGTTTGAGCCCAGTGGCCGGATGCACATCGCGCAGGGGGTGCTCAAGTCCATCATCGTCAACAAGCTAACCGATGCCGGATGCAGGTTCAGGTTCTGGGTAGCGGATTGGTTTGCGCTGCTGAACAACAAGATGGGCGGGGATCTGGCCAAAATTCAGACCGTGGGGCGTTATTTCGTGGAGGTGTGGCGCGCTGTAGGCATGAACATGGATAACGTGGAATTCCTGTGGGCCTCCGAGGAGATCAACAAGCAGCCCGATCAATATTGGATGCGGGTCATGGACATCGCACGGCATTCCACGCTCAAGCGAGTGCAGAGATGCTGCACCATCATGGGCCGCGCCGAGAGCGAGTCTATGCCGGCTGCTCAGATTCTGTATCCCTGCATGCAGTGTGCTGACATCTTCTATCTGGGTGCCGACATCTGCCAGCTGGGCATGGACCAACGCAAGGTCAACATGCTGGCCCGAGAATACGTGCCGAGTGCCACGGATAAGAAAAGACTCCGGTTCCCCCCCGTCGTCGTGTCACACCACATGCTCATGGGACTGAAAGAGGGTTAGGGTAAGATGAGTAAGTCTGACCCAGACAGCGCTATCTTCATGGAGGACTCAGAGGCGGATGTGAAGCGTAAGATCAAACGCGCTTTCTGCCCCCCTGAGCAAGTCGCTGAAAACCCGTGTCTCGACTGGATGAAGCACATCATCTTCCCCAAGTTCGGAGAGTGTTCCATCCAGAGGGAGAGCGAAGACGAGCCTCACAGGTACACCGACTACGAGGAGCTAGAAGCAGACTACGCCGGAGCAAGGCTGCACCCTTCCAGGCTCAAGCCAGTCCTCACTGAGCTCATCAACGTATGTCTCGAACCCGTACGCAAGCACTTCGCATCGGGTGAGCCGAAGAAACTCCTGGCTCTCGTGAAGAAATACCGAGTCACTCGCTGAATCGCTGGCTAACTAGGAGGTGCCTAGTACTTGGTACCTCTCGCCGAACGGGGTCAGGTGCCTAGTACCTGGTACCTCTCGCCGAACGGGGTCAGGTGCCTAGTACCTGGTACCGAACGGGGTCGTTCGATTGAACGAGCTAGATGATGGGAGGTATGCTTGACAACCAGAACATCATAACAGCTCGCAAGTCTTCTCTGTAGAATCATCGCACGATTTGCTATTGAGTACCTTCTTGGCGTCACATGCATCGCGTCTGGCCGCAGCAACCTGGCTACACCCCGCGTGGTCTGATACCCTCTCTCCATTGCCCCCTTTCACGTGTCCTGTCTGCGCTCTGTCTGGCTGCAGCATGTATTCTCCGCCCCGAATGACACGAGGAAGAGCCCAGTCGTAGTTGCGAGCACCCCGATCGTCGCGTGGTCCATGTCTCGACTGCCCTTCGAAGCAAGAACCAAGAGCGTGATGCCCATGCCAAGAATCAGAACCAGCCGGGCCCCCAGCTGGCATCGCAAGCGCGAAGTCCCTTCCACCTTACTGCCTGCCGCGGCAGATTGCTACACGGTGCCGACTTCCTGCCCGGCTAAATCTACCAATGCCTCACGAGGGGCCAAGAGCGGCTCCACGGCACCGCTGTCGATCTCACCCGAACCTCTGGGCGATATTGATGCCTATTGATGCCCCATGCCTTGCTGTCCAGGACCTGCCATCACCCGACTCCCTTCGCCTTGCCCACATGCATAGATGACCATGAGACCGCCCATTGCGCATGACACGAAGCAAAGGACACAACCTAGCAGCATCGGGCCGTACGGCTCACCTTCGAAGTCCATGATGAGAGATACGGCAAATGGAAGGAATCCAACGACGGCGCAGATGGCAGAATTCACCCTGTAGAGGGACAGCTTCACCGGGCCAGAGTGTTCCCGCCGTATGAGCGCAAACAGAGCGACGTGAGCCATCCAAAGCGAGCCTACGAGCAGTACCATCAACACACCTGACAGGACATCGGAACGGTTACCCTGCCACCAACACACGAAAGTGGGCTGTTCCCCGGCATCCACTGCTGGGCACACAGCTCCAGGCTTCGGCGTGGGCGAACCAGTGATCGAGACAGGGTCCGTGGACAGGTGGCTATGCAGCCCGGAGAGTCCGCTATTCACAGACTCAATGTCAGGTACTGGCACATCAATCTCTAGCATGATGAGAGTAGCTACAATGGAGTACACGCCGTCCGTGAAATTCTCCAATCGACCGGCTTCGAACACCGAAAAACTGCGGGCGATGTCCAGGACACCAGGTAAAATGGTCTCCCCCCTGACCACGTGGTCGAGAGAGGGAACACTCCTAGAGAAGTAGATATCACGGTTACTGTTATCCGGAGCTTCGACTGCTGCGGGCCTGCTTGCAAGACGACTACTACCACTACCACTGACATCGGATGCCTGACCGTCAGTGAAGGGATGATCTGGTGTCTTGACCTCTAAACAGTCCAGTCTATCAGTGACGTCAGTTGTAGATCCTCTAGTTCGTTTGGTACTGCCATCAGTGGTTTCATTGAGCTCCCCAGGGACCACTGGCACGTCATCGTCCATCTCACTCTTGCCCCCAACATACATGGCTGGGACAGGGACAGCCTCCCCACTGGTAGGAGGACAGGCAACCATGTTAACTGCATGTGACTCGGAATCGCAATCGGACTCACCGTGCATGCCTGAGTGCTACAGTATTCTCTGTGGACTCGCACGAGTCTCCGCGCGCTCCGAGAGCGACGAGGGTGATTTACCAAAGCGGTCTGAATCTGAGTACGGTCCTAAATCCCACGTGCAGCATCTCACGTGGATTGCACCGCCTATGAACATCTCCACAGCTCCAGCCGAGAGCGATAGCACGATTGCTGAAATGGCGTGCCCGTCCCGCAGGACTAAAATCGAGGCACCGAGCACCGAAATTCGCAGACCGGCGGCGAGCCAAGCTCGTCGTACGGCCAGCCGACGAGCTGCCTCGACCGGCACCCCAGTCCTCTGCCAGTCCTGCAACTGAGGTGGGAGGAAAAGGGTGCCAGTTCTTGAGTCTATCTGACTCGATGTACGGGGGGTAGGGGAGTTATATGCTTGTGCGTCAAGAGGGCTGCAACTGGCACTAGAATCACTCGCACGATCACTGGCACTAGCCGCGCTACTTGCGTCCTGTGCGTGTCGGAGAACAGGCCAGACTGCCTGCAGCTGTTGACCAGAGCCTGGACATTCCGATGCGGCCAGTTCGTGGACCAACATGGCAATCGAGGTCACGGAGAGTGCAACTACGAACATCGCAGAGCTCCAGAGGTCAGTGGATGACGTCTGGGTGAGGTACGCTGAGGCAATTGCTCCAGCTACAGGAAGGACCGCAATGGAAGGCAGTAGGCACAGAAGATTTCCAACGACAAGGTTTCGCGGAACTTGCTGCACATGAAACAGACTGAGCAAGTGCGCGAGCCAAATCTCAGCCAGAACTGTGAATGTAGCGATGTAAACGACCAACGCCCCCAGCTTAAGCCCAATGACGCGCTCTACAATCTGACAGCCATGGTGCGAGGCATGCCCTTCGTCATTGCACGCGTCGATTGCATCTTGGAGTCGAGCTACTGCTGATTCCTTAAAGTGGGCAATCGCATTGATCGAAAGAGTGGCTACAATAGCGAAAAAGGCGTCTGAGTACGCAGCAAATCGCCCCCTGCGGAAACGCCGAACACACAAAATGTATATTAGGGTAGTAGCAAAGTAGAAAGTAGGCGCGCAGGAAAGTACATGGGTACGTAATGGAATGTCAACACAAATGTATCTACATGGGGATTTGAGCGGAACGGCAGCATGTAGCGGCAACCGCTTTCACAGCCGAACTACTAGCGATCCTCTCACGCATCAAGTAGCAACTACCCGTTGGGCATTGTATTACCCTTGAAATTAGAACGACAAGTACCAAATATGCATTTCCGCGAATGTTCCAAATATTCCGGATGAAGTGCAGGATCGCTATGGATCGATCCGCGCCAACGGATCGATTGATCAGATCTAGGCGCACGCACGACCACCGGATTTGCAAGACAAGCTAGAGATGAATGCTGACGCCGATATCGGTACAGCTGGCTTGACGCGCACCGTGCATATCCGAAAGACTTATCACTCCGAATCCACGCAGAGTCTTCATGCACGCTACTGAGTAAGCCTAGATCGGACCGGCCCTCTCTGACTGCTCCGATCTACATATGGCAGGCTTCAGAAGCCAATGAATGGGTCTTTCCCTCCTTCAAACTCGGGGAGTGGCACCTCGTCCTCCTCCTCCGGGTAAGGATCGAAATTGCTCGTATCATTCTTGTCCTTCACGGTCGGAACGATTGGTGCAGGCAGCTCCCCGCCTAGGAGCTTCCCGAAATCGAATCCAAGGAAGAACTTGTGCTCCATAATGTCCTCTGCTCCTCGGCGCAGGCATCCATACCTCCTGGTGAGATCAGCAGTGAGCAGCCGCTTAATGAGAGACTTGCTCCCTCGCTCGAAGTACTTGGGAAACCGCACCTTACCCTCGATGATCTGGTTATAGATGCCCATCGGGTCATCGTCCACGAACGGGGGCTGTCCTGCCAGCATCTCGAAGAGTAGGATACCGAGTGTCCACCAGTCGACTCCTTTGCCGTGGCCTTTGTTCAGCAGCACCTCCGGGGCGATGTACTCGGGAGTGCCGCACAAGGTCCATGTCTTGAAGGCTACTCGCTTCGCGAAGCCGAAATCGGTGATCTTGAAGTATCCACGCTCGTCGAGCAGTAAATTCTCAGGCTTCAGGTCTCGATATATGATGCTTTGCTTGTGCAGGTAGTCGAATATTGTGACAATCTGGGCGGCATAAAACATGCCATCTTCATGCCTGAGACGCGTCGCTTTTCGCAGATGAGTGAAAAACTCGCCGCCGCAAATGTACTCGATCGCAAGGTATAGATACCTGTCGTCCTGGAAAGTTCCACCTAAACGAACGATGAAAGGATGATCAAGCACGTCCAAGATTTCCTTTTCTGACAGGATATGATCCACCTGCTGCAAACGCACAACCTCGCATTTCTTCAGCATCTTGATCGCCCAAATACCCCCTGTCGCTTTATGCGTCGCAAAGCGAACGCGTCCGAAACTACCAGTTCCAAGTGTTACGCCAAGCTTAAAATCCTCCAAAGTACATTTCCCAATCTTCCAACCTGCGAGGTGAAATGAAGCTCGTAACGCGAAAGAAGCTTTGTCGCTCCTGGCATACTGTCGCCGCATAATAGACACACACAAAAATCATGCAATGGAGGAGAAGATGACACGAAAGATGCCTATGCACACTCCCAGCTGCAGAGGAGACGATCCTGAGTTGGATCCGGCTACCGTTGCACCAACGCCAGCGCAAAAACTGGATCAGGATCCACTGTTTTGCCAACAAAGCTGCAGCAGCTTCCCGTATTAAGAAATGTAGCGAACCGTGACGAAATATGGCCCGTCCAAGCACATGAAAGGGCCTAAATCCAACAGAGTCGAAGGGTCTCACTTGGCTAAGCGCCAGCTGCTGCACCTACGACCGCTGCCATGATAGAGTATGCGATTCAAATAGGATGGATGATGAGATCAATTGATTGGTATGCTTGTATCACAAGATCAACGGCAGTATGGTGACGTAGCGTAAGTTACGGTATTCGATTCGGCGGAGCCGAGCTAGGATTCTGATTAATATTTTGCCCAATTTAACTCGTAACAATGACTGGTGTAGGTCGGTCGATAATCGACCGTCGATTAGGATAAAGGCTGAATGAATTCCGAGATCTGAGCCCAAGTTGTTCCTGTGCTTACTTGATACCAATCAGTCCGTAGCAATGCAATTTACGGACCTAGCCGCCAGTCACTTTTACGAGAAAAACCCGCCAGTGGCATACACTAGCAGGGGAGAGCCAAGGCCTGCAACAGATCACCTAGGGACTTCGTGGTCGATATAGCAGAAAGCACTGAGCCGAGCTCGGGATGTGCTTTCAAATACACACGAAAACTAGTCGAAACAAAGCGCAAAATTTGACAGAGAAAAAGCACTCCAAATTGTCTCAAGTTGCATGCCGAATGCAATCGAAGCTGATCCTGTGTTTGTTGCAGCTCGCCATATGGCACCAACGCATCATTCGAATGATCAAGGGGGGGAAGAAACCCTGAGAGAAAATGTTACGAGTGTTCGCATGTCGTAGTTGGAAGTGCTGCATTCATAGGGAGTTGCCATCGCTCTTGTCGATTTTGGTGAGACGGTCTGCCACATGTCCGCGTCAAAAAGCAAGAGCATGCAATTCAAATAAAATCTTGACTTCATACTTGATCAATTCTGTTGCACAGGTCTGTGCGTGTATTCACTGCGCGATCTGTACGGGCTGGGAGAATGTCAGGCTGACCCAACTGCAACTTCGTCAATGAGTAATAGCTCTGACAGCGATGCAGATGCAACCGGTGATGTCGGAACCAGCCCCTATGCGATACGGGTGGTCAGTGAGAACGGAACTCATGCTGGCCGCTCCATCGATCCGATTGCTTGCCTGCCCCAGTGGCCAGACCGCGCTACGTGGGCGAGCGCCATCGCAACTGGAGCTCCCGGCGAGCAGTTGCTAGCATCGGCTGTGGCAGATCAACTCATCGGCTCTATCCCGGGCGCACGCTTAGAGGGGCCGATTCAATTGCGACATGGTCCCATTTGCTCCTTCGCGGTCCTTCCATGTTCCCTAGAACCAGGGGACTCCACCCCGATTGGCTGTGACACTGTCTCACGTGAGTAGGAAGACAGGGACACGGCGCGAGTCTGCGGGTCCTTCTGGGTGGCTGCCACGGACGGTCAGAAGGCATGGTTATACAAGGTACAAAGAGGTAGAAGCAGAGTGGGTAGAAATAGAGGGGTCGGAGGTGGAGGAGAAGATGGAGGTGGAGGAGAAGATGGAGGTGGAGGAGAAGATGGAGGTGGAGGAGAAGATGGAGGTGGAGGAGAAGATGGAGGTGGAGGAGAAGATGGAGGTG
>Ga0136560_1001098_pt1 | contig 13855 bp, 1 predicted proteins | sample AntRauMeHopE1497_FD_104925 | JGI IMG/M metagenome (GOLD analysis project Ga0136560, IMG submission 104925) | Saline lake microbial communities from Rauer Islands, Antarctica - Metagenome Hop E1 #497 | ecosystem: Environmental > Aquatic > Non-marine Saline and Alkaline > Saline | place... | reverse complement strand
GGCTGCCGTGCGCCCAGGGGGGCAGGTCTACGTCACCAAGGCTGACCCCGTTCTGCCGGGTCCCGAGCTGAAGGGCGCGGTCGTTGCGGAGGAATGACGGGTCGCAGAAGAACTCGGGAACCAGCTCCTTTACGTCGGCCTGGCTCTGCATGACGTTGCTCCATGCCTCTGCCACGGAGTGAAAGAGCCGGTCCGCATGGTCGAAGCGGCCGCGCTGCAAGGACAGGTGCATCGAGGTGAAGGGCTCCTGCCGGATGAGGAAGAAGGACACGGCGCCCATGTTGCTGTAGTGGCTCCCGTACAGGAAGGGCGGCGTTGACTCGTCCGCGCCGGCAAAGGCCTCCATGCGGTCCCGGAAGCGCTGGAGCCGCTCCGGCTCCAGCGCCCCGACGGGCTTGGACAGGTCGCGGAACGTGCCGGGCGGGGGCGCCTGGAGGTCGAGCTCCTCGCTCTCGTAGTCGGCGATGACCCAGGGCATGACCGGGTACTGCGACGGGTCGGAGCGCGTCCTGCCCGCGGCGAAGTTGAGGAGGCAGAGGTAGTCGAAGTTGCTGATCAGCCGCCTCTGCCACGCCTCCGTCCAGCGCATCGTGCGGACCAGGAGGCCCGGTGAGAGTACCGACGCGGGGGGCGAGCTGCGAGAAGTCAGGTCGGCGGTGCTGGCGGCCGCGCCCGCTGCCGTGCCAAGGTACCCGATGCCGGCCCCAGCGGCAGAGCCGCTGGCCGCGCGGAGCGATGCAGGGTCGCCGGAGCTGCCCGCCACTCCCGACGTCGCCGCCCCCGCCCTCGGGCCCATGCTCCCCGGGCCGTACCCGAGCGCCAGCGCGTGGGCCGCGGTCACCGAGGGAGGCGAGGCGCCCGGCGCGTCCCGCGGCGAGTACAGGAGCGGCGATGAGACCGCTGCTGGGCCCAGGAGCGCGGCCCGGAGCTTCCAGATCCGGGCGGCCACCTTCTCGTGCTCCCCTGGGCGGGAGAACGCGAGGAAGAGTGGCGGGCGTCCGCCGGCGAGGAAGACCTCGAGGGCAAGGTGGCGGAGGAGGAAGCGGCGGCCGTAGACGGCCGTGACGTCGGCAAGGGGCACCGAGCGGATGCGGAGCTCAGCGAGCCGGGCAGTTGCGAGCGCGCGGCGCACCGCGGCGATGCGCTGGTCGCTCACCGAGCCCTCGGACCGCTCCTCGCGGGACGCCGCGGAGGCACGCTTCCGGTGCCGCTGGGGTGGCGAGGCCCCAGCCGCCGCCGCGGTCAGCTTTGCGGCATCCTCGGCTGCTGCGCACGCGTCGCAGACTCGGACCGGCTCAAAGTAGCCCGAGGCCGGGAGAGGCCGGCGCTGCCTCGAGCACGAGGCGCAGAAGACCCCGCCGCAGCGGCGGCAGTGGTGCTTGCCGCTGAAGAACAGGCCGGTGACGATGGGGGCGCCGCAGCCGTGGCACGCGTCGGCGTCGGCGTCGGGGACCCAGGCCACAGGGTCCGCGCCAACGCCGAACGGCCTGGGCGCGTCCTCGTCCCCGGCTCCGCTCTCGCCGTCGTCCCCCGCCAGGCGCTCGGGGAAGAAGCGGAGGAACGTGCGGGACACCTCGAGCCGGCCCTCCACCACGGCATGCGGGAGGACGAGCGAGCAGGGGGCGGCGTAGAGGGCAGGACCATCGCCCGTCGCCCTCGTGATATCAACGCTCTCCCAGTCACCGCCAACCTCTGCGTCGTCCTCCTCCTCGTCGCTCTGTACCGCCTCCGAGATTGCCGCAGCGGCAGAAGCTGCGGATGCCGCGCTGGCCGCCTGTGCCTCTGCTCCTGTGTCGTCGGTCTGCGCTGACGTGGCCGCGGCGACGTCGGCCGCGCCTGACGCGGCTTCTGCCGGCTCAGCCGCGTCACCGGGTCGGCTGACAGCATCGCGGCCATGCTCGCTCGCGCCTTCAGCCTCCAAGGCGTGCGTGCTCGCGGAGCCTGGAGGGGAGTCGGCGCCGTCGCCCTCCTCGGCCGCCGGCACGGGCGTGGAGGCCGCGGCATCGGCCTCCGCGTCCGTCTCGCAAGGCGATGACGCCTTCTCCTCCGGCCCGTCATCCCCGGCGCTCGGGGACCCGGCCGCAGGTGACGACGCCCCGCCGCTGGCCGACAGCGCGTCCTCTCCCGCCGACATATCAACGGCCATCGACGACGCGGCTGCCAAGGCGCCGCCGGAGCGCTCGTCCTCGGGCACCCACGGCAGGGCCAAGGACCCGTGCGGTGCCCGCATCCCCCACGGCAGCGAGGGTGGCCTGGACAGGTCCGCCCAAGGCTGGCTCCGCCCGAGCTCAGCCATGAGCTCCGAGAATCGCTTCGAATGCTCTGCCCAGACCCGCGAGCGGCGCTGAGCCGCTCTCGCCGCGCGGCTGCGCTCCTCCTCTGCCGAGAAGACCGCAACATATGGCACAACAGCCTCTGCCGCGGCAGTCAGGGCCTCGGCATCCTCGTGGGCCCCTGCGCTCGCATCGATGGCGGCAGTCTGCGCGGCAGCGTCGATGTCAGCCGCGAGCCTGGCCCGGTGCACGGCCGAGGCTTCGAGCCACTGCCCGATCGCCTTGGCGGGGTCGGTTTGCCGCATTAGCGACGCGAGGGCCTCACGCACCTGGGTCGAGCAACGGGCCGATGCCGTCGCGCGGGAGGCGGCCCACACGTCACCCTCGCTCGCCGGCCCCGTGCTTTGGCCGCCGAGCCCCTCGTGGTTGTCGCTGCCACTTGCCCCCCGGCTGGCCGCGGCGGTCGGGAGTGCGAGCTCCCTCACCAGGTCGTCCCTCCCCGCGCCCGCGCCCGCCGCCCAGACCCGGTTGGCCGCCGCCACGAGTGACGCTCCGACGTCAACCATCCGGGCGGCAGCGTCAAGGATTCCCGGCCCGCGACGGGGCCCGCTACCACCCGGTGACGCTCCGCCGTGCGCGTCGGCTGGCCCGGATGAGGCGTGCAAGGCGGTCGCCGCGCGGAAGACGCCGTCGGCGGTGCGGAGAAGCAGCACAGCCAGCACGGGCGCCATGTGAGAGCCGGACGTCAGCGCGATTGCCGCAGTTCGGGCGGCCCGCGCCACGTCGGCCTCCTGCGCCGAGGCCGCCCCCGGGACCGGAGAGTCGCAGCCGGAAGGCTCGGGCCCGTCACCTCTCGGCCTGAGGGTGAAGGTCATCCCCCTGACGGTGTCGCCGAATGCCGCTGCCAAGCCCGTCAGCCGCAGGACCTCGCCCGCCGGCCTCTCCGGGTCGGTCGCGGCTGCCGTTGCCGCAACGACGAGCGAGAGCCCGGACACGCAGACCCCGGCCACAGCACCACCCGGCGCGACGGAGCGGCACGAGCGGATCAGGCCGCATGCCGTGGCGTCTGCGGCCGCGGCGGCGGCCTCGTCTGAGCCCGTGACTTCGTGCAGCGACGACGCCATGGGGGAGTCCGGCTCGTCCAGGACGGCGGACCCCTCCGTGCCCCATGCCTCGAAGACGGGCGGGGCCTTGTGGGCGCCTCCCCGCGACCGGCTCGGTGTTGCCGCCAGGCCTCGCCGGATGACGTCAGAGGGTGCGGCCAGCACGCAAACTGCCTTGAGCGACGTCGACAGCTCGCTGTCCGCCTGGGACCGAGACAGCCCGACCGCCTCTTCGCCTCCGGCCACGGCTGCCGCGGCAGCTTGGACCCGAGCGCGCGACATCAGCGCCCTGGCGGCCTCTGCGGCCGCGAGCTCGCGCTTCGTGTCGCGCCCACCCAGCCCGAGGTCCGACCAGCCCGTCAGAGACGCGCTCATCAGCGACCAGAGACGGAGGACGCGGTCGCCGAGTCGCCATATCGGGTCGTCATCCTCGCCGAGGGGCACCGCTGCGGAGGCCACGCCGCCAGAGGCCGCAGCACCGCTCACCAGGTCTGACGCCGCCGACGCCTCCCGGGCCGCGGCCTCCCACATGTCCGACGAGCGCGGCGTCGCCACCGTGTCCAGCGCCGTGGCGTACCCGCCGACGAGCCTGCAGTGCACGCGGGCAAGAACGCGCCGCCCGGCAGTCCCGAGCGGTGCGGCCGGTCGGGCGTGCATGCGAACGGCACGCAGGCACCCGCCGTCGTCGTCTTTTTCGGACAGGCACGCCCCAACGGCGACGCTCGCGCCACCGAGGACCGGCAGGCTCCCGTCTGCGACGGCGACGGGGCGGGCGCGAGGCACGCCGCCGTCCTCGTCGGCGGCGGGCTCCAACAGGCTGATCCAGGCGTGGACTGCCTGCGCATCAGGGGTGCCTCCCTCGCACAGGAGGGCCAGCACCGCGGACGCGGCCTCGGAGACGGCGGCCGCCTGAGCACGGGGAAAGTGGTCGGCGGCGGCACGCAGGCAGGCTTGAACGACGGCGTGCGAGCTTCCCGATGCGGCGATGCGCACGAGAAGCGTGCGCTCGGCGGCCCTGGCCTGAGCGGGGTCGCCGGACGCCGCGAGCAACGCAGCCGCAGCGGTAATGCTGCCGGCATCGTCCGCCACGAGCGCCTCTTGCGCTGCCTCGAGGGTGGCGTCCGCCTCCAGACCGAACGAGGGGGCGGCGGCAGCCATGGCAGGGCCAGAGATTCCGGCACCGCCGTCTAGACCAGGCTCGGCCCGCTGCTCCTGGTCGTCCTGCTCCGCTGCCAGGGCGAGGGCCACGAGTCCCTCGGGCCAGCGCTTGGCACGGCGGAGCCTGGCCCGGTTGGCCCTTGCGATATTATCGCCGAAGCCTGTGCACGGCAGGGCCTCGTCCGAGGGCCGGCCGCCGACGAGGACGAGGAGGTCCGACGCTGCGAGGAGGCGCACAGGCCCCGGGGCCCTGCGCACAAGCGCAAAGAGGTGAGGGATCAGCGCCGGCTGCGTGATCTCCGACGGGGGGACGGCGGGCGGCGCGAGGCCACGACGGTCGAACGCCGACCACTCGTCCGACGCCGCGAGCGGGTCCGCGCCGAGGACCAGCGCGAGGACGGCCCTGTAGACGCGGCCCGAAACCGCCGGGAGGCGGGCGAGGCACGCCCCGAGCAGGCCGGCGGGGCCGCCGTGCAGGGCAAGGGCGCCGGACGCCGAGCCTGGCGACTCCCCGTGCATCACGATGCGGCCGAGGAGCGCGAGGCCGGCGAGGACGCAGGGCTCGTCGGCGCTCTCCAGCAGGACCCAGACGGCGGCGCCATCGCCGGCCGCCCTGATGGCTGCCACAAGCCCCGGGTCGGCGCGCGAAGGGCGCGGGACCGCGCCCACCGCCCCGGCCACGTGCTCTCTCAGCTCCGGCGCGCTACCCCAGGCGTCCAGGACGGAGGACCACGGGCCGAGGCCGTGGCGGCATGCCGGTGGGGGCGGCAGCCCGGGCCGTCCATCGGGCAGCGGCACACCGCCGTCGTGCTCCGCCTCGGCCGCGTCCCCGTCCACTGAGCCCTCGGGGCTCGACGCGGGCGTGCCGCCCTCGGTCCGAGCCCCTGCTGCTGGCGCGAGCCTGCGACGGAGCGCAATCGCCGGCGGCGGCTTGGGCGTGGCAGGCACGGCGGGAACCCCGCTGACCGCCGATGCCACGCCCGCCCTTGCTCGCTCGAACAGCGCCATCCCTGAGGATGCCAGCATCGTCGCGGCAGACGCGGCGGCCTCGGCCGCGGCGACGTGAGGGGGCACCGCGCTCGACAGCACCGAGCCGGCCCGGGAGCGCCTGCGCCGAACGGCTCGCGGGGGCGGGAGGAGCGAGAGCAGGGTGCATGCCGCCTCCAGCCTCACTGCCGGGTCCTTGCACGCCTTGATGGTGGCCAGGATCGGGCCGCATGTCACGGCGTGGACGGCAGCCGACGCCGCCGGGGCTAGCACGAGCGACCCGGCCACTTCATGAGCGGCGGCAGCCTGGGCCGAGGAGGCACCCGAACCGGCCGAGGACCCAGCACGCGCCCTGGAGCCCGCTGCGGCAGCCCGCCGGGCTCCCCTGGACGACGAAGGCTCGGAGGGGGAGCCCGTCGTCGGCGACTCCGCGGCTAGCAGATGCGCCGTCGGTCTTGCCTCGGCGACCCGGCGGGCCCGGGCCTCCGCGTCGGTCACGCGGCGAACGCCAGCCACAACGGCACCGGCGGGGAGCCTGCCGCAGGCGTGCTGGACGATGAGCCGGGCGAGCTGCCAGAGCCAGACCCGTGCCACCCTGCGCCACGCAGCATCGTGGAGGGCGAGGACGGGGGCGGCATGCCTGGCCGGCCTGCCCGCCCATGCCGTCGGGTCGATGTCCTCCGTGTGCATGGGGTGGGGCATTGCCGGCGCGTCGGTGCCGTCCTCCGGCCTCTCCCAAAGGAGGGCCCGTATGGCATGGCATACGGCGCTGACCGGGACGGCGGCTGAGACCGCGAGCGGGTTGGCCGCGGCGAAGCGGACCATGCGAGCCGCGATGGCCGCGGCGTGGGCCGGCGGGGCGGAAAGCCACAGCGGGAGGTCGAAGAGGAGGCGGGCGATGGCGGAGCGGCGGACCTGCCACCCGAAGGGGGCGGGAGACGGAGGCGCGACCAGGAACAGAGCCGGGTGCAAGACGCGCTCCCCGGTGCCGGGGGCGCCACGCACCGCACCGGCCACGGCTGGCGATGCAGGGACGGCCTCCACCACTGGCCCCTCAGCTGAGAGGTCGGTCGATGCCGCGAGGGATGCCGGGGCCCTCGGGAGCGCGTGCGCCAGCCCCTCGCCCGGCAGCTCGGGGGAGGAGCAGCCGGCCACGGCGGCCACGAGCTGGGCGACGGAAGCCCAGAGGCGCATGCTGAGGTCAGACGGGGGAAGGGTGCGAAGGGCGTGAGCCAGCGCGTCAAGGCCGCCCCGTCGGAGGAAAAGCGATGAGTTGCGGGCGGATGCCTGGCACGCCGAGGCCATGGCACCCACGGCATCGGGGAGCCCCGCCGCCCCCAGGAGGCGGAACAGCGCGGGGTGCTCGACGGAGCCGGGACCGGCCCCCCCGCTGTCGTACTGGCCGAGCCCCGGCGAGCCCGAGGCACCCCGCGATGGCGGAGCCTGCCGCGCCACGAGGAAGGGAAGGAGCACGGTCGGCCCTCCGAGGGCCGCGATGGCGTCGGTAGGCCTCACTGGGCGGATGATGGAAGCTCCAAGCGGCGAAAAGGCGAGCGTGGGGTCGCCGGCCGCGGCCCTCGCCTCCGCGTCGGAGGCGTGCCTCCGGCGCCTCGTCCCGAGCACGGTGCCATGACACTGGTGCGGGGAGATGTCAAGCAGGCAGAGGGCGGGAGCGTCGGGGCCGCGCCTGGCGGGACCCCCAGCCCGGGCGTGTGCCGCGGCGGTGGACCCTGCCGGGGCCACGACTGCCCGGCGCGGATCAAGGCAAAAGAGCATGGCCGTCCACGCGCCCCACGGCATCGGGGACGGCCCGTCGCCGGGCCGGCAGGTCCCGCCGGGCGTACCGATGGGCAGGGCCGGCCCCGTTCGCGAGCCGGTGCCTGACCAGTGCTGGCCGAGCGATACGGGCGTCGCCGCTGTGCTCACGACGGCGCTACCCGCCGGGTCGAGGACTGACACCAGCAAGCCCGCGGACAGGCCGGCAGAGCCCGGGTCGTCCACCGCCGCAGACGGGAGGCGCGGCGTGGATCCGTGCCGGCGAGCGGCAGCCACGGCACGGCTCACAACGGCCTCGGCCGCCGCGGCCTGACGCTCCGACTGGTTCCGCAGCTCCGTCAGCTCCTTGGCACCGCCGCCACCGGCCTCGAGCTCGGCCTCGGCCTCGTACACCCGCTCCAGCGCGGCGGCAGCCTTTGCCTCAGCAAGGCCCGCAGATCGGGCGGACTCTGCCCCGCGCCTCGCTGCCGCCTCCAGATCGCTGGCATGGCCCGGTCCGGCCATGTCTGGCACCGCCAGCAGCGCCGGAACGGCCGGAACGGGCGGCCGAGGCAGCGACTGGGTCTCGGAGGGCGGCCCGAGGAGCGTCCCGGGCGAGTGCATCGCCGCACGCAGGGCGTACACCTGGTCCGCGGACAGGGGCTTGGCAACGCCCACTGCCGCCCCCATCTGCCCCGCGAAACCGCCGAGGACGGCCTCCTGGACCTGCCGGTCGCCGAGGGAGGGGTACCGAGTCGTCGTGTCGAGGACCTGCCGCTGGTCCACGTACAGCTGGCAGCGATCCGAGCCGAAGAGAGCGCCCCACGCCCGCGGGGCCATGACGGCGCAGACCCAGACCCAGCGGCGGAGCGGCAGGATGCCGCCCGAGGTCCGGGACGGCAGGTGCTCCGAGGGCATGCCCCGCTCTGACTCCAGCCAAAGCCCGACCCGGCCGTCCTGTCGCACCGCCACCTCGATACCAAGGCCGTCCGCGGCGCGAATTCGGAGAAGGGGCGCCTCCCCCGGCCTTGCGCCGTCCTCCCCGCGCCCTGCTCCGGCCACGCTGGACCGCCCAGGGGGCATGACAGGTGCCGGCCGAGGAAAGGACTCCAGCCGGACCCACATCGCGTACGTGGCACCCTTGGAAGGCCACTCGCGGAACGAGGGAAGCAGCACGCGGCCCGGCCTGGGGCCGAAGTCAAGGGCCGAGTGCATCGGCAGCGTCGTGAGCATCATAGACCGAGAGAGCGCACGCAGCAAGGCGCCTGCTAGGCCTTCTGGCCCTTCCCCGCGAGGCCCGGCGGCAGACTCGCCTGCGTCTGATCCGGCGAGCCGCCGCAGCCTCGCGTTCAGGTCTGCCGAAGTCGTCCGGTGGCCAAGCAGCGTCGCTGCCAGCCCGATCAGCGCAGCCTCCGCCGCGGCGTGCTCGTCGGCCCCCGGTCCGCCGGATCGCGCGGCCGCAGAACGCTCGGCAGCGCCTGCAAGCGCCTCGTCGACGAGCTCAGAGCTCCTCGAAACCGATTCAAGCGTCCGCACGCTTTCGCATAGGGCCGTGTAGATCAGCGGCAGCGTCCGAACGGCGCTGAGCGCCTGGGGGGCGCCGGGCCGGGCGACCAGCTTCAATGCGGCCAGGACGGCTTCCTCGTCCACGCATACCGCCAGCAGGCCGTGCGGCGAGATCCCGACCTGGTCTAGTGCAATGGTGAGATCGTCCGCCATCGCGGAGGCAGAGGGCAACGAATCCCGTGTGAAAGCGCAAGCACGACTGAAAGGGCAGCCGCGGCTGAATGTTCAGGTTCTGCGCCAACATGCAGCTGTGGGGCCTGGTGCTGGCTGTGATCTAGGTTGGTCACCCGAGCACCTCGGCGATCGCATCCACAACACAGTCAAGCTGACAAGGACTCATGACGCCGCGGGACTCGAGGGCGTCGACCGCTGCGGCGCCTTGCATGTGCATGGTCCACGGCCCGGCGGCGACGGTCACGGCAGTGGCACAGGCCGTGGGCCGGGCTGGGAGCGGCGGCGATGCCGCGGCGAGGGCGTCGTCCTCAGAGTCCCACGTGCGCGTGGCGGCTCCGCCGGCTTCGCCGCCTTCGTCCTCGGCGTCTCCCTCGCGGAACACCCAGGACTCTGCCTCGGCGTCGACGCGCATGGCTGCCTCGGCCGCATCCTCGCGGTCGCTCGGCGCGCTGAGCGACCACGCGAGGGCCTCGTCGTGGCCCGTGCCCAGCGCGGAGGACCTGCCCCACGCGCTCACCACCCCTCCTGGCAGGACGGCGGACAGGTCATCGCCGTCGTCGCCCCATCTCACGGTGGCATCACCTGCCGCGGTCCGGACCCATGCATCAAAGGCCGCGCGCTCTCGCCGTGACACTGCCGCAGCGAGCTCGTCCGCGTCGTCCGGTGACATGCCGCTGCCACGGCAGTCAACGCGCCGCAGCGACGGTGGCGCCAGCCGGGCCACGGCGGCGCCGAATCGGGCGTCGAGGGTCGCCCACCCGGCAACGCTCAGCTGTCGAAGGCAGGGGAAGCCGAGCACACGGACGGGGGTTGGGGCGGAGTCCGACGGCTCGGCGGGCCCCCCTGCGCGGCTCTCACCTGGGCCGCCCCCCTTTTCCGGGCTTGAGTCCGGGCTCACGCGGCGACGGCGACGGGATCGCCGGCTCGACGACGAGGCCGATGCTGCCTGGGCAAGTGCGCGGGCCCCAAACGCACCGAAATCCTCGTCATCGTCGTCTGCGTCCTCGCCGCCCGTCCCCGCCTCAGCCAGAGCTGGAAGGAAGGCGGCACTGGCGTCGGCGTCATCGTCTGAGCTGTCGTCAGAGGGCGCCCAGAGATCCGAGACCGACGGCCCGGCGATTGCATGCATGGATGCCATCGCAGCGCGATGATCGACGCCCGCAGACGGCCCCGGGGCGTCGTCGTCGCTGTCCTCCTCTTCCGGCCCCGACGGTGCGGCCGTGCCGCTGTCCCCGCCGGCACGCGACTCGTCGCGGTGGCGACGGAGCCCGTCGTCGGCGCTGCCTCTGGTGGCCTGGAGCCAGCGAGCCTCCGCCTCCTCTGAGGCTGCCGCGGCGCCCTCACCATCCAGGCCCTCCGAGCGAGGCAGCTCTGAGCGTGGCGGGCAGCGGAACAGCAACGCGTCTGGCCGTGGCTCGGCGCCCGCTCGCGTGCGCGGCGGCGCCATCACTCGGGCCAAGGACCCCCAAGCGGCGGCAGCGGGCCACCCCACGAGGCTGGGCCGACTCACTGGCCGCCCCGCCCGGTCCTCGGCGTCGCTCTCCTCCCCGGACGATGACTCGAAGCGCGCCGCTCGGGAACCAGCGCCGCTTCCGGGCACCGGGCGCCGAAGCGTGGCCTGCTGTCGGACAGCCGTGAGCGCGTCATCAGCAGAGAGGGCGGACGCCAGCGAGGACCCGGCGCCCGAACGCGCGGGCTGCAGCCTCAGGTGGGCCAGACGGGGCAGCGCACCCGCGAGCAGCAGGACCCTTGGGTGGACGCCGGGGGCGCCCTCCACGCACAGCTCCGCCAGGGGGCTTGACGCCAGCGCCTGTCGCAGAGTGGCCACCGAGGTCTCGCGGCGGAGGCTCGGCACGCGGCTCCCCGCGCTCAGCGACTCCCCGATGGCTCGCCAGCCGCTGGCAAGCACCCTGGCGTACTGGGTGAGCCCGCGCGCCCACACCAGCCTGCCGCGCGTGCCCGGCGCCCCGGACCCTGCCACTCTCAGCCGCGTGAGTTGAGGCAGCGCGGCCAAGACGGGGCCGATGTCCTGAATCGTGCGGGATCCTGCGACGGGCCGAGCAGCACCCGCCGCGTCTGCGGCCGCTTCCGTGCGCGTGGGCTCGTCTTCCGCGGCGGTGGAGCCCGACCAGGACGCAATGGTCACGTCAAGGGCGACGATGGAGCACCAGGGCGCAGCGAGAGACGAGGTCGAGTCGCTGGACAGCCCGGCGTTGGCGACGAGACCGGTCCGCGGGTCTGACACGCCGGCCGACGCAGCCATAGCCCGCTCCCGTGGGAGCCCGCCAGTGTGCAGGGAAGCCACGGTGGCGGCGATCCACCTGAGGCCGCCAAAGGGCCGGAGGCTCCGCAGGAGCTGCTCAAGCGTGAACGACACTGACAGCCCGGCGGGGACGCCGAAGCCGACGAGCGACGGGGCGCACGGCCACAGGGCGCGGAAGCAGTGCTCGGCCACCGCGCCCGGCTTCAGCACCGCCTGCCGGAGGTCCAGGACCTGGATCGTGCCACCGATCGCCGTGGCAAGCCTGAGCAGCGGCTCGGGGCCGCTCAGCTCACACCCACGAAGGTCTAGCACGCGCAGCGATGGCCCTGCCGCGCCCAGAACGACGGCTGCCATGCCCGCGTCGCCCAGTGCCGACCCTTGGGACCCGTCCGCCACCACAGATCCGCGCAGACCGCGGCCGGGCCCTGCTTCGCGCGTCGCGGAGCTACTGGCTTCTCGCTCAACGGCACGCCACGCACCGCCGCGGGCGATGCTGGCTCCTGGGTCTCCCGCGCGCCTGCTGCGGCGGCCTGTTGGCTGGCCCCAGCCGCCCCCAGATGCTGGAGCAGGCGAGGGGGCCTCGCCGGGGGCAGAGTCGACGGTCACGGACGCAAACGCGAGCCGGAGAGTACGCAGCATGCGGCACTTTCCCACCACCGCGGCCAGCCGCACCGCACGACACCCCGACGCATCAAGGCACCGCAGGCTGGCGGGCAAATGGTGTGACGACGCGCCTAAGGACAGGCCTGTGCCACCCAGGGCAAGCACCCGAAGGCCCGAAACTGTTGCCGCGCCGAGGGGCTCTAGCGACAGCCGGGAAGGCAGTCTGGCGTTCGAAACGTCCAGAAGCTCCAGGCGCGGCGGAAGCAGCTCAAGCAGCGCTGTGCCCGTGTCCCTTGCAAGTGTCACGCCCCTCATGCGGAGAGCCCTCACTCGCGGGAAGTACCGAGGGTTGGCGACCTGCTTTGCCAGGTTCACGGCCTCCGGGTTCGAAGACACGTCGACAGACGTCACAGCTGCGCTTCGCTGTAACAGGCGCATCCCGCTGTACCCAGCAAAGCGCAACGGCGCCCTCATAAGCACGGTGCGAATGGTTTCCACGTCAAGGACCGCAAGGCTGCCCGTCCGGAATTTGGAACGAAGCGAAGCCTTCTCATCGCCTTCGATCATGGTCACAAATGATTCCACCACCTCCCCTCGGAGCGATCTTGAGGCGCATGGGATCTGGACCAGGTACTCCGACTGCCCGTTCCGCTTTGGCATGTCGACCGTCAATCACGGCTTCAATCGCGAACGGCGGGGCGAGACCTCGTCAAATATCACACCACAGCGTCCAAAAGTTGTGGTGCGGCCGCCTGTGAGGGCGAGTCGCGGTGTGCCAGCGAGGTGGTGGAAAAAAAACAACAACAAGGCTCTGTTCAGATAATAGGTTTATTCATCACATAAATGGAAAAAAAAGCAGGCAGAGCCTGGGCCGGTGGTGGAAATGACGAGAGGATGTCTGCAGACATGAGGGGAAGGCCGCATGATGACGTAACTTTGCGGGATCAAGGAGGACTGGGCTATCAATGAGGCTGCACGATTCGTGTGGTTCCTTGCTGCACGCCGCCTATAAGCGATCAACTATCAATTGCAACCGCCGACGTGGGGTCGCTCAGCTGTTGTCATGAGCTCAGCCTCGCAACCCTGGTCGTTGTGAGCCTTGCAAATAGTAGATCATCGAGGCGAAATGCACTGGTCTGGATGAACGCTGCCCCGTCGCGGCCGTCTTGGCGTCGCTCTGCCAACCGCGCGGCGTCTCACCCTGCCGGTGTCTCCACCCGCGGCAGCAAGTCCCTGACGCCATCCGGGCACGTCCTCTCCCGAGCGGCGAAGGGCACCTGTCCAAACGTCTCGATAGTGTGACAGGATGAGTGGCCCCCCTCCCCGTGAGCGCCTGAAGCGGCCTGAATGCGTTGCACCTGTGATCTGGTCCGGATTGAGGCTTGCTCCCCGATGCGGGTGCGCTGAGAGCGTGTGCCCCGCGACAGGGTCGGTGCCTTGCTTTCATTCCTGGGCGCGCGCCCACGGCACAGGGCTCGCTGCCGGTGCCTTGCACTGAGCAGGGCTTGCATTTTCGGCGATCCCGCCCCCGCTGCTGCATTCCCTCCTTGTTCGCGGATCTGACGCCCGCTTGGCTTCCTTCGATGCTCAATTGACTCGCAGCCCCACCGCCGTCGCCAGCCAGTGGCAGTGCACCCGGGGTCTCACCAACTCCTGGACTCCCACCACCGGCCGCAGCACCGAGACCTTCGGCTCCCCCAGGCCCTCCTGGGTCTGCGCCCGGTGTGCCGGGATTCCCGCCACCAAGCGGCTCGGCCACTGCGAACAGAGAACAGCCGAGGACTTCGAGACAAAGACCTCCTGGCACGTCAGCACCGCCTCCTGCACCCGGAGCTGGTCCTCCCGGCGGGCCTCCGCCTCCTGGGGCGAAGAAGTCGGGAGCTCCTCCTCCCGGCGGGCCTCCGCCTCCTGGGGCGAAGAAGTCGGGAGCTCCTCCTCCCGGCGGGCCTCCGCCTCCTGGGGCGAAGAAGTCG
>Ga0136560_1001097_pt1 | contig 13864 bp, 7 predicted proteins | sample AntRauMeHopE1497_FD_104925 | JGI IMG/M metagenome (GOLD analysis project Ga0136560, IMG submission 104925) | Saline lake microbial communities from Rauer Islands, Antarctica - Metagenome Hop E1 #497 | ecosystem: Environmental > Aquatic > Non-marine Saline and Alkaline > Saline | place... | reverse complement strand
GGGGGGAGTTGGAAGGGAGGAGGGGAAAGGACGGATGGGTGGAGCAGACACGGCCGGTGGAGAGGATGGGGGGTTGCAGGGCCGTGGCAAAGGTGGGAAGAGGGGGGGTGCGTCCTGCGCGGGAGCCCGGCGGGACCGCGCGCCGCCCTCTCCGCCCGCCCGCCGCTCCCTCCCCGCAAGCCGCGTCTCTCACCTCGTAGTCGTCGTCGGTGATGGCCCTGATCTTCTGGATGAGCCCGAGGTCCGCGAAGGGCGTCTTCCCGTACGCCATCTGGTACAGGATGCAGCCGAGCGACCAGATGTCGCTCGCCCGGCCAAGGCGCATCTTGCCCCGCCCGGGCGCGGCGCCGCGCCTCGCCCCGGCGCCCCCCGGGCCGTTCCCCGCCGTGTCCACGATGGCCTCGGGGCTCATGTAGTTCAGAGTCCCCACCTGAGACTCCCTGTAGATGTTGGTGGTGTTCGCGCTGATTGCCTTGGCGATACCAAAGTCGATCAGCTTCAGCTGACCCCGCACGAAGACGAAGTTGGCGGGCTTGAGGTCGCTGTGCACGATGCGCGAGCGGTGGATCGTCGCCACGGCGCGGAGCATGTGCTGCCACGTCAGCCGGAGGAAGTTCGGCTCGAGAACGGTGGCCCCGACCCCACGCCCGGGCGCGCCCGCGGCCCCCGCCCCGGCCCCGCCGCCCTCCGACCCCGCCGCCCCCGCGCCGCCCCCGCCCTCCCCCGCGCCGCCGTCCGCCCTGTGCCGCTTCATGAGGGCGTTGAGGTCCACCTCCCCCAGCTCCATCACCAGCAGCACCTGCTTCGCTCGCAGGTCCACCTCCGCCTCCCGGAGGCTGATGATCGTGTCCTCCCCGCGCAGCCGCCGCATCAGCGCGATCTCGTTGGTGAAGGGGGCGAGGGATCGCCGGTCGACCTTGCCGAGCTTGACCCGCTTCAGCGCCCACTGCTTCAGGTCGGGGCCGAGCACGCGGTACACGCGGGAGGAGCCGCCCTTGCCCACGCACTCCAGCCGGACGTACCGCCGGCCGTTCACCAGCATGGAGGAGCGGCGCTCCCCGTCGGCGATGGCTGCGAGAGCGTCCGAGTCCGCGGGGCCGGCCACGGCGGCGGAGGATGCGTCCGCCGGGCCGGCCGCCGCGGCGTCGCCGACGTCGAGCGTCGGCGCGTCCGACGCCGCCACGGCGGGTTCGGCGGCACTCCGTCGCTCTGGGCGCGCCGCCACCGCCTCGGCCTCCGGCGCCTCCTCCTCTGGCCGTCGCTCGTCGGTGTCGCGGGCAGGGTCGGCCGGGGCCGGCGCCTCCTCGGCAGCCCTGTGCGGGCGGCTCCTCCTCGTCCGGGGCTTCAGCTGCACCGTCGCCTCGTCCTCCTCCTCGGCCTCCTCGCCCCCGGCCGCCACGGCGCCGTCGTCCCCGCCCTCCCGGCGCGCGGTGCCGCCCGCCTCCTCTTCCGCCCTGGCCGCGGACCTCGCCGACGAGCGCCGGCCCCTGCCGAGGCCCTTCTGGTCGGCGGACGGCGTCTTCGCGGGCGGGCGTGCCTTGGAGCTGGGGCCGCCGGCGTCGGTGTCGACCTCCTCCTCGTCCGCCGCCGACGCCTCGACGGCCCGTCCCCTCTTGAGCCCCGCCTGCTCGCCCGCGCCGGTGTGCGCCGCCTGCCGCCTGTCCACCCCCAGGAGACGGACGGACTTGGGGTGGAAGTCAATCTCGGGGGAGGCAAGAGCGTCGTCGGCCGACGCCGCCGCCTTGTGGCCCGGCGTGCCGGGCGCGGCAGCGGAGCGCCGGCGCGACGAAAGGCCGCCGGCGTCGGGCGCGGCCCCCGCGAGGGCGGGGCGCCGCGTCGCTCCGGCCTCGGCCGAGGCCGCCGACGATGTCGACACCCTCACCGCCGGCCCATTCCCAGCAGCCGCCGCGACCACCGCCCCGGCAGAGCCCCCGGACCGGGCCAGGTTGGACCCCACGGACGAGGCGAGGGAGTCGCCCAGTGAGGCGTCGATCGAGTCGCCAAGCGAGTCACCCCCGCTGCGTGCCGTGCGTCTCCGCCTGCGGCCTGAGGCGGCGCCCCCGCCGCCCTTGGACTGCTGGCGCGCCTTGAGCATGGCCGCCGGGTCGAATGCCTTCATGTAGTCGGGCATCGCGAAGGAAGAGGAGGAGGCGGAGGCCGGCGCGGCGGGAGTGGCGCCCTCCGCCGCGCCGCGAGTCGCCGGTGCGGGCGTGCGGGCCGTGGGCGACGGTGGGGCGTCGTGCCGGCCGAGCGACGCGTCGAAGCTCGTCTCGGTGTGCTCTGCCAGCGGGGACAGGGCCGCGCCCGCGGGGCGGGGGGGCGGTCGTGCCTCCGGGGACGGCGGGGCGGCGCGGGCGGCCTCTGGCTCGGGCTCTGCAACGGGGAGCGTGACGATGGAGCCGTCAGCGCTGACCCGGGCGGGCCCGCCGAAGCGCCGGAGCGACGCCGAGGAGCGGGTCACTCTCGCGTTGCCGCTGCCAGCCCCCTCGGCGAGCGGCTGTCTCGGCGGGGCCAGCACGTCGCACGACGTGATGGTGGCGAGCGCCACGCGGCCGTCGGAGCGCGAGGCGATGGTGTCGATGAGCGAGCGAAGGCCGGCCTCGTTGCCGCAGTAGCCCGAGCCCACCTGCAGCGCGCGGCGCGCCCCGTCCAGCGAGTCTGCGTGTGCGAACATTCACAGATTCTATGCGTCGCGGCATGGTTCGCAGCGCAAAGGGCGAGCAAGGGCCGGCCAGCAGCTGCCAGCAGCGCCGGGGCATCTGCCACGCTCACCTTGCTCGGCCTCAAACACCGCCATGGCCCTCCAGAAGGCCGGGCTCTTGCGCGCGGCAGGGTCGCCCTTGAGCCGCTTGAACTCCTTCCGCGCGATTTCGGCGTCGACGCCGCGGCGACGGCTGCGGCGGTTGAGGAGCAGGCGACTCAAACCCATGGAGACGAAGCGCTCGGCAACGACGGCTCAACGCACGAGAACACGCCAAGCGCTCACCTGTTGGCGAGGCCGCGAATCGCGAGCAGGAGTCCGCGCTCCTCCGTTGTGCCGGGTCGGAGCGCCGCGGCCTCCGCCGCAGCGTCCGCCGACGCCGACACCGTGTCCCAGTCCGGCTTGGATGCCCTGCACGCGTCCTTGAATGCGTCCATCGTGCGGCTAGAAAGCCGCGAGTACGTCGGCCCGGCCTGAGGGGGGGGAAGCACAAGCACGGCAAGTCGGTGGCAGCTCAACACCGAGGCACAACCACACGGCCAGCCCGGTCCCGAGCGCCGCTCACCGCCTTGCCCCGTGACGACGACATGTTCTCTTTGTCGACTGCGGCTGCCATTGCAGCTGCGATGCTGCCCTCGGCAAAGCAGGCAGTGCAGCAACGGGCGGCTCGGTGCTGGCAGAGCAAGGACGCCGTGGGGAAAACCACCCCAACCCTCACAGCCACGCCGGCAGTAGTGGCCGGAACCCCTCGCGAATGCTGAGAGCAGGCACGTTTGTGCGCGCTGGTGTCGCGTCTGTGGGTTCCCGCGCCCCCCGAATGGTTGCGGGCCTTGCCACTGACCCGCACGCCGCAGCAGCCTCGCCAGAGGCTTGCACCCTCTCCAAGATGACCAGGGACGAGGCGGGCCGTGTGCTCAGGGGCGTCGATGCGGTTTGCTTCGACGTGGACTCGACCGTGATCACCGTCGAGGGCATCGACGAGTACGCCGGCTTCCTCGGCGTGGGGGACAAGGTGGCCGAGCTCACGGCAAGGTGAGTGTGCCGGCACCTGAGTGCACAGGCGGCAGGCTCGGGCCGGCACGCTGCGCCGCGGCCGTAGCCAGCGCCCCCCGCCTCCGCTCCTCGCCTGCCTCGCAGCGCCATGGGCGGCTCCATGCCCTTCCACGAGGCGCTGGACGCGCGGCTGTCGGCCATGCAGCCCACGGCCGCGTCGCTGGACGCCTTCATGCGGGAGCACGAGCTGCCCCTGGCGCCGGGGATCGAGGATGTGTTCCGCCGTTTCCGCGAGCGGAACGCCGACGTCTTCTTGGTGTCGGGCGGTTTCACGCAGATGATCGCGCCCCTGGCGGGCCGGCTCGGCGTCCCCCGGGAGAGCATCTACGCGAACACGATCCTCTTCGGCGAGGAGTGAGCGACGCACGAGCGACTTCTCGTGCGCCTGGCTGCGCGCGCCGCCCCATCCGCGCCTCAACGCCCCCAGCTCCCATTCCTCCGCCCCGTCGCAGCGGCGCGTACGCCGGCTTTGACACGACGGCCCCGACCTCCCGCGCGGGCGGCAAGGCCGAGGTGGTCCGGCGCCTCCTGGCCTCGGGCGGCTACGTCAGCGTGGCCATGGTCGGGGACGGGGCCACGGACATGGAGGCGCGCCCGCCGGCCGACGTCTTCGTGGGCTTCGGCGGCGTGGCGGTCAGGCCCGACGTCCGGAGGGGTGCGGACCTGTGGGCGACGGACTTCGGACAGGTCCTGGACCTGCTCAAGGGCGACTGACGGGCTCTGCCCGGCGACGCGGATCGTTCCGTTGGCCTCTGCCGGCGGGAGTGCTCTGCAGGTGTGCGGGCGGGCGGCCGGGCGAAACGCGTTCACCCCGTTGGTGCAACACGACACGGCGCAACGGGAACACGCGCCCCGCTCACCCGCGCTGGGCAGCACGCTCCCCACGCTTCCATGCCGGGCCGCCCAGCCACGCAACCACCGTTTCCGCTTCCCGGCGCGCGGCTCACCGGCCCAGCAGCCTCAGCCCATCAGCGCGGCGTCCGACAGAGGGTCGTCGTCGTCCTCCTCGTCCTCCTCGCCCGCGGGGGCGGCCCCGTGGCTGGCGCTAGCGGACGCGGCGCCCGCCGCCGCCGCCGCCGCCGCCGCATTCGGGTGCGCGATCCCCGCGGCCTCCCGGCGCGCCGCCTCGACGGCCGCCTCGGCCGCAAGCTCCTCCGCCTCGATGGCCTCCTTCCTCCTCTTCACCTCGAGGACCTTCTTGACGCGGAATACCTCCTCCCGCTCCATCTCGTCGAGCTCCGAGTCGATGTACTTGATCGTGTCACGGATCCGCGGCAGGAGCACGTTCTCCAGCGCGTTGACGCGGCGCGCGGTCAGCCTGATGGACTCGTCCAGCGCGTGGAACTCCGTCTGCAGCCCCGCGAGGACGACGAGCTTGCGAACGACGCCGCGCCAGACCGCCTGCGCCTCGCCGATCTCCCGCCCGCCCGCCGCCATGCCGAACTGCGCCGCTGCCACAGCCTCGGCCTCGTCAAAGTGGGCCTTCATGCGGGGCAGCTCGACGCCCGCCACGTTCTCCACGGTCACGTCGGCTTTCACCGCGGCGTCGGCCGGCAGCGTCGCCTGCACCTGCCTCGAGAAGTCACCGGCCGCCCAGCGGGCCCGGTCAAGGGCAGTGTGTGCGTCCTCGAGCTCCCCGATGGCCTCGCGCTTGCCCTGCGGAAAACGGAGCGGCGAGCTCAACCTGGCCACCCAGCTTGCTCGGCCGGACGGGCCGGCCCCCTGGCGAGCAGCTGCGGGCTGGCGGCGCACTCACCTCGGCAAGGGTCTTGCAGATGGTGTGAAAGCGCTTCTTGAGGGCGTCGCGCTTCTTCTTGAGGAGGTCGTAGCCTGCGGCGGGGCGATTCCGAGCATTCGGGGCAGCGGACCTCGCGTCCCGCTTCCGCCAGGAGCGGGCCATGCACCCCACCTGGTGATCTGGTACGCGCAACACGGGCGTGCCTCACCTTTTGCGGCGCCCTTCTCCTGGTCCTTCCACGTCGCCAAGGCCATGCGCGTCGGGAACACCTGCACGCGCCTGCTCGACGCCATGGCTGCACCAACGAGCGCTCAGATGTAGCAGTCACAGTGGGAACGGATCTCGGGAACCGTGGCGGGCTTGAACGGCTTTGGATGGTCGTGTGGCGTGCGCTGCGGTGGCGGCGTCGGGGCCGCCTCCAGAGCCACTCGCGGTGCCACATGTCGTCGCTGCCCATGCTCAGGAACCGGGCTGCCGCTGACCGCACCAGCGCCCCGACCGACACGCCGCCACGCACGGCCGGGTCACCGCTCACCGGCCCAGCAAGGCTCGGCCTCTCGTCGGCTTCAACGTCCGCGGCGGCGCGGCCTCACGGCACCTCCCCGGGGTCGGCAACGGGCAGCGGCTCGTCCCTGGCCACCGCGGCAAAGGCCGCCGCCCTGTCCTCCAGGCGGCCGGGGGCGTAGAGGTAGTTCACCATGACTCCGAAACTCTCGACGAGACCCTTGGGCGTCACATTCGCGGCCCAATTGACACGCCAGAGCACCGCCCCGTTCCCGCAGTGGAAGTTCGCCACAGGGCACCGCGGCACGCCCCCCGACGCGAGGTACCACCTGCAGAGCCGCAGGGCGCCGGCCTCCGCCGCCGCCGCCGCACCGGCGCTCATGATGGCAGGGAGCGACGCCGTGCCGCCGCGCGCCGCCGCGTGCTGCCACCGCACCAGCAGGGCCAGGAGGACGACGAGAGACCCCTCCGCCCCGGCAGGTTCCGGTTCTGCCGCCGAGCGCAGGGCGCTGTGCGCGACCGAACGTGCCTCCGGGACCCCTGCGGCGGCGTCCAGCGCGGCGTCAGCCGCCTCGGCCCGGACCGCCCACAGCGCCCTGCATGAACCGTCGTCCAGCGCCGCGGAGGCCCCTCTGCGCGCCTCGTCGGCGCCCGGCTGCCCCAGCTCCGCCGCCCACCGGGCAAAGCCGGGCACCGGTGACAGCGTGACGAACCGCCCCGCTGCTGCAGGCTCCCTCCCGCGGCCGCTGAGCTCCTCCACCGCGCCGTAGATGAGGTGGCGCGCCGTGGACAGGCCCCTGAGGCCCGGCGCGCACAGGCTCACGGACCAGAAATTCGCGACGGCGTCGGCGGCGTCCCCGCGCGCCGGCCCGGCCGCAGCCTCCCGCCCCGCGACGCCCGTCGCGGCGTGCGCCGCGGCAATGGGCCGCGGGAGCAGGCTGCCCGAGCCAGCGCTGTTCACGTCGCCCATCGACGCCGCCGGCCGGCCGGTCAGCGCCACGTGAAGCACCGCGACGGGATCGTCGGCCGCCGCGGGGTGCACCAGCGCAAAGCAGCGCCTCCCCGGCCCGAAGCGCTGGCGGAACCGCCACATCCGGTCCGTCGGGTGGACCGCCTCGGCGGCGGCAACCTGCTCGAGCGTCCTCCCTGTTGACCCGTCCCACGTCACGCGCCGCAGGCGCAATGACGATGGCCCGTAGTGGTGCGCAACTATGGGAAGGAGCGCTTCGGCCGCGCGCGACGCTCGCTCAGCCTGCTCGGGACTCCCCCCGCGCTTGCTCGAGCGCAAGACGTCGAGAGCGAGGCCACGCATGCGCAACAGCGCTGTCGCCCCGCTCGCAGACGATGTGCATGCCTCCTGTAGTGCTTCGGCCAGCACCGCGTCACCGGCCGAGGGGCTGGCGGCGTCGGCAGCCTCCAGCAGCGACCCGGCCCATGCCCTCGCCGCGTTGCCGCCTCGCGAGGACTCGCTGACGATGCTCTCGGCAATCCTGCGGGATGCCCATGACTTCCGCACCGCGCCTGGCTTGTTCCCGGCCGCGCTGCGCCTGAACAATGCAAGGTCGGCCGCGATGTCAGCTCCCGGCAGCCCAGCCGAGGCTGCGCCGCGCACCCCTCGGCGCGCGCACAACACCAGTCGGCGTGGCAGCATGACCTCAGGTCAAAGCCGGGCGGCGGAGTGTCACGGAGACCCTCGCCAAGAATGCCCTGCTCCTTTGCGCCGCAGCCTCGGTTTGCCACGCGCCGCATGGACTCGCGCGCCACGTCTGCACGAGCGCTCGCTGCGCGTGCCAGCCCTTGACGCATCATGCGCAGACAACGAGATCATCCCAAACAGCAATCACAAAACAACGAGGCGCACATTGGTGGGCCACCGCTCCGTGGCGGGGCCTCAGGCTCAGGCTCAGGCTCAGGCTCAGGCTCGGGCGCCCCGCTCAGTCGCGCGTGCCCGGCATGCGCACGCTCCCGCCCTCGTCCACCATCATGGCGTCGTCGTCGCGGGGGGCGTGGTCCCCGTCCGGCAGGACAGTCAGCGTCGCCCCGCCCCCGATCACTGCTGCGCCGCTGATGGGGGGGAGGGTGACGACGCCGCCGCTGCCTCCGCCGCCCCGGCCGCGCCCGGCCCCGCGGGCCGCGGACGTGGTGCTTGCCGCCCCGTGAGTGCCGCGCGCCGGCCGCAGGGGCGGCAGGGCCGAGCCCTCGGCGCCGGCCCGGCCGAACCCGCCTCCCGAGCGCGCGCTGCTCCCCGTTCCCGGGGCGTCCCCGTGGCGGCGGGTCCTGGACGACGACGACGACGGCGGAGTGGCCTCCGCGGACGCGGCCTCCGGCCCGTCGTAGCTGCCGGATGGCATGCCCTCGCTGCCCGACCCCACGGCCCCGGCCGATCCCCCGACGGTCTGCGCCGACCCCTCGGCCCCGCCGGCCCCGCTGTGGCCGCCCATGACGAGGGTGACGGCCTCGGCCGGGTCGCGGGACCGGGCGGCGGCGGCTGCGGACTCGGATGACGTCACGGGCCCACCCTCGGAGTGTGCGGCGCCGCGGTTGTCGGTGCGGAGAGCGCCACCGCCGTCGATGAAGTGGGTCACGCCGTGGACCGGCCCTGCCGCGCCGGGGGCAGTGGCCGCTGCCATGGTGCCGGCCCCAACGCCCGCCCCGGGGTGGGGGCGTGCCTCGTCCTCGTCGTCCTCGTCCTCCTCCTCTTCCTCCTCCTCGATGGCAGGCGCCGACGCGGGCATGTACGCCCGGTCCGGGTCGTCGGTGTCGCTGTCGTCGTCCGTCACCACCACCGGCTGGCCGCCGCCGCCGCCGTCGGCGGAGGACGACCCATCGGCGCTCATGAAGGGGCGCTGCCTGTCCCGGGACCCCATGCCGATCGAGGCGTCGGTCTCCGTCCCCTGTCCCAGGATCACGTGCTGCCCCGCCCCGCGGTAGCCGGAGGCCTCGTCGTCGTCCACGGCCGCGAAGCGGCTGAAGAGGGCCGAGATGACGAGGTAGAGCAGCCAGACGAGCGTGACGCCGACGTTGACGTGCGAGGTCCACCGCGCCGGGACGACGGTGGCGGAGACTGTGGAGGAGGCCACGAGCGTCACGAAGGCGTGCACCACGACGGAGAGGCCGAGGAGGAGGGCCCCCACCAGCGTCTGGCGACGGAGGACGTCGGCGCCGGCCTCCACGTACTCGGCGTCGATGGCCCACGTCTGGGAGCAGCAGCCCCAGGGGAAGGCCCTGCTCATGTGCACCTGCAGCCACACCGGGCCGAGGAGGAGTGACACGAGCGTGCCCACGGCGTGCACGCAGCCGTAGCTCCGCTGCCACTCTTCCGCCCCGCTGTCTCCGTTGCGGCGCATCAGGCCGCGCACCAGCTCGGACCCGACGCAGCCGCACAGGCCGGTGGAGGAGACGGTGGCGTGCGCCCACTCGCGGCGCTGCCGCCGCGCGGCCGTGCCGGTCACGGACCCGCCCGCCCCCGCCGTGGCCCACTCTGACGCCGCCTGGTCGCTCCCGCGCGCCGGCCAGGAGGCGCCGGAGTCGCGGGACACGGACGGCTCGCCGCGCGCCTCGTCGCCGCGGGCCGCCCCCTCCTCGGCCTCCATGCGAACCAGTCCCCGGGAGAAACAGCAGCCGAGGCCGCACGTGTCGCGGGCGCACGCCACCGGCCCGCCGTCGCCGCAGAGGCCGCGGCACAGGCCGCAGCGGCGGCAGCACGGCCAGCAGAAGGCCAGCGTGCAGAGCACCCCCCCGACCCGGGAGAGGAAGTCGGGGGAGCCGCCGCTGGGGCCGAAGAAGCAGCACGCGACGGGGGCCAGGCAGCAGGTGGAGCGGGCGGGGGCGCCCTCCCCGCGCTCCCACAGCGGCCGGTAGAGCGAGGAGTGGCGCGCGCAGGCGGCGACGGCGTTGTTGGCGAGCCAGCCGAGGAGGCCGACGCTGATGAAGATGGCCCCGACCTCGTTCTGCTCGAGGCAGAACTCGGCGAGGACGAGGGCGTTGAGGAGGACAACGGCGGCGGTGAATGCGGGGACGAGGACCATGGACGAGCGGGGGCTGCGTAGGGCCGCGCGGACCACCACGGCCGTCTCGGCGCTGGTCATGGGAGTGCGGTTCGTGGTGCCGGCGGGGACGGGGCCGGGGCCGAGGACAGAGCCGCCGGCGAAGAGGCGACCCATGGAGCGGGCGAGGGGCCAGTCGCCGTCGCGGATGGCCCGGAGGGACTGGATCAGCCGGTTGTCCGTCACCGCGGGGGTCCACGCCGCGTCGGCGGCGGCGAGGGTCGGGGCGGCGGGCTTGGCGGACCGGGCGGGGGTGCCCTTCCGCGCCTGGATGGAGCCGGTGCTGTCGGCGCTGCCGGTCTTGGCCTGCGACTCGCCGATGATCGCGGGCGGCCGCTCGTCGAAGCCCGGGTCGATGGCTCGGAGGGCGGCGAGGGCGGCGGTGGGGCTGGGGCAGCACGCGTCAAAGTAGCCGAGCGCCGCGCCGATGACGAGGATGATGGCAGAGCCCGCGACGACAGCCGCGGCGATGAAACCAGGCTGCACGACGTGGTCGGCGGTGCAGGCGAGGGCGTAGCCGTCCTCCGCGTTGGGGCAGGGGGCCTGCGTGTCAAAGGTGATGCCACCGGGCGCGCCGGGCATGACCTCCCACATGCGATCGCCGAAGATGGACTCGTCGGGGGAGGAGAGCATTTCGACGAGCTGCCGGCCGGCGGCGATGGCCGAGTTGAGGGCGGTGGGGCGGTGGAACGGCTCGGGGCCCCAGGGGGCGATGCCCGGGCTTGCCGGGCGCGGCGGGGTGAAGGTCACGCGGAGGCGGAGGGCGGGGGGCCGGAGCTGGAGGAGGAGGTCGTCGTTAACGAGGTTCGCCTCGACGCGGGCGGGGTCGATGTGCACCAGGAGCGCGGCGACCTCCTCCTCCAGGTCGATGCGGAGGCCGTCCTCGTCCACCGAGCCGGGGGGGTAGTCCGCCGGGCTGAAGTTGATGGGGACGCTGACCACGGAGCGGTAGCCCCAGTAGGCAGGGTCGGCGCCCGACGGGAGCGGCGGCGCCCACGGCCAGAAGAAGCCCGAGGCCTGGCTGGCGTCCGGCCCGCAGGCGACGGAGGCGGGGGCCGGGGGTCCGGACCACGCGCCCATCCAGACGCGCTGCACCGGCCCGCCGCCGACCACGTGCTCCGGGTCGTCGCACACGATGGAGGACGTCGGCCGGCCGAGGAAGAAGGAGAGCTGGGACGTGTTCAGGACCACCTGCCGCCCGCCCGACACGGCGGGGAGGTCCGCCTCGTCGGCGTTGAGCCTCGTCTGCGCCGCGAACGGGTCCGAGTACAGGGCCACGTGCGCCACGGAGCCGAAGTCGGCCGTCTGGGGCACCTCGCCGATGACGATGCCGTCTGCCGGGACCGGGGCCGGGACCGAGCCGAGAGCGATGGGGCGCTTCAGGTCGCCGCAGAAGCGCCCGCCCGTCTCGTCTGTGGGCCCGGGGACGCTTGTGTTGAGCATGCCCGTGTTCTCGCAGGGGAGGCCGCCCACCCAGCCGGCGCCCTCGTTGCCGTTCAGGTAGATGCGCGCGGACCCGCCCCTCTGCACCACCACGACGACTTGGTGCCACCGGGCCGAGGCGAGCGCAGCGTCGCAGACCTGGGTCATGTAGATCCCGGTCTGTGGGGTTCGGCCGTTGCCAAGCGGCTTCGGCAAGATGATGTCCGAGTTGAAGTAGAAGCGAATGCAGTTGGGGAGCAGGAAGAGTATCTGGATCATCCGCCCGCTCAGGGACTGCTGGAGCCCGAAGAGGCTCAGGGTTGTCGTGGCCTGGAGGCTCCGCGAGCCGCGGCGGAACCACAGCTCCAGGCCGTAGCCCGTCGCGTTGGCATCACCGTCCTCGACGGAAACGCTGCCAGGCCTCAGGACGTACTGCTGTCCCGGCCCGGGGACCGCCGCCAGCGCAGCCTCGGGCTGGATTCCGATCGCATGGACGCCATGGCCAAGCCCACGCGTGGACTCGACGCTCGCTGTGGCGGGGACCGTCACGAGCTGCTCTTTCTTCGTGTTGGTGCCCGTCACATATGGCACCCCCGCGGTCCGCATGTCACGCATGGACATGCCAGGATGGGACCCAAGGTTGGCTGCGGAACGCTCAGAGGCAGGGGGGGGAGCTCGGAGGAGCTGTGAGCTGGACATTTTCGGCTGAGCGCGAGCGCACCCCAGCCACGTCGGGCACGCGGCTGCCGTGGAGCCCAGCACGGGCGCTGGTGCGCAAGGCCACCCCCCGGTCTGGTTCGGAGGAATCGAATTGCTGTCGCTTGGGAGCACGCACGGCCCAGGGGGGGCCAGCCCAGGGTCGGGAAGGACGAGAAGGCATAGCCGGGCGTCAGAGCGACACCCTGTGGAACCCTCCTCCTCCTCCTGCCCTCCTGCCCAGACTGGCGGACCACGCGGACCGCTTGCACCCAAGCCATGCTCAACGAGGCTCACGGTAGTGGTCGGGGTTCGCCTGGGACAGGGGCCAGTACAGGACCGGGCTCTTGGACAGAATGGCTCGCTCCAGGGGGAGCTGGCCGCTCTCCGCCCCCGTCAGCGCCGCCCCAACTAGGGCAATAGAAGCCATCAGCGCCGCCATGTTCGGGCCTGCTCAGCCGTTCGCGGGCCGGGCCGCACGGCGTTGTGTGGGCGGCGAGGTGACCCAGGCAGATATTTGGGCCGAACGCCAGACCTTCGGTTGGCGCCAATATTCGTGGCAGCACAAACATTGGCCCATCCCTTCGCCGGGCACCCGCAAAGGAGAGCTCGAGCCCCATGAATCAGGCAGAAGGGTACAGACGTGCCCTGGAGCGGAACGCGGATCGCAAGGCTGAGCGCGAGCGCCGACACTATGAGGGGGTGCGCGCAAAGAAGGCAGCGGACCGCATTCCTGCAGTGGCTGGGCCCGTAACCGAGGCGACCAAGCGGAGCATGGCATTTTATGACTCTGTGTTTGCGGCTGACGACGCGGCGCCCGCTGGCCGGCGGCCCGGCAAGCGACCCCGGCAGGACGAAGATGGCGACGTCAAGCCCAGTCACGGAGGCAAGCAGCGGCGCGACCGCCCCGGCCTCGTGAAGCTGTCCCAGAAAGTTCGCGGCAAGCAGCGGACGGACGCGGCCGCGCGGGAGCAAGCCGAGGCGGAGCGCAACGCCCTCGCCAAGACGAAGCGTGCTGCGCACCGCGCGACCTCCAAGGCCGTCCGCTCGCGCACCACCAGGGGCCAGCCCAACCTCGGCGCGCTGTCTGCTGCCCTCCTGGAGCGAGTCATGAAGCAGCAGGGAGCCGAGCTTGCCAAGGGATTCCGGAAGCGCCACGCATCCGACGTCGCCGGGGCGGTGACAGCCGGCATCGCGGCACCCGGCGACGAGGAGGAGAGTGAGGACGAGGATGGGAGCGAGGGCGGCCCCGGCGACGAGGAGGAGAGTGAGGACGAGGATGGGAGCGAGGGCGGCTCCGGGGACGAGGAGGAAGCGGCCAACGCGTCCGAGGACGAGGCCGAGGCCGAGGCCGACGGCAGCGACACCGAAGAGGATGATGTGCCCGGTGCTGCCCCGGGTGGCAAGCGGGCCCGCACCGAAGCGGGGGGCTCGCGCGGCCGTGGTGGGTTCAGCAGCCGTGGACGGGGCGGGTTTGGCGGCCGGGGCCGCGGGGGCGGCGGTCGGGGCGGGTTTGGTGGCCGGGGCCGCGGGGGCAGCGACGGCGGCAGCCGTGGCGGGTTCAGCGGCCGGGGTCGCGGGGGCAGCGACGGCGGCAGCCGTGGCGGGTTCAGCGGCCGGGGTCGCGGGGGCAGCGACGGCGGCAGCCGTGGCGGGTTCAGCGGCCGGGGCCGCGGGGGCAGCGACGGCGGCAGCCGTGGCGGG
>Ga0136560_1001096_pt1 | contig 13866 bp, 15 predicted proteins | sample AntRauMeHopE1497_FD_104925 | JGI IMG/M metagenome (GOLD analysis project Ga0136560, IMG submission 104925) | Saline lake microbial communities from Rauer Islands, Antarctica - Metagenome Hop E1 #497 | ecosystem: Environmental > Aquatic > Non-marine Saline and Alkaline > Saline | place... | reverse complement strand
TCTGCTGAGTGTGTCTGAGAGGGCGCAGGTGGAGGCGAGGTTCCCGCCGGCCTGTCGCGTGGGTCGCTTCCTGGATGCGTATGGGGCAGCGATGGAGGCCGGGTATGCTGCGATGTCGAGAATTTTACAACAGGATGCCGCCCTCAGTGCGTTTGAAGGCGCAGCCTGGTCGCAGCTGTAGGGCTGGCAGGCGCAACAGAACCTCAACGCCGCCGCCTTCGTTCGACTGAACATCACTGGTCTGTTATCTGACTGCAAGAACTGTTCGCTCGTTGTCCCTATGCTGATTGCAAACGTTTGTCCCGGCTTACAAATAGCTCACAGTTTCGGGCAAGGTGCTGGGAGCCGCGTGCCGTCCGATGCTCTCCCTCTAGCCGGTGTCTGGATGCATCCCGATCTGGCGGTCGCCCCGGTGAATGTGTTCCCTGGGAGCAACCTGAGTATGTTCCCTGGGAATGCATCTGCCAGGGATCAGCTGCGATTCGAGTTGTGTGCTCACGGACGAGTTCTACGTGATTGGGCCGCCAGCACTAGAGCAATCCAAGGTGCTAAGCCTGCGGAGAACGGGACTTTCTCGGCGAGCGATCTCTTGACCGCAGCATCGGGTTCCAGCTCGGACTCGGAGTCAGATACTATCATCCGCGGGCACATGATGCGGGAGGGCGCCCAGGCAGCTTTTGGCTCAGTGATAGGGGCGCAGATTGTTGCATCGATCTAGGACGCAGATACGAACATGGTCCGTCTGTCAGGCAATCGGGCGAACAGGCTACGTCTAGTGGGACCCCCTCCCATGATAGTACACAGGGGACGTAGTAGGGGAACTGCACTTGTTCCCTCAGTACAGGGTGCGATGACAGGGAGCTCGGTCATACACAGGGCCGTGCACACGCATGGACTCGGGGTGATACACCTCAGTCGGCTACTGCAACTCAACGGCACTTAGCTCGTGCCCGTACTTGCAAGCAGTACGTTCGCACGAATGACGTCTGTGGAAGCGGCAAGACGGAATCTGGACAGGATCAGGCATCTTCCTTTGCAGTTGGGAATCACAGATACATCCCTGCGCGAGCTAAGGGCACTTGGTGCGTTGGTGCCAGGAATCGGGACTCTGCTGCCCGTCATTGAGTCGCACCTTCGCGGGGTGCCTGTGAAGGCTTGGTGCCGACTGGAGGCCGAGCTTGCTCTTTCGCGTGCAATCAATGAGTCTGTGCATATTGTCAGTAGCGATCCAGCCGTTCGGGTATTTTATCTCTCGTATGACGACATGATGGTGACAATGGCAGGTGCGCATGTGAACGATACTAAGGCGACGTTTCTCCAGCCAGAGCTCTCCTCTGCCCCATTCATGGAGTTGCTATCGGCATTGACAGCGGCCATTGCATAGGCCTAGGACGGCACAGATGACAGCAATGATGGTCTGAGTGGTAATGGTGGTGACACCAACGATGCGTTTACTCTAATTGATCGACAGGAAGAAGGTTACGTGGCTCTGAATTCCATGGCTGGGCAGCAAGCGCAGCGTAGCTGCGAATCGTATATTGGCGCAGTTCCCGAATCTGCGTCGGGAATGCACAGCGATTTGTTTGAGCTATCTATTGCGAGGTACATGCACATGCGAGGGCTACTGCAAGAGGCGAAGGAGTTCCCCGCTGTGCTTCCCCCAGGAGTGGCTATGCTCGTAGTATTGCGACGAGATGAAGCTGCTTTTGTGCAACGCCGCGACGACGATGTGCATATGCCGCTCGTTGGCCAAATACCGGAACTGCAAGAGACAAGGCACCTTCTACAGGTACAGTACTGCAACTCTTCTGTGGCAGGTTCATGCGCGAGGAATCTGTCGGCGGCGCATGTAGCGAATGGGACATCCTTTCCAGAAGCATAGTTGTAGTCCAGAGAAACTAAGCGAGTCGTCAGCTAGCACATAGTATCTCTTCCTCGGTCGCCCCCAGTCACAACAGCAGGCCTGAACTCTGCGATCCGGTTCAACGGAGTAGATTCTTTCCTATCGCTACCTCTCTGGCGTCTCCTTGCATCGTGGTCATTTGAGATGTGGCTGCAGCTTGATTCTCTCGAGGGTGGGTCACAGACGATCGTAGCAAAGCAAAGCTTGAACGGACAATTGGATTTTGCTGTACGCATCTTACAGCTTCCCTCAGTGTGTTCAAGCGAGTATGGTCATTGCATGGCGGTGCAAGCGTGCGACGGTCTCGTGCAGCTGCACTCTGGGGCCGCCTAGAACGGAATCAGGCCTTTCCAGCCTGGGCGCCGCACGCACCTCGTCATCGCTGTAGATGCTCTATATCCCTCGGAAGAAAATGCTATCAGTGCTGAGGCCATCTTCCGCGAACGAGGCTGCTTCATTGCAGGAGTCGAGCGGTCTATACTGCCAGGAACGGACCAACGTGTGCAAGCCGGTGCTGAACTTCTGGTTGTAAAGCTGTTCCTTGATGCAGAACTGGTGTCTTGCGCCGCACTTCCATTTGCAAGACCAGGACCTGCATTGTTCCCGGAGTACATGTCGAATGGCCTTCCCTGGACGGTTGGGGCCGAGCTAGATCCTGTGAGGCTCGAACCCAACACTGTGCTCCGAGGCACGGTTGATGAAATCCGAATGTACACCGGTGTGATGACTGCAGCTACCGCTGCTGTGCGGCAATTCGGTCCAACAGTACAAGATTCAGTCCTCTGGAATCCCTTTGTGTTTGCCCTGGAGGCGCGTGGGACGAGCCCGAACAGCGGGTTAGGCCTTAACGATGGGTTGCCTCCGGCTTCGCCTCCTGACTGGTCGCAGGATTGGTCCGAGGGTCGTATTCCCTTGCAGTTGTTGTTCTACGTGTAGGCCGACAGTGCACCGAGACGATTGTCCCTTCGAGATCAGTCAGTACTTCGAAATTCTGCTTTTAGCAGATGCCTTGAGCTTGGGTCTGAAAGCAGTTGCTCAGCGAAAACTGGAATAGAGGATTTAGATTAGACGCCGTTCTAGCGCTCGCTTGTTGGATCTACGCTGTACGTCCGTCCTGATGATTTTAACGCATCTTCGCTAGCCGAGGGCACCTCAATCTATGTCGAGAACGGGCGCACAGCCAGAATTCACCCGACGTGGCTGAGTCCAGAAGAAGGACATGCATCGCGCTCCTATCAGGTGACGAGGGGGGTCATTCTTGGCAGCAGCACAACCGCATCGGCTGGTGATGCGGCAGTAGCATAGGTCGGCGCACATGCGTAGAACGATGAATCGTTGCTCTTGCAGTTTCTTCAAGCCGAGCTTGCAAGCTACAGGGTCGCAATTTTGCCCACGAATTGGGGGTTGGAATTGTTGCGTCCGATCAGCTCGGCCGGAATAAGGGAGCGTCTAGATAGGGTCCGAGCAAGCACAGCCAGCCCAAGGAGTATGTTTTACTCGACCTCGTTCCTCACAGCATCCGAGGGTCAGTCACCTTGGCTGCTGCCCGAGCTGACAGGGGGCATGCACAGCGTGAATGTATTGCCAAGTTTGTTCCCCAGGATGCATGCCGCCCAAGCTGCAGTGCAAGTGGCGGCAAACTCAACAAATCGAATATGCGTGCCAGCTGCCTCCACCGACCTATCCAATCAGGTGTGGCTTTCCATCGACTCTGCGATAGAGAACACTCCGGTTCGGGGGGACAACTTCGGGCAACTATCGGCAGTGCCAACCCCGGGTGACACGACCAATACGGATACACTTGTCCGCTCAGTTATCTAGAACATTGAGTCGAACGGTTGGAATCTGACAAGTGCTACAGGGACTCTCAAAAAGCAACCTGTTGTTGACATTCTGGAGCGCATGTAGCAATCGCTTTTTTTCTGGCTTGTGCAATAGATCGGCTCAGAGTCTTCTGGGTTACTCTTTGCTTCACAGCGGGAAGAAGTTGCCTCGATTGACGCCACTTCCAGAGTGATTGCTTTGGAGCACGCAGATCTTGGTTATGCTGCCGATTTGCTAGAAACGAAAGGCATCTGGTCCTCCCTGTACGGATACCCAACCAGTATGCAGTCCTGCTTCGACTACCAAGCACCATCTCTCGATTTAGCCAGAGAAACCGGCTACATCGACGGCCTGTTTGACGTATTCTTGGTTCGATTTGAAGATCCGTTCTGCATAGACTAGAAGATGGCGACGGGTATCTCCTGCCCTGCGGTCTCTAATGGTCACTCCAAACAAGTCATCATGGCCTTGGACATCCTAGATGAATGCCCACACCCAGTTTCTGCTGTTGCCGGCGGACCGCGTGGAACGGACGGGCTTACAGTTGGTGACACCATACGAATACATTTCTCCGCTGACACGGACACCCCCATACTGAGCTCGCTATCGCTCGGCCTGTAGTCTGCTTCGCAGCTTGAAGAAGGTATTGATGCTGATATTCTTAAGTTCGACCCCCCGTTACCTGGTACTCACATCGCGACATGGAGATCTCCAAGGGAGTTGGAAATCGTATTCACAGGGGTACAGAGTACAGTAACAGCCCTAGCCACATCGTTACATGGTTTCAACGAGTTTGGGAATGAAGTGCCTGCAGGCAGACCAGATCCGTTACTGGATGGTTCACAATTAGTGACTGTCAAGGGCGGTGTTTCATTCAGCCAGCGCTCATGCATTTCCAAGGAAACCAGTTTATCACTCTCTGGTACATGGGCAGACCCAGACGATACTACGTTTCCTTGGCTAGAAGTTTTCCTCGTATGCCTCGGGGTTCTCCTTGCATGCATCGCAGCCTCCTACTTTATAGTGGCCTATCTCAGTGAGCGAGACAGGGTGGCAACAGAGCTCGCAGCCGCAAAGGATAGGGCCGAATTCCAGCGTGAGCAGAACGAGAGGCATGTCACACGCACCCGGTATGTGCTGCACGAGCTGAAGCAGCCGTTCGCCTCCGTGGTGATGGGACTCGATCAGATGGACGAGACTCTGCAGGAGCTGCAGGACGGCATCCTAGCAGGGGCAGGCAAGGTGGATCGCCTCGCTATTCATAATGCTAGCGAAGACATGGAATCGACTGTTCGTATCATGCGATCTAGCAGTGTGGCTATGCATCACATCATCACGGACGTGCTACTGATGGCCCAGATTGAGGCTCAGGGACTGCAGCTGAAGATGCGTCCATGCACGATCGCGTCGGCGGTCCGAGGAGCTCTCATCACTGTGATCCACCAGGCGGAGGAGAGCGGTGTGCAGATGCGGCTATCGTTCTATGACTGTCGTGAGGAGGCATACAGGACGCAATCGGAGTCGAAACAGCGGTCCATGATTCGGGCAGGTACGCTTCATCCTGATGCACAGCAATTCATCACCACTTCGAAATCAAGCACAGCAACAGTGCTGAAGGCGAAGCAGTATCGGCGTATCGAATCTTCTAGGCGCGCTTCTCAAGAAGGAAAGGCTGCAGTGGAGGGGACAGGCAAAGCCTACGCTGCCGACAGTTAGTCGCAGGACGCGACTGGCAATGTTATCAGGGTGCTGGCGCGAGCAAGAGCATCCGAAGGATAGCTGGATACGATCTCAGACGGGGAAGAGTCTGACTCGAGCGACGTGGTGCTTGACTAGGTCGAAGCAGGTGGGCGCAGCCGTCAGTCTCGATCATCTAGGAAGTCGGCACCAAGAGGTGGCGACCCGCGCTCTGCTCGCGTGACTCCGCAGGAAGACCCAATTCACCACCCGGAAACTCCCATCGTGCCAGATGGAGTTGTCGATAGCGACTCGTAGGAAGATTCAGATGATGTTGCAGGCATGTCCCAGGTTGAGGGTGGCAAAGCTGCGTTCGACGATGACGGGCTGTAGGCGTTGGAGGAGGTGCCCCCGGTGCAGGCGGACACGCAGCGTCTGGCCCAGTGCGTACGGAATTACCTGGCGAATGCGATTAGGTTCTCTGAGATGGGCACGAGCATTGACGTGCAAGTTGCCGTCCTCCGCCCCGTGCAGGCCATTCGATTGGCGAAGAGAGCCCCTCGGTCCCTTGATTCTAGCAGGAGACCGCCGGACCCCCCCCTTCGAATCACATTTCCTCCTGGCCACTCGTTCGCTGGAGACAGCTCGACTAGCTCTGGTGGAAAGGGACGTAAGTTTGTCGATCCGGAGACAAAGAAAGTGGTGGCACCGACAGGAATGTTTGTTTCGAGTCGACTAAGTTCTCGAAGGCTCGGCTAGAGGAGGCGACAGCGGCGGTGGTCGGTCGCTGCCGTGATCATTGACGGTGACAGCCTAGCCGAAGGAGGTGACAACGTACACGGCGACACGAGAGCCAGAGAGACGACAAGTGAGCGTGAAGCATTGGCCAGGGGGGATATTGATCCCTCCCTCTCGAAGGCTCAAATCACTGCCAGTGCTAGAGCTGGTATGCCTCAGGCAGAATCTAACGAAGCATCTGGAGGCAATGCTCACCATCCCGACGCAATACCCGGCCGTGGTACGGATATATCCGCACAAGCGATTGGCTCATCTGACTCGGCGCAGCATAGGGGGAAGAGGAGACCACGACGACATTCAATCTCCGTGGTACGGTCCAGGGAACAAATCAACCCCAATAGCTCGTCAATCGCTGCCCGAGCAGCTGACGATGCATCTATTGCTGCTCTACGGCACCCCTTTCAGGTAGAGGGCAGTGCAGATATCCTATCAGGCTCTGAGGAGACTAGTCACGTGGTAAGCCCGCCTCAAGGTCTCCGCCGTCCGCCAAAATTGTCGCAGCTGAAGGAAACTGCATTCGATGATACTTCCGACGAGCGTGCTCAAAGACAGACCGAAAACGGAATCTTCTCGCAATCTGGGTCTTAGACATACCGACCAACGCAAGGTGGAGGCAAACGGCCCATCCGAGTTCTAGAAGACACAGGGTGGTTTTTTCACGAGATGGTAGTGAACGACGCCGACGAGGGAAGAAAACGACGCGAGAGCGCTGTGTCCCACCACAAGGAGGACAGGCCGAACTCAACCCGGGGCATCTTGCGATTCTCCCGACGCTCACTTGTGGCCGGTGAAGCTTTTTCCTTCGAAGAAACAGTACCAGCTGGCCCCAAGATTCAGTTCGAGCCACCCAGTCTGGATGACGTGAAGGACGAAGACAAGACCTGTTTATGGCTGAAGACGATCTGTTCCTCATTCGGTGACTGTTTCTCGAGGCTATGTTGTGGTTTCTGTGTCGATGCAAAGTCCAGTGGCACAGATGACGACAGATTACAGCGTCACGACAGTTCTACCAGCTCAACGGAGGGATCATCGTCTGTCCCTGCTGCCGAAGCAACGGACGTACCGACCGCGGGAAAGCATCGTGATCTTGAGGCCGCAAATGATGATGACGATGACGACATGGAGAGGGTACTTGGCGGATGCTGCTTTGGCATTTGCTGTCGCAATACTGATACGGCCGCGGCTGCAAATGCCGCGGCAGAGAGACACGTGCAGGAGCTAGAGAGACAGGCTGCATCAGCAAGGCCGGAAGATTCTTCGGCGAATAGCAGCGTGATGAAGTACATCGCAGGCGTTTCACCAGTCATGAGAGAGAGACTCGAGGCGAGAACAGCAAAAGTGCAGTTTAAGAAAGATTCCAGCATTACCAAGCGGGCTTGCAGGCTCGAAAAGCGGCTGCCGATCCTGATTCGAGTCATCGATCAAGGCCCAGGCGTGTCCAAGAAGAATTCCAAGAAGCTGTTTCAACCCTTCCAGCAGGTCAATGCTGCCGCCGACAAGAAGCAGGGAGGCACTGGGCTGGGCCTGGCTCTCGTGCGGTATCTTGCACGGGAGCACAAAGGCATCGCGTGGCTGGAGTGGAGTCGCGAGGGAGTGGGCAGCTGCTTCAGTCTGCTGCTGCCACTGGTGCAAGCAGCCGATATGCCTGAAGATGAAGATACGGCTAACGCCATGAAACAGCCCGAGCACCTGTTTGGCGCTCGCCGACAGGAAAGCACGGTAAAACGCGCTGCCCGAGGAAGCAGCGCCGACGGGGCATACAACAAGATGGGCATATCACAAGTAGATGCCTCTGTGTATGGGCTGAAGTCGGCCAAAAGACGTACCGGCAGCGTAGATTCGAAGGCATCTTCAGCAGGGTTTGGACCTGGGAGTGCCTCAACTGCAGCTGGAGGTGCTCTTGGGCAGACTGACAACATGGACCGTAGGCTCGAAGGCGTCTCCCGTGTCATCGTTGTGGACAGGACAGGCAGGGGGCAGGGACCTCTGACGGAGTCGTCGAGGCAGCTAAAGGAGAGGAGGAGCAGCAGCGGAACCGGCGCCGCAGCTACCGATGGTAGCGGTGGATCCGGGTCCGAACTACAAGGTGCTTAGGGGGCATCGGTTTCGGGATCGCCACTGCGAGGCGCATTGCGCGGTGGCGCAATAGACGAGGAGAGCCCGCTATCCCGGCTTGCAGGAGCTGGTGCGAACGAGGGACGCAGCCTCGACAGTCGAGCATAGGGCGATGCAGAAACGAAGAGTGTTCTTGAGCGGGATTTTGGTCTTGACAATACGGCAGAAGTAGACCGACGGAGGCGAGGCATGCAGCTGCCATCGCTCGTACAACAGTCCTCCACGAGGCGGCGATCATCTGCCTCGGGCCCAGCGTCGGGCTCGCAGGCTATCGACTCGACCAGCAGTGCGATTGGCACGTCTCAGGAAGCAGGGTTAGGTGCTGGGGATCGCCCAGCGTCCGGAATAGCTCCTCGAAATTCCTCAGCCAGAGGCGCAAGGCCTCGAGATAGGGGAGAATTCGCAGGAAAGCGCGCTCTCATCATCGAAGACGATCGATCTATCTCTCGCAGCTTGTGCAAACAATTGCAGAGAAAGGGGTTTGATGTTTCTGTGGCTCTGTCAGCTGCAGAAGCCATCGAGCACGTTAAGTCGCGACGTGAAACTCTTACTGGGTAGAGTGGGTCCGCCGACTCAAGCAAGGAATCGTGCTTCGACCTCGTAACTTGCGACTATCATCTGCCCGACGGAACTGGACCGCAGCTTCTGGTTCGTTTAAGGGGGTCGTGGGGTGCCGTTGGGCTAGCAGCCATTGGAGTGACAGGAACTCAATCTGAGGATACAATTCGAGAATTCCGGGCCGCTGACGTTCATTGTGTCTGCCACAAAGCCGATCCAACGAAAGGGAAGTTAGTAGATCAGATTATTATTGGGTTTAAAGAATGTATTGGTTGAAATCTATAAGCATACGAAGTTGCGACCAAAACGTGCCTTAATATAGTTCGGCGGAATTCGCTGGACGTTGCGACACAATTCTCTACTTGTAGCTCCTATTCGATACTTAACCTCGAAAATACGGCTTCACAACCAACACAGTATTGCCTTATATGTAGATATCTTCACGGAAGTCCAATTATCGCTCGTAGATGCCCAGGAATCGCACGGGTCCGTCCACGAGCCAATGCTTGACAGGTTTCGTGGGGTACAGCAACTCGATGTCAGTTGCATTAATGTTTGTACATACAGCGATTGCAAGCACATTAGTTTCGCATTCTTCTAGTGGGGGTGGTCAGGACTTTGCACTTAGTCTTGAAGCCGGGCGTTGGGCGAAGTTCTCCTAGGAGGACAACTCTCCAGCAATAGCTTTGGAGACGTGGATCTCAATGTGCTCAAGAAGCCCAATTGAGTACAATGAAGATGCTGAAGCATAGCCATCTTCAATAAGCGTGCTCGCATAGCGGAGAGATGTTGATGAATAGCAGCAGTGGAGCGTCTTGCTAGTATCCAGTGGGGGGGTAGCGTCAGAACAGCCGAATCAGTTCTCGAAGAAGTTTCGCCTTGTTGACCAAGAGTTTACCAGTGATATGTTTGGAACAGCTGCCGGTGACACGCGCGTCCGGTTGGAGATTCAACTTTCCGGTGGAACGAGATATGCGGAAGGTGATCAATAGCTCGCGAATGGTGGGCGTGGCACTCGACATTTCGTAGAGTCACTGCCTCTGTAGGACATCTCGAAGCATAGCATGTTTCACCTGGCCGTTGGCTTACGAAAATTACCAAATATCCCTAGCAAGCGGTAGGAACTGCTTATGGCTGCGAATGGAAGCCAAGTCTTCGAAAATGCCGTCCTGTCTTCTTGCGCTGTAGCAGAAATTGCAATCAATGGCGAAATTGCCACAAGATCTTTTTTGACCGCGTTCCAGTGTGATCAGATTGGATGGAACACCTCTACGCCTGGTGACAGCTTTTTCCAGCAGGGGCGGTCGGTTCGGTGGACAATCGGCGCTGGAGAGGATCGAATGCAAGCAGCAAGCCCCGAATCAGCAGCAACGAGCCAGCAAGGAGGCGCGGGCGGTGGATCAGTGTCTCATTTCGTTCGCTGTGCAGTACTAGATGAGTTTAGAGTATGGGAAAGTTTGAACGAGGCTCCCACGTCTCTTTTCAGCGGCTGCATGCGCAGCTCTGCTCGCCTCGCCGATGCTTTAAGTCCGGCCGTCGTTCAGATCGCTGACGCCGAGGAGGCACAGCGTATCGCCGCGACTCCAGATGTCCTGCGAGCTGCGTTCAGATCAGAGACTGAGGAAGGCATGCGACTGAACCGGCTCTATTCTACCCATGGTATGTTTGCCCTGTCTCTGCGAACCCCTGGACGATTCGTTTTGCCAGCACAGGACAGGACCGTCTGGCAGCGGTCGACTCTTTTTCAGGAAGGCATTGGTGGCGCTGCAAGGTTCGGTGACGAGAATATCGAGTCCAGGCTAGGCCTTCTAGGTACGGGCGCTGGGCTGGCCGAAATGCACAATCGTCCTGTGGGATTCTGTCCTGGTCTGCTGAGTGTGTCTGAGAGGGCGCAGGTGGAGGCGAGGTTCCCGCCGGCCTGTCGCGTGGGTCGCTTCCTGGATGCGTATGGGGCAGCGATGGAGGCCGGGATAGCAGCTTCCGCGCTGCTTCCCCCTGGAACCACAGATGATGACAAACTGGCGGCTTTCAGCGAAGCAGCTCTCACTCAGGATTTCCTGGGGCGTTTCGATTCCAAGAGATTCGTGGTTGATTCCATGATGATACGCTCGCGCCTTAATGGTAGCGTGTTGGTCAATGCCACGCTATTAGTAGCAAATGTGTGCCCGAACCTTGGTGCTGCCTATAGCTTCTCGCAAGGCATAGGTGATGTAGTGCTATCAGACGCAGTGCCACTTGCTGGACTGTGGATGCATCCTTTTGCTGCTGCATAGAGCGCTTCAGATATCGGCCTGTCGGCACGCGACCAAGCACTTTTCTAGTAGGGCATGTGCGCCTCAAGTACTGTCCCAGCTGATTGGCATGGTGTCGTGCGGCGGCTCAAAACCGGGAGCTCGCTCTCTCGGCCCTCCACGCAGCCTGAACTGGCCAATTCACAACTGTACTCCGGTGTTCGAGGCCCAAGTGTAGAGCTCTTGAACACATCGTTCAATTACCCCTTGTTTCTATCGGTCTAGGGTGTATAGGTGCGGAGGGCGCTGTCGTATCGATTTGGGCACGAAAGCGAAGGCCGCTTCGTATCGCCTGCCGGGAGCACTATGACAGTGTTTCGCCCAACCGGATCGATTGTGGCGCAAGGTAGCGTCTTCATGCCTTCCCCGTTTGGTGGAGAGACGAGTTTGCACATCTCAGGGCTATCGCAGCATAGCTAGATGGGGGTCATCGATGTGTAGTATGGGCGAAGGCTGTCCCAAGTCAGGACAATGCCCAATACATCGATGCCGTCGAACATTGATCACATGCAGCAAGTTTCTGTGGCATATGGTGCCATGCAAGGGGCAATGGAGGCTTTTAGTCTCCCTTCAAGCAGGATCTTTAGTTCGCTTGTCTCAGTGAGTGGATTGAGCCCCGAGGAACTCCTATTCGCTGGCGGTGCTTTTCGCGGCCACCCGAACAAGCTAGCATGCGAGCTAGCATGGGATGCGGTTGTCTCGCCTGAGCTGCCGCAGGTGGGCAGGCAACACGTTCTCGATGCAGACTTACCCTCAGGGTACCGGCTTTACGCTCTAAAATCGAGTGTCCTCCTCGGTTTGCTCTCACAGGAGCAGGCTGCCGTGGCTGGACTCAACGGGTTTCCGTCGGCCTACACGACCACTGCAAATGTTCTGTATTCGCTGGTGGTGAATTCGAGAGATTTTGCGACTGGCCCAAACCCTGGATTGGCGACACTGGGCCGCATTCAAGATATCATCACACAGCTGGCACACAGGTCATGCGTGGAGATTCTGCACCGCAAAGAGGCCGACCTGGTATCAGAGGCCCATCATGAGGTGATCCTTACTCGTTTGTTCCGATGGGCAATGGCTCAAGGTGCAACCACAGAGATAAGAAGCCTGCCCGTTGCGCTGCCAGAAGGTCACCACTATCTCCTAATTGATCGACCAGGCAGCATGCAATCCAATGCGCTTGTGGAGGAAGATTCAATTGGGTTCGAGCAAGATCACTTGCTCCGGTAGCACAGCGGAACTCTTGCAGTGCAATACTGCAACAGCAGTACTCCCGGGGCATGTGCCCCGGCATGGATGAATTTGTCGCAGTCAACGAATCTCGCAGCTGACGCGATGAACTAGACCGGAGTTGCTTCCGTCGTCGTGTCTGTTCCTCGGCAGCACAATCCGCCGGTGGCAGGACAAAACGGTGCAATTGACCTAGACGGCAGGACGGCGTTTGTTGAGGTGCCTACGTTCCGAGTCATTACCGGTCTTTCGATATCAATGTGGATACTGCCGAAGCATACGAGGATGACACAGACTCTTATCTCAAAGCAATGCGAACAGCTACTGACCGTCTTTGCTCTCAGGCTGTCTGCAACATCCGAGGCTTGTAATGGTCTTTCAGAAGTGTGTCTTTCTGCGCAATTTGGGAGAACTTCGGTACCTCTGGCGTTCCCTATCGATGCCATGCGATCGCTGGCACCAAATGCAGATGCTGCTTCTTCCGTGTCTAGGTTTGCCGGCCGGATGGTGCATGTAGGTCTGACCATAGACATCTTGCAGCGGTACACCCCGTCCTTCGGTGATGGGGGAATGCCATCACTAGATTCACTGCTTGCAGGGAGGGGCTGCGATTCCGCTGCGTGGAAACGTGTGCACAATGGTAGTACCGAGGCCTTTGCGACAGGATTCGACGTCTTGGTCGTGCAGACCCTTTTGAACGGCAGGCTACATTCGTGCATAGTTCTGCCATACCCCGGGTGGGTATCCTCGCGATTTGCAACAAGGCTATCGAATGGCCTACCATGGCTATTCGGTGCCCAGTTAAATCGGTTCTCGCTGCTGCCACAAGCGGCATTTGAGGGCACTCTAGACGAAATATATGTGCTTGCTGGTGCAGCCACCATCTCTACAATGTCCGAGTTGAAGTCGGGCATGGCAGTTTCTCTCATGCGGTATACAAATGTGCTGCAATTTGCCCGTTAGACCAGCCACGCCGATGAGTGTGCTGTGCCTCTTAGCGACGATCACACGTGCTCGGAACGTGATGAGTCTAAACTCCGCAGTCTTGTTGACCCGTTTGATCCATTGAGACTTGGAATTCACCGCGTGGTGATACTGGGACTAGATGCACCGCCATTCCAGCTGAATTCTCAGCAATAGGGGTAGCTTCTGCGATCCAGCGGGATGGAACGTGGGGTAAGCACTGACTCTACTCTCCCGGCGAGCGATCTACTCTCGTGGTCTGGTTTCTAGAGATCGCTGAGAAGGTGGATTAATGCGACATCGGTGGGTCCTTGGAACTCCGGGCAGATAGATCTCCCAAGCGACCCAGCAACGGCTGTGCTCATGACCAATGAGGAGGAGGTGTTTCTAGCTGATACCGCGACAGATCTCCTTCTTGGAGGCGCAGACAGCGACGTGGACCAGCTCTCTCGCAGGCAGATCGAGGAGAGGAAAGCGAGGCTGGTGCGGGCATCTATTTCTGCACAGAGATTT
>Ga0136560_1001094_pt1 | contig 13881 bp, 10 predicted proteins | sample AntRauMeHopE1497_FD_104925 | JGI IMG/M metagenome (GOLD analysis project Ga0136560, IMG submission 104925) | Saline lake microbial communities from Rauer Islands, Antarctica - Metagenome Hop E1 #497 | ecosystem: Environmental > Aquatic > Non-marine Saline and Alkaline > Saline | place... | reverse complement strand
TCCATGCCCCGCCTTGCTGCCCGCCGCTCGCAGCGGAGGGTCCGATCAAGAAGCCGGAGCTCGGGTGCAAGGGACTGCTGCCGCCGCCGAAGCAGCGGGCGCTGGCGCGAGGAGGGCGGCAATCGAATCGGCGCAAGGTATGACGCCGCGCCGCGCCTCGCACGCGCGTGAGGGTCTCTGGCGCACAGCCGCGCACCGGCTCACCATGCGGCCGCGCGGTGCCCCCCTGGTCTCGCCGTGTATGGCGGCCCTGGCTGACGCCGGGCCCGCAGCCCATCGGCCGCGGACTCAAAGCCCCGATTGTGGGCTTCCGCGGCCGTCAGCCGCGCGGCGCAGCGGAGCCGTGCTGCGCGGCGGTGGTGCTGCGGGGAGGGCGGGGGGACGCCGTGGCTGCTGTGTGTTGCCTGCCGTGTGCTGTTGCGGTCAGGGGCTCGCGTGTCTGTCATGCTGAGAGCGTGGTGCGGTGGAGCAGGCTGCCCGTCGCCTACGTGTGTGTGTTGCCCAATGAACACGTCAGTCCGCGTGCGGGGGTCACGGTGGTCCAGCTCCGGCGATTCACACCGAACGACGCAAGGCCCGAACCCGCCCTGCCGCCGCCTACTGCTCTGCGCCAGATGCCCGACCGGATCACCAGCACAAGTGCCGAGCCTTGGGGCAGCACAACGAAGAGCTGGCTCCCGTAGTATGTCCTCCGGGGCGGGACTGCGCGTGTCGGCAGGCCAACTGTCGAGCGTGGCCTCAGACCTCTCCACCTCAGTGAGAACGCCAGCTGCTTCCCCGGAGCTGGACCTTACTCGCTCAACGCGTGAGCAGTTCACCATTGCGGTTGGGGACGAGGCCCAAAAGCTCGGCGCGAGCGCTGAGGCCCACTTGGCAGCTTTCCGCACCGTTCGGATGAGGCTGGACCACGGGTACCACGGAATTTACAGCCTCGAGCGGCAGGTCCTGCAAGATCGAATCATTTGTGCGGTTCTGGAGCGAGGGGGCCTCCTTGTTGAGCCGGAAGGCGGAGGTGACGACGCTGCCGCCGACACCATCGGCGGCTTGAGCGAGCAGGGAACAGGCGCCAGCACCAGCGATGCCTCGCCGGTCGAGCCATGGGCGATCTGGACCGCAGGGGCGATGGGCGCTGGCAAGGGCCATACTTTGCGCATCTTGAAGCAGGCGGCCGGGATCTTTCCCCTGCAGGCATACATTTCCGTCGACCCGGATGAGATCAAGAGCGTGCTCCCCGAGATGCCCGCGTTCCTGCAGCGCGACAGGGCTTCGGCGTCGACGCTTGTGCACCGCGAATCCGTCATGATCGCGGACGTTTGCGTGGGTGTGGCGTTCCTGATCCGCGCAAACGTCGTCATCGACGGCTCCCTCCGCGACGAGCGCTGGTACTCGGGACTGTTCCGCGGCTACCGCGAGACCGACCCGTGGTACCGCCTGGGCATCGTGCACGTGCATGCGGAGGCGGAGGTGGTCAGGCGCCGGGCGGCGTCACGGGCCGAAACGACGGGCCGGGCCGTCCCTGACGACGTTCTTGAGTCAGCGATCCGCGATGTTCCGACCAGCGTCGAGGCCCTCGCGCCCCTCGTTGACATGTGCGTCACCATCGACAACTCGAGCGACGACGGGCCCCCTCGCTTCGTCAGCGAGACGTGCGAGGCGTTCTCGAGGCGATGGGACGCCATCCGAGGCGCCTGGGTGGCCCGGCTGGTGGAGGAGACAGCCGAGGGGGGGGCGTGGGGCCGGCACGCCGCCGTGTCGCGCCGCCCGTCACAGGTCAACTCGGCAGCCCACGCCGCGGCCCGTGTGCTCGACGGTGGATCCCTCCCCCGAGCCTGCGCCATCCGGCACCTCGTGCCGCGGCCCCCGCCCCTCCGGTCCATGCCGTCCATGCTCCAGGGGGCCGCAGCACCGCTCCTCGCGTCGCCGGAGGGCCAGGCGTCGGCCCTCGCGGCCGCGGTGTCATCGACGCGAGGATTCTGGTCCGACGAGTCACCAGCGGCCAGAGGCACCAAAGCCGGGCCGGATGCCTCTTCCGGCGCTCCGGGCGCGAAACGGCCGATCACCGGCTCTCGCCTCGGGCCGCCGTCGGTGTCGCACCGAGCGTCGGCAAGCCTGGGGTCCGCCCTCACCGCGCGGCTCGTGGAGCGCTTCGGCGAAACCGCGGGCGGGGAGCTCTGTCTGGCAGAGCTGCTTGAGGGCTGCGAGCGTCGGCCGGCTCGTTCAGCCGTGCACGAACGCGCCGAGTCAGCGGCGGGAGGCTCTGCTGCTGCGGCGACGCCTGCCGGTACCGGGGCGAGGATGGAGGGGGCGCACGGGCGACCGGAGGTGGCAGGGTCGGCCGGGGGCATGCCGGACGTGGACCCGAGGAGCCGCCTCGTGCGATGGGCGATGGGCGAAGGGTGACGCCACAGCCGGAGATGCCGGGGGGCAGAGCCGCTCCTCCCGGGACCGCAAGGTGCAAGGCGGCTGGATCGTGCTGGGAAGGTTTGCCTCGGAGCCTCCGTGGCTGGTGTTTTTATTTGTCCGGCCCTGGCGTTTCAACGCACAAGCACTGTGCGCCCGTATGCTCCATAGGCGCGCCGGATGTGGAGTGAAACCGGGAGCCGGAGAACCAAGCGTTTGCTTGGCATATGCAGTCACGCCTTGAGTCGCACCAGAACCCGGTGATGAGTTTGTCGACGACAGTGTCAAGCGCTGCCGCCCCGTGCCATGCAACGATACTCCTGCCCAGCATGTAACGCAGACTTAAGCCGCGACCAAGACACGAATAGCGGTGCCGGATATGTAAACGGCCGGCTGGCCTCCGTCCCGAGCTTGCTTGCCGGCCCACCAGCCCCTGCTGCTGCGGGTTTCGGGGAGCGGGGAGTCGATACCAAGCTTCCCCGTGAGGTTCTCGTTCATACGAAGGTCGGCTTGCACCAAGCTTGGCTGCGCGCCAAGGCTGAACAGCGCCTGGCCGCCCGGTAGCGAAGGCGGCCCGTCCGAAAGCAGGTTGTCCTGAAGCTGCAGCTGGATGAGGTCCTGGAATCGGCCCAGTGCCGCCGGCACGGGCCCCGTGAGCCGGTTTGAGTACAGGTCGAGGGAGCGCAGGTTGGGCCACGCGAGGTGCGCGTCGGAAGGGATCGTCCCGGTGAAGCCGTTGCCGTCGACCCAGAACCGTTCCATCGCTGGCCACGACCACCACGGCATGGTCTGGTCCTCAAGGGTCGGCGCCCACTAGCCGCCGTCCGGGCAGAGCCATGATGTGCCCAGCATCCAGCTGTGCGTCGACCAACTGTTCGCCTGCAGCCGCTCCACCACCTCGAACAGCGGGCGGCACTGCGGCGGCCCGCACTGCGCCCCTGACTGATGAAACGCCACGAAGGTGTGGAGTGCGTGAAATGCGGGTCTGGAAGTTGAGCAGAGGCGACGCAGTGATGCCAGCTCCGGGGGAACAGCCGTGGCCGGGGGCAGCAGGCCGAACAGGTTTGACCGCAGGTCCAGTTCTTCAAGATGACGGAGCTTGCCCAGGCAGGGCGGTAGGCCGGCAATCCCGTCCCTGAACGAGATACGACGGAGGTGCCGTAGGTGGCAGAGCCATTCGAGCTCCGCAGGCCACGTCACAAAGTCGCCTGCTGCCCGCACGCGAGCAGTGGCCGCCGTTTTGTCGCCAGAGACGGTGAAGAACGTCTTCGCACCAGCGGCATGCGCGTCCTCGTCGCGGCAGGTGCATCTCGATTGCCTGGTCAGCGCAGGGTAGCGCCAAAGCAACCTTGCTAGCACCGGCCCCACGTTCTCGGCCTCTTCGGCGCTTAGGCCGTGTATGTCTCGCAAGCTGCTCGGCACTGGAGCGTCCCACCCGAAAGCACTGTAGCTGTCACCATATCCCGTTCCGCCTCCTGCTTGCTGCTCGGCGTGACTTGCCAGGTTGTGATCGAGCTCGTCCTCGTCGTCCTCGTCGTCCTCGTCCGAGGCCGCTCCCTCCTCCGACTCTGGCTTTCCCCCCATGCCGCTCCGGCCCTGGGAGCCGCCGTCATCCCGTCCACCGACGGCTTCCCGGCTTGTCTGGACCGGCAGGGTGCCGGCCCGTCCCCCTGAGGCGGTAAGCCGCTCGTCATCATTCCGCCAGCGGGTCCGTTTCCCGCCTCGGCCGCGCATCACGCTCTCGACCTCGTCCTCGATGGCCGAGGCGAGGCCGGGGTGCGGTCGCATGCCGTAGAGCAGTTGTGCGATGGCATGCTCCTCCAGCGGCTCCACGGTCAGGCCGCGGAGAGAGCGTGCGATGGGAGCGGCAGAAAGCGGGCCGGCCGCGACTCCGGCCAGGACGGCGCAAGCACGGTGCACTGCCTCGCCAGCCTGAGGGTCTGCCAGCCAGCTGCCGGCGGCACAGTCGCCAGTGATAGGCTCTGGCAGGGGCCCAGCCCTGAGCTGGCCCACGCTGAGCACCACACGGAGCTTGAGCGCACGCAGGACGGCCTGGGACTGCGGGTGGCAGAGGTCCCAGCCGGCCGGCTCCACGGCAGCAAGAGTCGTGATGGACGTTGCGAGTGCGAGCACGGCGGGAAGCGGAATGGGCCGCGGCGCCGCGATGCCCCACAGCAGCAGGGCGGTCAGTCGCGTGTGGCGCCGGGGAGTCGCGTCGGTCCAGCCCCGAGCCCCGCCACGCCAGGTGCCGTCCTCGAAGGACGGAAGGCGGTCTCCCAGCCCGCACGCGACGTTTGGGCATGCGCACGGGGCTTCTGGGTGCAGAGCACAGAGCCGCTCGACCTCCCCGTCCGTGGAGCCTGGGTCAGACTGTGACGGCTGAGGCAACCGGCCGAGCGTGTCGTCCGCGGGACCACGCGGCTCTGCCGGCCTGGCCATGGGCGGCCCGGCGTCGAGAAGAGCGTACCAAGCGATGACGTCATCAAGGTGGAGCGGGGGCTGCCGCGGGAGCGCCCCGTTCGTGACGTTCACGCGCCTGCGGCCCTGGTTGCGCCAGCAGACGAGCAGGTCCCAGAACGGCTGAGACCTGAGTATCCTCCCAACCCCCGCGCTCAGCTGGCGGGAGGGCAGAGTGTCCACCAGGTGCGCGGCGCCCGAGACGGCGAGCGCCGCGGCCGTGTGCTCCGCGAGCGATGCGTCTGGTCGAAACGCCACAGGGTCGGCGGCCAGCGGTGCCTCGCTGTCATCATGGACCTCCGCACGCCCTTCTGACCCGTGCTGATGCAGGAATGCGTGCACTCTGGCCTCGTGGATGATGCCGAATAGGCCAGCACCGTCGCTGAGACCGGCGTGCGCCGCGTGCGCAACGAGCCGCCAAGCCGCTTGCGCACGCTGCCTGGGTAGCCAGTCCGCGCGCTGAAGCTCCGACCGCAGCCGGACGAGGTACTGCGGTGGGGCGCTGCAGGGCCCGCCGGAGTAGCGAATCGACTCGGCCAACGAAGTCCCCCGCCAGCGATTCCCGGGCTCAAACGCCCACTGGTTGTCATCGGAACACGTGCTGTGGTGCAGGTTCACGGACGACACGGCCTCGTCCGCGGCAAGCATCGTCGTGTTGATGGCAGCCTCTGGCTGGCAAAGCCCGCCGCCGCTGCTATCGATAGTTTCAGCCACAGCCTCCATAACGCGCATCATCCGGGTCTGTTGTGCGATATTTGTCGATGGGCACGCGGCCACGCGGTGGCAGAAAGCAAGCAAGGCGGCGGAGGCGGCGACGAGCGCCGCAAGCCTCGGCGCGAACCCGGCGGCCATCCAGCCGTTGCGCTATCAGGCCTCGCCCCCACTTCCACCCTGCTGCTGCCTTGAATTGAAACGCCGCCACGGGTGGGCGCAGCGCACCGGAGGGACGCGCAGCAGTGCGGATGTGAAGCGGCACGGGTGTTGCCTCTGCCTGATTGAAGCGTGGACGGGTGCCGCGACCCAACTTGTCGCGTGCCCCAACGTGAAGCCTGGCCACGGCACTTACCCCACGGGCAGCAGTGATCAGGTAGCTGGCCCATCGAACTGCCACCTCAAACAGCGCCTGGTCTTTTTTGGTGCGGCCCGCAGGGCACGGGGCGCCCGTCGGCCATCGAGAGTCTGATGTCGGCCTTCGGTGCGCATCGATCGCCAGCAAGCATCCTGCTCGCGTGGGAATGGCCGCTGGCTTCACTAGCTTGCCGCAGGCTCGCCAGAAGCCGCTCACAAACCGACCAAACGCCTCAGCTAACTCGTCGGTGGGTGCATCGTCGGTTTTGCCCGAGCGGAGAGGTTCCGACGGGACATCTTGACACCGGCCTGCTGTATCTGCGCGCATGCTTGCCGGACGGCGGCCGTGTCCCGGTTCGAGGCGGGGCGGCCCCGTGGCCGGCGGCCGAGCGTTCCCTGATTCTGCCAAGCCTTTCACGCACACCCAACGCCTGGCTCTGACTACCGCGCGAAGGGCAGCCGATGACCCGCTCAGCGCTCAGCTCCTCGCGACACCGTGACACCGCGGCACCTCGCTCCGACCGGGCGACGTGCCCTCACTCCCCCGCTGCTGCTTCCACTGCGATGCTGCCAGACACCCTTCCGCGCACACCCCGCGCCCCATGCGCCGGCCTTCTCAGCCGCACCTGCGCTGCACGATGCCCGGCCCCTCCTCCTCGTACTCGTGCTTTGAGATCCACAGCTGCTGGAACGTGCCGAGCGACGCGGTGATTGATGACCCGACCCACGACGAGAAGAGCCGCTCCAGCGGGAGGCCCCCCACGACCCGGGGCCGGAACGCGCTCGGCAGGCCCGCCGCCAGCTCCGACTGGAGCCGGTCCGCGAGTCCGGGGATCAGGGCCCCGCCCCCGCAGACGACGATGTTGGCGGTCAGGGCCTTGCGCGCGTCGGGGTCAGACGACATGATCGCGGACGACACGCTGTGGTGCAGCGCGATGGGGGCGGGAACGGTGTCGGCGACGGCCCCAGAGACTGAGGAGGACCGGAGCAGGACCCGCATGCGACGGCCGAAGCGGTACAGGGCGGCGGGGTCCCTGCCGTCGAGGCCCTCGTGGATGGGGTCCGAGGAGGGGAGGGAGGAGCCGGGGCCGCCGGTGCCCATGCTGGGGGTGGGGACGGCGGCGGCGGAGGAGGAGGAGGAGGAGGAGGAGGAGGAGGAGGACGAGGACGAGGCCGCCTCCTCCACCGCCTCCTTCCGTCGCTCCGCCATCTTCTTCACGCCCAGGAGGACGTCCACTCCCTGACCCCACGACGCCAGGCCCCGCTCGCCGTGCGCCCACCCAGCCTCGCGCACGAGACGCGACAGCACCTCCGACTCGCCCCCCGACAGCATGGGACGCACGCTCTCCGTCACGAAGAGGGTCTCCCCGAGCAGAGCCCGCGCGGCGCCCACCCGCAGCCTCGTGCCGTCCGGCAGGTAAAAGTCCTCCTCCTCCGCCGTCACAGTCTCCGGAGAATAGGGCACGGGACTCACAATCGCCAGAGCTTCCCTCATCTCCCTCCCCACCTGCCCCACCTGGTACGCGTGGTACGACTTTGACGCCCGGGCGGCCAGCCCCGACGGCGCCGACGCGAAACCGCCGCCCCCCCCGGAGGACGACGCGCCCCCCTCGGCCGGCCGCCTGAGGACCGCGTATCGGGGCGGCACGCGGCCGCAGTCGAACTCGTCGGGTCGGCCGGGCGGCGAAACCGCGGCCGGGTCGAGCCCCGGGTGTCCCGAGGCCCGGACCTGGATGTGGGCGGGGCGGGGCTGCCTGAGAGACACCGCGTCCCTCGCGAGGGCGACGGCGAGCAGGTCGAGGGCACGGAGGCCCCACGGGTGCTGCTGCACGTTCCGCTGCAGGCTGTAGCCGTCGACCACGCAGCAGGCGCGGCTGTGCTGGTACCCGACGTCGACCACCGTGGCGGTGGGGAGGCCGGCCGAGAAGGCGGAGGCCACCGGAGAGCGGAGCATGTAGCACGACGGGCTGCCGAGGCCCTCGAACGCTGTCTCCAGGTAGCGCTCCCGCTGCGGGTCCGGCAGAGCCGCCGGCTCTGTCAGCATGAGCGGGGAGGAGGTGACGTCGGCGCGCAGCTCTGCCGCGGCGGACCGCCACAGTGCCTCGAGGGCGTCCCAGTCCTGAACGGAGCCGTCGAGGAGGGGTCCTCTGAGGTCGACGCCGGGGCGGGGGGCGGCGAGGGCGGCGCGGCCGGTGAGGAGGGAGCCGTGGGCGGCGCGGCCGCCGCGACCGCCCGCGAAACGACCCGCCGCGGCGGCGGAGGAGGCGGACGCGCGCTCCCTGGCAGCGGCGGCCGAGGCGGGGCCGCTGGCGGCGTCGAGCTTGGCGTCGTCGGCGTGCCCGACCACGTCGCCCGCCTCTCGCTCGCACACCACCTGCAGAGACGAGAAAGGGCCAGTCGGAGGACGTGTTGCGGGGACGGGGCGCGCTTCGGCGCTGGAATGCCGCGGGCAGGGGGCGAAAGCCGCTGGCAGCTCAAACAGCGTCGGGCGCACAACCCCCCCACGCGGCGCTCCAATGGCCTACTCGCGAGTTGACAGCCTTGAATGAGTGACCTCGTCTGTGCCGCAGGAGCAGCTGAGCGCGGCTCACCGAGGGAAGCACGCAGCGGGGCATATCATCGCCGGCGTACCCTGCCTTGGTCGAAAAATGGCCCGTGTCGACGACAAGGCCGCCAGTCTCGTCTGCGGGCAGCCACAGCATACACAATTTACTATCTTGGGACCATGCAGGCTGCACTGGATGCCCGCAAGGGGGCTAGCCAAGGGCGGGCGGACTCACCGCCGGCGTACATGGCTGCCGGGGAGCAGCTCCTGGCGCAGTGCCGGGTGCAACGGAACAAAAAGGGTTTGCTCCGCTGATGGGCGTCGGAAGGGGTGCCGCGGAGTCCTGCTGTACCCCGCAATCGGCCGATCACGGCGCGGGCCGCGGGCCGGCAGAGCCGCGGCGCCTTGCCCGTTTGCGGCTCACAGTGATCGCGCCCACGGACCCCGGTGGCCCGGAGAAGCACCGTACCGGAAGGCAGAACATCCACCTGAAGCAGCCGCAGGAAAGCCGGCACTCAGGGAACGCTCTGCGATGGCTGAGGCTTCAGCGGACTCTGCGGCGTTCGCCGCCCCTGCCGAGGATGACGCTGATGAGCGGACGCTGATGGCGTCGAGCATCGCATCCCTTGCAGGTGAGGTGGTATCGGACCCGTGGCGGCGTTGCGGGGTTGCGGCCGCCGCCCCGGCGTCGGTTGCGCTCAGCTGCTCGCGCAGCCCCCAGCCGGCAGGCGCCCCTCCGGCCCGGTCCCGTGCGCTCTTGACACCCTTGCTCGCGTTTCATCTCTGTTACGCGCGCTGCAGGGCCCGGCGTGGTGGTCCAGTTCACGATCGAGCCGGACGGGTTCATCCAGCCGGTCGAGTTCCCCCTGGAAACGAGCGTCGGCGACCTCAAGGACGTGAGACCGCCGACCGCGCGCGGGCAGCGGGACGCGCACGTCGCGGCGGCGGGACGCGGCGCCTGGGGTCCGGGCGGGGACTGCGGTGTCATTGGCTCGGCCTTCGCGCCACAAGCCATTGCCGCCGTCGCAACGACGCCCCACCGGCACCCCTCCTCTTCCTCTCCCGGCCTTTTGCGCCCCGGCAGCTGCCCTGAGCCACCCCCTCCCCTCTCCCGCGACCTCCCCCTCTTCATGCCACCGCCTCACCCAAACCCCCACAGGCCATCGCTGCTGACATGCGCATCCCCGCGCGGCACCTCGTCATCCGCCTCCTCGGCCGCGTCGCTCCCTCCGAGGCCACCCTGCAAAGCTGCGGCCTCCGGGCCGGCCGCCGCGTCGTCGAGGGCAACGTGGTCATCGACCCCACGCAGCGGGGCGGCGACTACACCATGCCGTCCGTGCTCGTCGTGTCGGTCGTCAACGGTGAGAGCCGCCGAGAGACGCCGAGGGACGCCGGGCCGGATGACCGCCCGAGCATCCTGCACGCCCCCGGCACAGGACGGTGCGACGCATCCGACACGCACGCACCGGCCCACCGCCCCACGCACCACCGCCCCACGCACCACCACCCCCCGACCCCCTCCCTGCCCCCCTCCCCCACCCGCAGACGACACCGGAGCTGTCGAGCGGGAGGTCATCGTCAGGGTGGCCCGGGCCGGGGACGACGCCGCCGCCGGCACCGCCGCCGACCCCGCCGCCGACCCCGCCGCCGATGACGACCCCTGGTCCGGCGGCCGCAAGCCCTACCTCGGGGGCTTCCGCGACAAGCGCTCCGGCGCCCAGTACCACCACGCGGCCACGCAGACCTCCCACGCCAGGCCTTCCCGGTGGGACGGCCGGGCCGACCGCGTGTCCCGCGACACCCAGACGCCCACCGCGGTCGCCCGCTCCGCCCAGACGGCCAGGGAGGCGTCCACCCAGATGGAGCGACGCGGCCTCTCCGTGGCCTCGGGGCGGGACAGAGTGGTGGTCCCCCAGCCGTACGTGTCGTCGGACCAGCTGCTGGAGGTGCGCCGGCGCTGCGTCGAGTCGGTGCAGAGGTGCTGGCGCGGCTTCACGGCGAGGAAGCGGGCGGACGCGATGCGGCGGGGCAGGGAGGAGGAGACGGCGGCGAGGGAGGAGGCCGCCGAGGCGGCGGCGGCCGAGGCGGCGGAGCGTCACCGGCGGGAGGTCGAGCGGCGGCTCAACCCGAGGACGGGGAGGGACTTCGCGTCGCTCTTCGAGGAGGTCGAGGCGTGGCGGCAGGCCGAGACGGCCAGGATCAAGGACGCGGTGAGAGACGCGCCGACCGAGAGACGCCCGGCGCCAGCGGCGCCCCGTGCCTCGCTGCCCTGCGCGCCGGCTCGCGCAGCCCCCGCCCGCGCGCCCGCCCCCCCGCCGAGTCGCCTCCCCATCACCGCCCCGCCACCGCCGCGTCACCCACCCGCCCCCGTCGCAGGAGCTGTCCGAGGAGGAGCGGCGCGAGTCTCTCGCCCGCCTCCTCGCCCGGCAGACCTCGATGCTAGCCACCGTCGACGGACTCCGCGCCCGGGCCATCAAGACGGCGAGGGCGGCGCGGGTCGGGAGGACCCTCGACTCGATGGCAGAGCCGCAGAGGTGGGAGGCGGGCGACGGCTCTGTAGCCGTCGTGCACACGCCCTTCAGCCGCCGGGCGGCAGAGCTCAAGGCGCTCTACGACGCGCTGACGTCGTCCCCGGCAGAGCTCCTGGCGTCGGGCGCGGCGGACGGGCTCGCGGGGGCGGAGGAGGAGGATGAGGGGAAGGACGGCGACGACGCCGCGACCGCCGCCGGGGCCGCGGGCGGCAGGGCCGCCGAGGCGAGAGTGAAGGTCCTCCTGCAGGTGAAGTGGACGGTGAAGGAATTCGACTGCGGCCTGACCCGGGAGGCGGTAGAGCTGATCGACAGGGAGGCGGACCTGCTGGCGCGGGGGCGGCCGCAGAAGTCGCTCAAGTCGCTCCGGAAGCGCCTGGCCAACCTCTTCCTGCAGTTCGTCGAGACGCCGGAGTTCAACCCCGAGGCGGCGCGCTACCAGCGGGTGCCGCGGGACCTCGCGAGCCGGCCGAACGTGATGCCGATCACCAAGGGTTGAGGCGGCGGCCGGAGGGGCGGCGGCCGGAGGGGCGGCGGCCGGAGGGGCGGCGGCCGGAGGGGCGGCGGCCGGAAGGGCGGCGGCCGGAAGGGCGGCCCAGTGCGTGCCGTGGCGCGCGCGCAAAATCGGACGTTTGATCGCGGCGGCAAGATGCACCGGTTTGTGGGCGCGGCCCCGCGACGGGCCGGCGCCCGCGCCCAGTGACACGAGGTAGAACCGCGCACATGATGATGCCAGCTGCTGGGCCGCTGTGGTGGTGCTGTCAAAACGATGTGGCCAGCCCGTTGTCGAGCTCCTTGGCGAACGGCCCGCCGTCGGCCCCGTCGGCGTCTCCCTCCGCCTCTCCGCCCCCTTCTGGAAAGGCACACACGCCTTCCCCCACGCCGGCCTCGACGCCAGCCCCGACGGCTCGAGCCTCGTGTGATGGCGCGTCCGGTCCGCCGGCAGCGACTGCGTCATGGCCCCGTCTCCAAAGGGCCCGTGCACGACGCTGCTGCGCGTGGGCGCCGGCTCGTGTCGCCGGGCGTACGGGCACCTGTTCTGGGAGGCCAACGTCGACGCCGCAACGGCGTGGGGGCGGTGGGGCGAGTCGCTGCGGCGGGGCGAAGGGTCGGTGGTGTGGCGTCGGGACGAGGCGGCGGAGCTGCTGTCCGCGAGTTTAGCGGACGAGGTGGGGATGCCCGAGCGCATGGCACAGGAGACGGTGGAGTACTGGCAGCCGCGGCTGGAGGGGCAGAGCAGCGGCGGCAGCGGGGGCGGGACGGGTCTGGTGCGTGCGGCGCTGCTGAGCCAGGAGGCCGAGTGGAGCCTCGCCCGCCTCGAGGTGACGCGGTCAGAGGGCAATAAGGCCGACGCGACGGCCCCGGGCGTGGGAGTGGTGCCAGGTGTGGCGGCAGCCGGAGGCCCGGCCTCCGTGGTGGTCGGCGCGTCGTCGTGCCAGCGGGTGTACGTGGTGCTCGCGTCGGAGGAGGCTGTGTGATCGGCGGCGCCGCTGTCGTGGACCCGTGATCTGCTCGCGAGTCCGCTCGACGGGGGCAAGCGGCTGGATGTGCCGCGCGTGGGAAGCGGCCGTGTGAGCGTGCTTGAGTGGGGCGGCGTGGAGCTCGAGGGCCGGCAGCGCGGCCATGGCCTGAATGATGCTCCTGTGCCTGGTTCTGCCCCGCGTCTCGAACGAGTCTCGTTTGTACGTCCGTATCCCACTGCTTGGTCTGGCCGCAGCTGATGCGACAAGCACGCGCTGTCGGCTAGAAAAAAACGGTCCCAAGCGGAAACCAATCTCAGGCAAGGATTTCCGTACTCTTCGTGCCCGGTGATGGAAGCCGTGAGCCCGTGGCGGCAAGCTCTGGCCGCACATCACTCGGCGGCTCGGGCATCCCCCTATCCCGGCCCTCGCCGCGCTGCCCCTGTCCCCATCGACCCGGCTTGATCCCAGCCCTCGCCCTCAGCCCTCCGCTGCTGCCAGCCACCGTCACCTCCGTCCCGCCTTGGCCGCCCCCCCCGCGCACGAGTGCGTCGGCTCGTCGGCGGGAAACTCCTCCAGCACCTCTGCCGGGCTGTCCGGCGACGTGGCGGCGATGGGCGCGTGCCTCCTGGCGACGCTGGCATACAGCTTGTCCGAGTACTTGGTCGGCACGGACCGCAAGCGGCCCCGCATGGCGTCCCGGTGCGCCCACAGCAGCTCCCTCGCGACGCCGTGCACCTCCTCCCTGCAGTAGCCGGTGAAGCGGACCAGGGTCGGACCCCACCTGCTGCCCCCTGAGCTCAGGCCGAGCTGCCACCGGGCCGCGTACACCGCCGCCGCGCACACCTGGGAGGGCGGGTACCGCAGGAAGCGCGCCTCGACCAGGGCGAGCTCGCAGTAGAACTTGGTCAGGTTTGCCTGGCTATCGCCGCACTTGGCGGTTCCCGCGTCGAGGAAGCGAGCGAGGAAGGTCCGCGGCGAGACGCCGCGAAGGCGCCACCCGAGGCAGTTGCAGATGCGGAGCTCTGCTTTTCGGATCTCTGAGACGGTGTAGGTGTCGCGCGAGGACCCGGCAAAGTCGGCGAGGGACGGCGGGTGCTGCTCTTCCAGCTTGGACGAGATGAGCAGAGCCGCGATGGCGACGAGCTGCAGGCGGGAGCGGGAGGACGTGCGTGCGCTGAGGAATCGGTCGGCGATCTGCACCGCGCCGTACAGGGTCTCCGGCCTGAGGTTCCAGCTGACGTGCAGCGAGTGCACCCAGTCGACGAGGACTGCTCGCATGGAGGGCGTGATCTCGGTCTGCGCGCCGGTGAAGTACTCCGGGTCGACGACGTATTGGGCCTGGGAGTGGTGGTCGTGGGCGGGGGGAGGAGGGGGGGGGGAAAGGGTGAGAGTTGGCGGGGAGCGGCGCGGCGGCTGCTGG
>Ga0136560_1001093_pt1 | contig 13884 bp, 8 predicted proteins | sample AntRauMeHopE1497_FD_104925 | JGI IMG/M metagenome (GOLD analysis project Ga0136560, IMG submission 104925) | Saline lake microbial communities from Rauer Islands, Antarctica - Metagenome Hop E1 #497 | ecosystem: Environmental > Aquatic > Non-marine Saline and Alkaline > Saline | place... | reverse complement strand
TGGAGGAACGGATGCGGGCGGCCTCGGCGCTGTCAGCGGACGAGCTGGCTGCCGCCGCGGCGGCTTCGGCGGGGGCGGCTGCCTCCTCCTCGGCTGCCTCCTCGTCGGCGGCCTCCTCCTCCTCGGCGGCGGCCTCCTCCTCCTCCTCGGCGGCAGCCTCCTCCTCCTTCTCAGCAGCCTCGCCCATGGACTCGCCGGTGAGGGCGGCAACGGCAGCGGCGCGCTTGGCGGATGCCTCGGCCTCGAGGACCTCGCGCTCGGCGCGGCGCGTCTCCTGCTCCTCGCGCAGCCGCTGCATCTTGGCCTGGTACGGGTCCACGAAGGAGGTGGCCTTGGCGGCCTCCCACCCCTGGAAGTTGGAGGTGAACATGGGCGTCTCGTTGCCGGCCTTCTCCATCATGATGGGGATGTCGGCGTCACGGGCGCCGCCGCTGGCCTCGAGGTAGCGCTTGGCGACGCCCTCGGCGCTCTTGCGCTCCGACTCGTTGGCCCCGGGCCCGACCCAGACGAAGACCTGGTTGAAGGTGTCGAGCAGCATGACGTCATCCTCGAGCAGGTCCTCCTGGGAGAAGTGGGCGACCTCGTCGACGCGGAGGGTGCCCGTCTCGTTGGAGACCTGGAAGAGGCGGGGCGGCATGGGGGGCGGCGGGCCGGCGAGGGCCTCGGGGTAGTCCTCCTTGCCTCCGAGGGCCTCCCAGAAGGAGTCGTCCTCCTCGCCCTCGGCCACGCTGCCGAGCTCGGCGCCGGCGCGGGCGGCCAGCTCTGTGGCGATGGTCATGGCGACCTCCTGCTCCTCCCCGGACGAGCCCTTGCCGTTCCAGACCGTCGCCGACTCGGCGCCGCGGACGAGGATGAAGCAGTCTCCCGAGTTGAGGTTGGCGGCCTTGGCCTCCACCTGGACCGCCTTGGAGGTGCCGGGGAGGGTGCCCTTGACGTGGTAGAGAGCGGTGGCCGCGGCCTCCTCGGCGCTGAGGGCGCCGCCGGCGCCGGCCGAGTGCACGACCATGCCGCCGCTGAAGAGCGCGCAGAAGTGGGGGGGCTCCCGGCCCTGCACGACGCGGATCTGGGGGAGGCCGCCGCCGAGCTCGTCGGACATGGAGACGGTGCGGACGGCGGCGGTGCCGCGCTCGATCTGGGAGGAGTCGCGGCCGAGCCAGAAGTAGAGGATGTCGCCGAACTTGCCGCTTGCGTGGATGATGTACGAGTCGCCGGCGAAGAAGCTGCCGACGTCCTCCTCTGGGACGGGCTCGATGTCCGTGTCGGTGACGCGGAAGGCCTTGACGGTGGCGCCCTCCATGCTGGGGGGAGGGGCCTCGGACCGGACGGGGGCGTGGAGCTTGGCGAAGTCGATGGCCTCGCTGGGGAGGTCGCGGGCGACGGACGAGGAGGCGGGGGCGCTGAAGTCGAAGGGCTTGAAGGGGCTCCAGGAGGAGAAGAGTCCCTGGAACTCCGCCGGCTCCATGTGCTGCTTCACCACGGTGGCCGAGACCCACGAGGGCTTGCCCTCCTGCGACTGGATGTACTTCTGCGCCGCCACGACGGCCGAGGCCTTGGCGTCCGAGCCTGCGGAGCCGCCCACCCACGCGAAGACGGAGTTTCCGGCGTCGAGGATGAAGACGCCATCGTCCTCGAGGGCGGAGCGCTCCGGCCCGCTCGCGCCCACCTCCACCTCGGTGGACTCGAGGCCGTCCTCCTCGTCGAGGGCCACCGCGAAGAGGCGCACGGCGCCGCCGGACGCGGCCGAGTCCTCGTCGTCCCCGCCCGCCGCGGCGGCCTGGACGTCCGCCTCCGAGCCGCCGAGGGCGCCCCAGAACTCCGCCTGCTCCTCCTCGGACGCGTCGGCCATGATGATGCGCTCGGGCTTGCCGCCGCGGGTGTCGTCGAGACGCTGGAGGACGTCGATGCCCTTGGCCTTCTCGTACCGGTTGGCCTCGCCGCCGCACCAGAAGAAGAGGCGCATGCCCATGTCGAGGATAAAAACGTCGCCGTGGTTCATCGCCGAGGCGGAGAGCTCGGTCTGCTGCGTCCGCACGGACCTGCGGCCCTTGATCTGGAGCAGCCTCGGCTCGTACGTCACCGGCTCCACGTGCTGGAAGCCAGACGCCACGCCTCCGGGCATGTACTCCACGCCGCCGATGGAGCGGAAGTGAGACATGAAAAGGGAGGACTCGTGGCCCTGGACCTCGCTGCGGGGGCGGAGACAGGCACGGGATCATGATCGAGGCGGGGAGGGGTGACCACATGAGTACTTCCGCGCGAACGAGCCGGGGCCGGCACGGCAGCTCCGGGGATGCTCAAGCATCCGGCCCGCTCGGCCTAGCAAGGGCGAAGCGAGGCAAGCCGGCGGGCGGCCGCTGGCTCCTCCGCGCCACGCCAGCTGTCGCGCTCACCGGTGCTGGACAGGGGCATCGCCGAGCGCCTGGTCAAGCTCGACGGCCTTGAGCGCGGCGGTGCCGCTCTCGTCCTGGGTGCAGTCCTTGCCCAGGAAGAAGTGCACGTGAGCCTCGACAAACCTGCGACAGTTGATTGGGAACGCGCCATGCTTGCGTTGAGGCGCCGGATCGGCCGCACAGCGCTCCTGTGGCCCAATTTTTTTGCGTAGCACCAACAGCTTTCAACTGCGCGAGCCAGACGCCCGCGCGACGCGGGCACGCGCAGCTGATGCGGGTGAAGAACACAGCACGCCGCGCTCACCGGTCCTTGGCGATGCCGGCGTAGATCACGTACGCGTCGCCCTCGTAGAACTTGCCGTAGTACTCCTCGGGGACAGGGACCACCTCAAAGTCCTCGATGCGCCAGATCTTGAGGCCTGTGAGATCGGATCGCACCGGGCGCCAGCCGCTTTGGCAGTGCATCGCGCGAGGGACAGGCCGAGGCTCCCTGGCCTGCGCTCACCTGCCTCCAGGGTCAGGTCCTGAAACTGCGGGTCGATGGCGGATGCTGCCATTGATGCGTCCCTGTCGCTGTGCGAGGGATGAGTGCGTTGACGACGCGTGGATCGAACCTTAGCTGTCCCGGCCAGCACCAGGCCGGGCGCACCACGCCCAACCCCGCTCTGCCGGCTCGGTTTTCACTCCGCGGGGCCGGCAGGGCGGCCAAGGGCGCGCATCGGAGCGCGGTCGGAGTCATGGCGGCGACGCTATCGTACCGGTGAGTTAGGCGGGGCGGCTGGTCGCTAGGCGCGAGCCGTCGCATCGTGGCGCCCGGCGGGCTCGCAACCGTCGACAACCGTTTTGCTCGCGCCGATCGGACGTATCGCAGCCATATCTTCGGCGTCAAGGCCAACGTCAAGGATGGTCTTCACTATCTGGACGACACCGTCGTGGTCTACGCGGCCGGGCACCACGTGGTCAAGTACAATGTGGAGACGAGCGTGCAGGAGTTTGTCAATGGCTCCGAGATGTCAAAGGGCATCACCGCCTTGACGATCAGCCCCTCGAAGACGTGAGAGCCTCGCTGCGCGCACGACCGCGGCGCGCCTGCCCGGGCTGCGTCGCGGGAGGACGGAAGCTGACGCGCCGCGCCGCGCCCCGCCGGCCCCCGACGCTGCGGCCGCTCAAGACGGTAGCGACGCTTGCCTTCCCGCCCGCAGGCTCATCGCGGTGGCCGAGGAGTGCCACGACGGGGCCCACGTCTTCGTGTACCACGCGCGCCGCCTGTTCCGGCAAAAGTCGCTGTTCACCGCCGAGGTGGAGTCCCCGCGCTTCACGTGCCTCTCGTTCAGCCCCGACGAGGCGCTGCTGCTGTCGCTGGGCGGTGCGCCGGACTGGAGGCTGGTCTGCTGGCACCTGGACTCGGGCAAGCCGCTGGCGATTCACCAGGTGACCACCACGCCGGAGCTCCGGATGGAGGGATGCTCCTTCTGCCCCACCAACCCGTCCAAGCTCGCCGTCTGGGGCAACTCGGTGCTCAAGTTCCTCTCCCTGGACGACGACCAGCGCATCAGCGTCCTCCCTCACACCTCCCGCTTCACCGAGCGGCCCCCCCAGACGTACCTCGCCCACTGCTGGCTCCCCGACGACTACTCCGTCGTCTCCACCGCCTCGGGGGACCTCCTCCTCTTCCGGAGGGAGGTCTTCGACCGCGTGCTCTCCGCCTCGCCCTCCGCCTCGGCCGAGAGCGAGGCCGACGCCGGCGCCGCCGAGGTGCTCGTCCCCTACGAGGGGGGCTTCCTCACCGGCGGCGCCCACGGCCTCGTGCGCATGTACGCCCCCTCGGACGACGAGGGCGTCTTCTTCCGCCGCTCCCGCCGCTTCCTCCTGCGCGACGCGGCGGAGCACAACTCCCGCGTGCACACCCTCGCCGTCGCGCCGTCGGAGGACCACATCGCGGTGATGACGGGCGGCGCGGACCTCCTCTCCCTGGACCTCACCAAGGCGATCAAGAAGGAGGAGACGCGGTTCGCCCGCATCGGCGCGGGAACCCACGGCCCCCCCAGGGACAGGGACGAGGGCTGGGGTCCGGGGGACGCCTCGGCGGCCGCGGCCGTCACGGGCCTCGACGTCTGCGTGCGCAAGCCCCTGGTCGCGACCACGGGCGTGGACGGCTGCCTCCGCCTGTGGAACTACGTGGAGAAGACGCAGGAGCTGTGCGAGCCCTTCGGGGAGACGCTGCTGTCCGTCGCGCTGCACCCGTCGGGCCTGCAGGCGCTCGTCGGCTTCAGCGACGCCCTCAAGCTCTGCAACATCCTCCTGGACAACGTCGTCCCGGCGCGGGAGATCGCGATCAAGAACTGCCGCGAGGCGCGGTTCGCCTCTGGCGGCCACGTGTTCGCCGCGGCCAACGGCTTCCTCATCCAGGTGTACGACGTCTACACCTGCGACCTGCTCATCACCCTCAGGGGGCACTCCAACCCGGTGCGGTCGCTCCGGTGGGCGGACAACGACGAGAGCCTGACCTCGGCGGGGCTGGACGGCGCCGTGTACCGCTGGAGCTGGCGGTCGGGCAAGCGGGTGGGGGAGTTCGTGACCAAGCAGGACAGCTTCGGGTGCGCGGCCTCGACGCAGGACGGGGCGACGGCATACGCGGTGGGGGCCAAGGGCTTCCTGGAGGAGATCGACTTCGCGACGGGGTCGTCGCGGCACGCGGTGACCCACGAGGTGGAGCACGGGCAGCTGGCGCTCTCGTCATCGGGCCGCATGCTCTTCTCGGCCTGGGCGGACACGGAGCTCGCGGGCTGCGTCACCTCGTACGGCGTGCCCGTGGACGAGGAGGCGCCCGACGTGGTGACGTACCCGGCCGCCTCGGCCGAGGTGACGCGCATGATGCTCTCCCCCGACGACACCCACCTGGTGGCCGCGGGCGCCGACGGCTCGGTCCTGGTGATGGAGGTCCGCGACAAGGACGGCCGCATCCCGCTGCGGGAGTCGACCTCCCGCCTCCCCTGGGCGGACGAGGTGCTCATGACCAAGAGCCTTCTCGAGGAGATGGCGACGTCCATCACCAAGCTGTCGGACAAGTACGAGGAGCTGGTGTCCAACAACGACTACAACATGCGCATGAAGGAGATCAAGTTCCAGGAGCGCATGAAGAAGGTGCAGGAGCGCTACCAGGCAGAGCTGGACCAGGAGAAGACCCAGCTGCAGCTGCTCAAGGAGGAGACGGAGGACCTCCAGCGCGAGTACGGGGACCGCCTCACCGCCATGGAGGTGGCGCACCGCGCGGAGCTGCAGAAGCGGGAGGCCATGTACCAGGCCGAGATCATGACCGAGGTGGGGCGCTTCCAGCAGCTCAAGGGCGAGTGGGACGCGTCGGGGGCCGAGCAGCGCGCCCTGCGCAAGCGCCTCGTCGACGCCCACGAGCGCGCCATGGCGTCCAAGCGGCAGGAGCAGGACGAGAAGATGGCCGCGGCGCAGCAGTCCCGCCGGGAGCAGGAGAAGAGCAACGCGGACCGGCTCAAGGACTGGCGGGAGACGCAGGCGCAGACGGAGCACGACCTGGACGAGGAGATCGAGGAGATGAAGCGGACATACCAGAAGCAGCACGAGGAGGAGAAGACCACCATCCTGCGGCACCGGTCGGAGAACGGCGTGCTGACGAAGAAGTTCGAGGCCCTCAAGCAGGAGATCGAGGAGCAGGAGGAGGAGATCCGCGCTCTCAGGGACGCGCACGAGAAGCGGGAGCGGCTGGTGGCGGACCTGCGGCTGCAGATCAAGGCGCGGCTGGCGGCCATCGAGGAGAAGGACGACAAGATCGGGGACAAGGAGAAGCAGATCTACGAGCTGAAGAAGAAGAACCAGGAGCTGGAGAAGTACAAGTTCGTCCTCGACTACAAGATCAAGGAGCTCAAGCGGCAGATCGAGCCGAGGGAGAACGAGATCCAGGCGATGCGGAAGCAGATCAAGGAGGTGGACGCCGAGCTGGAGGCCTACCACAAGGTCAACGCAAAGATGGACGCGCAGATCGGCGAGCTCCGCGGCGACCTCGACTCCCTCCACGACTCCATCCGCCGCGGCCGCGGCCGCGTGCGCGCGCGCAACGCCGAGGAGGCGGCGGTGCAGTCGGACCTGGAGGAGCTGTCCGCGTACATCCTCGAGCCCGCGCGGCTCCGCGCCGGCCTCATCGAGGCCCACCGCAGGCACGTGCCCAAGGACCTCACCGTCCCCAAGGCGGACGGCATCGTGGTCTCCGAGTACGCCAAGCAGGAGCGATACCTCGCCGACAACCTCCGGACGCTGTCCGCCAAGCTGGAGCGCACCACGTCGGTCAACGCCGCCGAGATGGAGTCCACCGTGCGCCGGAACCTCGGCCTCATCGGCGACGTCAAGGGTCTCCGCGGCCAGATCTCGTCGCTCAAGGGCGACCGCACGCGGTCCTCCCTCGCCCCGTCCTCCTCGAGGCCGACGGCCGCTGACGCCGCGCGGTCCCCGCGCGGGCCCACCCTCGCCCAGGTCGACGGCTGGCGGCGGGCCCGCGCCTCGGTGCTGGCGCAAGCGAAGCTCCTCGAGCACGCCATGGCTGCCGCCAACCCGGCCTCGCGCGCCGCCGCCGGCGCCACGTAGCGCCCCACCGCCCGGTATGGGCCCGCCCCTTCCCCTCAGCCGTGCGTGGGCGGGTGCGCAGTTTCGTGTTCCGATCGTCCCGCGAGACCTGTTTTGTGTGCTTTCTTCTTCCCCGCTCCCGCATCCACCGCCTGCCGCGGCGGTGCGCCGCGGGAGCGCGCTGCGTGCCGGGGGCAAGCGCCTGCGCCGTGTGCGCTCGAGTGTACCGACCTGTCGCCCCCTCCCGCAACGGCACGATGCACCGGCGGCCGTTGTCCGCCAGCCCGCGTGCGCGTTCCACCACTCACTTGCCCGAGCTGCTCTTGCCCCGCTTGCCGCGCGTCCCCTTGCCCTTCGCGCCGCTCGCCTTGCCGCCGCGCCCGGCCGAGGCACCGGCCCCGCCCGCCGCCGCCGCCACGTCAGTCTTGCGGACCACCGCCTCGGGCTCCGTCGCGGCCTCCGCCTCCTTGGACTCATCCACCGCGGCAGAACCGTCGGCCCCGTTGCCGCGGCCCGATGACGCGGCGTCCCCCTCCCGCCCCTCGGCCTCGTCGCCGCCGCTGCCGGGGGAGCCCTCCTCGTCGCTCTGAGCATCGCTGCCGTGGCTGGCACCAGAGTCGCCCGCCTCCGCGTCGGAGCCCCCAGCCTCTTCCGCCTCGTCCGCCACTTCCTCAGCCGCCGCATCGTCGCTCACGACGGGCTCCTCCGCCGCCGCCGCCGCGTACGCACGTCCCCCCGCGCCATTGAGCCCGGCGGGCAGGCGTGCGGGCCCGAGCGGGGAGCGGGGCGACGCCCACACCCCCTGCAGCCGCCCAGCGAGGCCCGTTGGGATGCGCACGGGACCCACGGACTGTGGGGACGACGACCCCACAGAGGCGCGGGGCGACACCGCCTCGGCCGTGGTCCCGTCCACGGGCTCTGCCACGGGCGCCGGCTTGCCGTAGTAGAGCTGGTAGATGTCGCGGTCGGAGAAGCCTAGGTGCGAGTAGGCGAAGACAAAGGCCTGGTTGGCGGCCGTGCAGTACGGCACGCCGTGGGCCTCCCAGCGCCGGCCGGAGCAGAGGGCGGGCTGGGGGAGGACGGCGATGCGGCGGCCCTCGGAGACAGCCTGCCTGCGCACCGCCCGCACGAACTCGAAGTCCTCCATGACCACCACTCCCGGCATGGGCCCGACCTGGAGCCAGCGGGAGCGGAGGAGGAAGAGGCCCTGGTCGCCGTAGGGGAGCTGGAAGGCGCGCGAGCGGAGATTCGCAAACGCCTCGACGGTGCCCATGCCGGTCGGGGCGCCGGCCCAGCGGTTCTTGGCGCTGAACGAGGAGCGGTCCACGCCGAAGGCGAAGGCGCCCATCACCACGGTGGGGTCGCGGAGGCAGTCGCGGATGAGCTTGTCCCAGCCGAGGGGGACGACGGTGTCGGCGTGGAGGAAGAACACGATGTCGCCGGTGGCCGCGGCCGCCCCGGCGTTGTGGGCCTGGGCGCGGCCGGGCGGGGTCGACACCACGCTCTTGGCGCAGCGCGTCTTGGTCGCCTCGGCCTCGTCAGCGGTGCCGTCAGGGCTGCCGGCGTCGGCCACGATGATCTCCACCGCGTCGCGTTCCTGCGGAGGCCAGGCGAAGGCCGCGCGTGCGGGGCGTGTGAGCCAGCCCGTGGGCGATTCGTGCGAGACTTGCGGGGCAGGCAGGGTCGGTTCGCGGCAGCAAATCGTCCATGGCTCGGCTCACGACGCAGGTCTCGTCCAGCCGCTTCAGGACGCGGCGGATGGTCTTCGCCTCGTTGAAGCACGGGATGACGACGGAAACGACGGCCTTCCTGGCCGTCGGCCACGGAAAGTGGCGGGCGAACGTCCGAGGGGTGTTCCACAGCAGCCCGAGCCACGCTGGCCCTGACAGGCAAAGCCCCAGAACGCAGGCGGCCCAGGTCAGCGAGAGCTCCACCACCCACGTGACCCACTGCGCGAGGCTTCTGGCCATGGGTCCTCGGTGGCAGGGTGGCGGCATGGCCACGTTTGCCATCGTCGGCGCTCTACCGCCCGGCTCCCCGCACCTCGCTGTGGCGTCGGCCCCCTGCGCTCAGAGACCGGCTGTCATTGGTCGCAGCCCTAGCCTGGCGCTGCTGGGCGGCCCGGGGGCGCCCGCCCGGCTTTCCCTGTTGTCTGTGTGACTCCCTGGCGGGGCCCGACACTCGCGGCCGGTGATGGCCGCTTGTTGTCGGCAGCCGGGCTTCTCGCGCGCCCGGGGAGCTGCTGCCGGTCTGCACCGCCGCATGAACGGCCCAGAGAGCTTGACGCCGGCGGGAACATCGCTGCGATGCACGGCTCCGAATCGGCCCGCAATGGCGCGCACAAGCTCCTGCCCGCTCGTCAAATTGTGCTTGTATGCGATGTCCGGCATCTGCGCGCCGGTCACAGCGTCTGCGGCAATGCGGCAGGGGTGCCGACGGTTGCGCTCTGCCAAACGGCCATCGACGCCCTTGAGGCGCCCCACGCGCGCGGCAGGCACACGCTCGCCGCTGAGGCATGGCGTCTACTGGTGCAGGCGCTCGTGGGGGGCCGAGGTCCCTCCACCGCGACGTGATCAAGTGGGTCCAGAGCCTCGACCTCGCGCTCCCCGTCAAGAACCCGCGACGGGACTTTTCCAACGGCGTCCTGGTGGCCCAGATCTTCTCGCGGTACTACGAGTCTGACATCGCGATGCACGGGTTCGAGAACGGGAACTCGCTCAAGGTCAAGCGGGACAACTGGCAACAGCTCTTGCGGTGAGTGCCCTCCGAGACGCCCGCTGCCGCGCATCCCTCTGGCCGCGGGTCTCGCGCGAGCTTGCTTGCTGCCCAGAGCTCGTGCGCGCCCGGCGCCGTGCCCAGGCTCCCTGGCCGCCCCCGTGCGCTGCCGCGCCCACACTATTTCCATTCCCCGCCCCCGGCCGCCGCTGCAGGTTTTTCCGCAAGCGGGACATCCGTCCGGGGGGCGGCGCGGTGACCGATACCGAGGTGGAGAACATCGTGCACGCGCGGCAGGGCGCGGCGGTGGACTTTGTGCACCGCACGTACACGCTCCTCACCAGCAAGAAGGTGCGTGTCTCCAAGGCGGCCTCGGCCCTGCCCGCGGTGACCATCCCCGCGTACGCGCAGCCCACGGCGGCGCGCGTGGTGTACGAGCGGAGCCGGGAGCCGTCGGTGGAGCTGACCACGGACGACGGGGCGCGCGCGTCGGTGATGGAGGCGGCTCTGGAGGAGCACCGGGGGACGCTGCGGCGGCAGCGGGAGACGGAGCCGGAGCGGTTCGTGCCCACGACGGTGCGGGCGGAGCGGGCGGCGAGGGCCATCGCCGCGCAGGCCAAGCCCAGGGGGGTACGGGAGGAGGGGGAGGTCAGGGCGGTGTCTGTGAGGCAGGTGCGGGTGCGGCGGCTCGGGGAGGGGGAGGGCGGGGACGTGGCGAGGCTGCGGGCGGAGCGAGAGATCCGGGCTGACACGCTGCGGGGGCAGAGCATCGCGACGGCAGGGACGCAGGGGAGCGTCCTGGGGGGCGGGGGCTCGCTTCTGGAGGCCGCGGCGTCGGGCGGCACGGACGGCGGGGCCGGGGCCGGCCTGGGGGGGTCCCGCGCCGGCGAGCCCCCGTCGGCGGGCCTGGGCCCCACGCCGCTCGACGTCCTGGATGACGTCATGCGCGCGGCGCTGGTGGAGGCCGGCGCCGGGGGCGTGCTGGAGTCGGGCCGCCCCGCCCCATTTGCTCTGGTCGACGTCCTGACGTCGGACCCGAGCTTCCCCGACGAGCTGACCGCCGCGGCCCTGGCGGCCGTGGACGAGGCCGTGCCGGAGCTCGCCGCCGCCGTGGTGGCCCATCCCGGCGGCCTCGTGCACGTCGTCGCCCTCATGCAGCCCCTGCTGTCCGGCGTCAGCGAGTCCACAGCCACCTTCGCGGCGGCGGCGCGCGCCTTCGAGGACCTCGGGGTCGCCGTCGCCGACGCCGACACCTCCCTCGCCTTCCAGCTCTGCCAGGACCACGTCACGCCGGCGCTGGTCCCGCTTATCCGCGTCCGCCCGGCCAAGCGCATCAACCTCCTCCGCGTTCTCCACGCCTTCACCGGCGGCGTGGTCCGCCACCGCCGCGCCGTCATCGCCTCCCTCCACGAACTCCTGGGCGACCTTGACACCTTCCTATCCTGCCTCTCCCTCCTCGTCTACCTCGAGCACGACCTACTCAGCGTCCACGAGGTCTACCTCTACTACGCAAGGGTCGGCATCGCCGTCCCCAGCCCCCAGCTCCGCGCAGCGTCCGTCGCGACCATCAGCGTCGTCGCCGGCGACTTCCCAGCCGCGGCCGCACCCTTCCTGCCCAAGCTGGAGGCCCTGGCGAGCGACCCGTGGTGGGAGCTGCGGGCGCAGCTCGCCGTCGTCGCATCGGGCTTCCTCGCTCGCCGCGGCACCATCGAGGCAGCGGACGACGGCGACGACGAGGAGGCGGCGGGCGGCGCCGGCGACACGGCCGGCGCCCTCTCCGACCTCGACACCTGGCTCGCCGCTGTCCTCGCGAAGCGCCGCCCCGACACCGCGCCCGCCTCCCCCGGCCCCGGCTCCCGCCCCGACACCGCCGCCGGCCCCCCCGTCGTCTCCCTCCGCCTCTCCGCCCGCGCCCTGGAGGAGGCCAGGCAGTCGGCCCTGCGCATCCTCGACGTCGTCCTCCGCCCCGGAACCGGCCGCTCCCTCGCCCTCCGCGTCGCCGTCTCCCACAGCGCCAAGGCCCTCGCGGCAGAGCCGGCCATGGCACCCCGCTTCGTCGAGTGCGTGGTCTCGCTCGACGTCCCCGTCGTCGCCCGCCTCCTGGACGTCGACCCCCACGGCAGGCCCGACCAGCTCCCCGTGCTCGGCCACAACGGCGGTGCGTACGAGCAGACGCCCGTCGCCGACGAGTGGCCGCGGGACCTCGTCGCCCGGGTCACCGCCGAGCGGTTCGCGCCCGAGGCCCCCGGGGCCCTCCCGCCCCAGGCGCTGCTCCTGGTCATGTCCCTGCTCCGCCCCAGGCAGAGGGAGGACGACGAGGACAGCGGGGAGGGGAAGGACGGCGGCGACGAGGACGACGAGGACGACGCCGGGCCGGAGCTCCGGATCGCTCCGGGCCTCGAGGCCGGCCTGTTCCGCCCGCTGCGGGAGCACGTGGCCGAGGCCCTCGCGTCGCCCCCGACGTGCCGCTACGGTCTGGAGGTTCTGTCCTTCGTGGCGCTGTACGGCGAGGAGGGGGCCGCCGCCCTCGCGCACGACGTCGTGGTCGACGTGCTACTCCGCATCGCCGACTCCACGGACGAGGCGGCGCGGGACAGGTGCCTGGGCACCGTCGCAAGGGTCTTCGGCGAGCTGGTGAGGCAGGGCGTGCAGGACGGCGTCGCGCGGTGCATCGGCGCCGTTGCCGACGCGACCGACGGAGGCATCCCGGCCGGTTCGCCCCTCAGGCCCCTGGCAGACTCGCTCGGCGTGTGACGCGCGCGCGGCAAATCCTGAACGAGCGATGCCCGGCGCCGGGAGGGGGCGCACCGCCTCTCGCTCTGCTCGTGAGGAAAAGAACCGCGACGCGCGCCCCGGACGCACTCGCCGCACCACGAGAACCGCGCAGGCACGCCCGAAGCGCGCCGCACGATGGCCAGCGGGACGGATGCCGGCCGCTCGAGCGCCCGCCCGGCCATGCATTCCGGGATCGCCACCGCGCAGGCCCTCCACCGCCTCGAGGGCGTTCCCGAGGTGCCCGGCTGGGACGTCCAGTACTACCCCTGGCGCTCCAAGGACGAGGGCGAGCGGGTCTGGGCCTTTGTGTGCGAGGCCACGGGCGAAGACGCCAGGATCCCGGCGGGGCGGCCCGCCGGCGAGCCGCTCGGCTGGTACGCCCTGTTCGAGGGCGGGGAGAACGGGGCGCGGTTCGTGCACCCCGCCAGCGGCCGGTACGCGAGGACGCGCGAGGATGCGGAGGCCGGGACGTTCGTGGACCCGCGGAGCAGCGAGCCCGTCCGGGAGTGGCCCGCCGACGGCAAGACCGCGGCGCTGGCGCCGGCGCTGAACGCGCTGCTCGGGCACGCGCGGGTGATGCGGCTCCCGGCCGAGGAGCCGACCGCGCGCAAGTTCGACCACGGCTGGTTCTACCCGTCGCACGAGACGGTGCTGCGGCACGTCCTGGGGCCGGAGACGCGGCTGGTGGTGGAGCTCGGGTCGTGGCTGGGGCGCTCGACGCGGCGCATCCTGTCGCTGGCGCCCAACGCGGTGGTGATCGCCGTCGACTTGTGGTCGAACCGCTTCGTCCTCGAGCAGCACAGCGACCACTACGCGCGCAACCCCATGCAGGTGCGCATGCTGCAGCGCCTCCCGCTGCTGGACACCTTCGTGGCCAACACGTGGCGGGGGCACGGGGACCGGCTGCTGCTAATGCGGATGGGCACGCAGCCGGCGATGCGCCTCATCCGGGACGCTCTCGCCGCCGCGGCGGGGCCGGGCGCCCCTCCGCTGCAGCCGGACCTGGTGTACGTGGACGCGGACCACCACTACGGGCCCGCGCGGCGCGACGTGGAGGCCGCGCTGTCCTTCTTCCCGGCCGCCAGCGTGGTGGGCGATGACTGGGACTACGCGGGGGTGCGCCGCGCGGCCGTGGAGCTCGCCGCGGCGTACGGGAGGCGGCTCCACGCGCAGGACGGCAAGTGCTGGACCTTCTCGCGGTGCCCGACGGCGTCGACGGCCGCGGCGGACCTGGACGCGGACGAGGCGGCGGGGGGCTTCGGGCGGGGATCCCGGGCTCTGCTGGGGTCAGGGGTGTCGGCGGAGTTCGCTGCCGACGCGGCGCGGACGGGGGCTGTGGTGCCGTGGTCGCGCGTCACGGGCGAGGGGACGGGGCGGAAGCGAGGCAGGGGGCGGAGCGACGCGGGGGCGGCGG
>Ga0136560_1001092_pt1 | contig 13885 bp, 20 predicted proteins | sample AntRauMeHopE1497_FD_104925 | JGI IMG/M metagenome (GOLD analysis project Ga0136560, IMG submission 104925) | Saline lake microbial communities from Rauer Islands, Antarctica - Metagenome Hop E1 #497 | ecosystem: Environmental > Aquatic > Non-marine Saline and Alkaline > Saline | place... | reverse complement strand
CTAGGAGCAGGTGGTCGAGGACTAGGAGCAGGTGGTCGAGGACTAGGACGAGGATGAGGACGAGGATGAGGATGAGGACACGGCGTGCCTCACGTCCTGGGCACTGCGAGTTCCAGCCGACAGTAGGCATGCGTTCTGCAGGCAATACCGTGGTATCGCGCGTGCTGTTGCATCGTACGGCTCACTTGATCCTGCCTTTGACCCTGGTTCTCAAAGTGACTCCGATCACTGCATTGGGGATGGTAGTCAGGCAACGGGTGCCAGTCGACAGGAGGGAATAAGTCGATAGGAGGGAATAAGTCGACAGGAGGGAATAAGTCGACAGGAGGGAATAGATGGCCATGCCAGCGAGGCGGTACTCGGGGCGTCAGATGCGATTCGATTTGCCAGGTGGATCTCGATGGTGTCGTCGCATTATTCGAGGCAGCAGATCGGTGTGAATGGAACCAGGCGCTCAAACAATGTGCGTATGCATATTCATGGGTTTGACACCAAGACAGAAACAACAGGACGTATGGGGATGTCTTCATTACAGACGGCATTCGACATGCTGGTGCCTGTACCTTCCGACGCGTGCTAGACTCCGATCGCTGATCCCCTTGCATGCCTCACCAGGCCACGGGCCGATCCAATCTCACCAGGTTGCGCTCCGCCCAGCAATTCTGGCCACGGCGCTGTGCATCAGTCCCGCCGGTGTTTGCGCTGGGTGAGTGTCCGAGTTACAGAGGCACAGCTGGCAGTGCTGTTGAGTCTCCGAGGCACACCCCAACTTGGATCGACAGGGGCGGCATCGCCATCTATGTCACTAGATCGACTCATTGCCCTTCCGATGGTGCCACTGGCACTGCAACGGCTATCGGACGGCTCCACAGACATCACACCGGAGCTGGCGGCTCATGTGCTCGGCGCTCAAAGCACCCTGGTCCCTGGCCTTCCCGTTGCGGACCAACAGACCAAGACTACGGCCCGGTTCCATCGCACTCGTCACACATCAAAACCAGCTTAGGTCTACCTGCAATACCTGAATCACGTGGCCCCCCGGGTCCAGATCCTGCCTGATGCCGGTCTTGCCGCGAGTTACGCCGCACCTGTGATTTGGGCCGATCACGCGAGGCACTCCGCACTCAAGGCACTCCTGGACGGAGAGAGGGGGGCAGAGAAGAGCAGCTCAGGCAATGAGGCAGAATCTGTGGATGGTCCATAGCCCCGCGCATCCGGGGCGGAATCTCTTCAGCAGGGATCAGTATGGACCCTGCCTGACTCGGAGGCGGGGCTACGGTACAGAGGGGAGCAGAGGCTGAGGCAGAGGTGGGACGAGGGAGACCTACCGCTGGAGAGGGCCCGGGTCATTGATCCGGAGTCAATATTGAGCACTGGATCCGGATCCTCTGGATCCGGTAGCTCGACGGAAGATTCAGGTTCCGGATCCTCCGGTCAGTAGCAGTAGCATGGCCCTTCGACGCACAGCTCTGCAAGCGGTAGCGGTAGCAGCGCCGGCATCGAACTCACAGACAAGGCCCTCGCGATGCAGCAGCTTGCAGACCGAGGCAATGCCGCTGCAATGGGATGGTTGGGTGCCGCGCATCACTACGGAACCAACGGACTGGCGCTCAGCTAGTGGGCTTCGCTTCGATTCTTCCGCGGTGCTTCGCTGAGAAACCATGCCGAGAGCATGTTCAACCTGGGAGCGATGCTGGGTAACTTGAAGGAGGATGTGCTGCGTTATTTGTATCGTAAGAGGGGGTTTGGACGGGAACCTGTTCTATGGTGGAAACATGATGGGAATCTGACGGCTTGGTCGATTAGAAGTGAGAGTGGAAGCGGCGGATCGGACGGCAATCGCCTAGCCAGAAACAGCAAGGCGTCAAGGGTGCCGCGCAATGCAGGCCCGAGCTTGGACTGGGAACGGAACCGGGTCGCTGGTATGGCTGCCATGACAGAGGACTGGTCTGAGGACCCGGAGCCGTTATACTTTGGCTCTCAATCCGGAGCGGACGGGACCTCCAAGATATCGGCACGCGCACTGGATGGAGCTCCGAGCCGGGGAACGCTGACCGAACTACGGGAGTAGGACAATCAGGCTTTGTACTGGTTTGAGCGAGGAGCCAGAGCAGGATATGGCCCTGCAGCTGGAGGTTTGGCACAGGCTTATTTGAATGGTATCGAACCGGGGGTGGATTCGGCTCTAGATCCTGAATCTGCTGATAAAGATTTTGTCGGAATCGGGACAGGGCATGATCTGGATTCGGACAGTCCATTCGATGATGAGTGGCCTATGGAATCCGGTACATATGCAGGGGATCTAAACGATGGTGCTGCTGTGCCCGATGAACATGTGGGGGGCGATGGAGCCGCGAGGGATCAAGCTGGGGCTGTGCACGGAGACCACGGGGCTGGGAATAGAGAACACAGGACCGGCACCGGCAATGTTGAGCAGGCAGTGATGGACAATGAAAGGCAGGGAAGGGGGTCAGTTGTTGGTGGTCTGGGCGGCATAGGCGACGGCACAGGTCCCCCTGGTAGCCCCCCAGGTGCAGTGGGTGCCAGGAGACGTGAAGATGGAGATACAGATGATGCGAGGGCAGGAAACAGGGATGGACGAAGTGATCGATCGAGGCGGAGATCAAGTAGAGCTGGGGATAAGCCGTCGTTTGCCTCTGATGCTAGATCCAGATCGATGCGCAGGTCCAGGTTTCGCCTTCGCAAGAACGAGACTCGGGCCTTGGAGCTCCTTGAGGTGACATGTGACGCCGGTGGCAGCTATGGATGTTTCCACCTCTATCACATGCAAACCAAGGGATGGTCTCTACCAGCAGAGGATCTACCAGACATGATAGCACACGGTGCCTCCAGGCTGCGGAAGCGCGTCAAAGAGATGGGCTCGCCCGCACTCGTTGGTTTGCTCGGTCGGGTGGAGAGGGAGAGCAGGGGGATGGGGTCTCCTGGGGCAGTCGATCATGCCCTCTTGACACACCCTCGGCTCATGTACCTACAGTCCGAGCCCCGCATATCGATCGACGGAGGTAGGCAAGGCATGTGGGTGGCTCCTAAGCGAGGCATGGCAAGGCTAGCGGAGGCTGCTGCCCGGGGACACAGACAGGCCAGGCTAGAGCTGGGCCGGATGCTGCACTCGCAGCGGCGTGGGGCCAGGGAACAGTGGGCCTTCGATGCGACTGGATGGATGCAAGGGTAGGTGGGACAGTAGGAGGTGCGGGCTGATCCGATGAAGGCCTACCGATGGGTTGTCTCCTGGGACGGTGCGTATGGAGGGCTTCGCGTGCGTACGCCAGGGGGATTCCCGGCAGTCAGGCTGGCAGCTGCTAGTGGTGCGGCCGACGTCGATCTGACGGCTACAGCCAAGCTGAATGAATACGTAGCGAACGATGGAATCCGACGTGCAGGTGGGTTGAGCGACCGCGGGGAAAAGGCGTCGCCTGATACATCAATTGATTCGTTGTTTCCCCGCGGAGCAAGGCATGGACTGTCTGCGACCGCTGGCCTCTTGAGTTGGCTGGGTGTCACCATACCGATGCATATGTCCCCTGTGACGTCACACCCGTCCCCATCAGGTAGGGACAGATAGGGGACATCCTCTGGTACAAGCAGTGCTAACGAGGGGGTCAAATTCTCGAGTTTGCCCCCGCACGCACCGGCACATGCCTCCATACCCATACCCATACAGCCCTCCTTTGTTAGCATCGCATCGGGGAGCAGCTCCACCGGGGACTAGAGCTGGGAAGGCATTGGGTAGGACTGGGACCGGCTGGCGCATGCTATCGTCAGCGGTGGGTTCGACCCTGCTATCAATATTGCAAGCATTGACTTGCAGGGCATGTAGCTTATTCTCAGTCGGGGTATGTTACCAGGGGAAGAGGAAGCAGAGGCATGGGGACATGGTGTGGGTGTATCCACGCAGCTGTGGTCGCAGGCCATCGGATCATTACTCGGTGGGTCGTCAGTAGGAGCGGGGTTCTCACGACAACGGGGAGTGACTTCCTCGTCCACCATCTCGACATCAACACCCCCTGGTGGTCCTTTGTCGGTGAAGCACACGCGGGGGGGCGAGCCAGACACGGGAACTTCTGCGAGAACTCTATTCGGGCCTGGTACATTACTGGGGGATGCCGAAGTTGTTCCAATGGCTCCAGATGTGCGCGCTGCAGTGCGATGGTTCTCTCTGGCCGGAGATGCTGCGAGTCCCGGGTATATCGCCAATGGAGGAATCGATGTCCTGGAGGCCGCAGGTCCGTGGCTGGCCCTAGCACAGCGGTGCGCCAGGGAACACACCTTAGGTCCGTCACAGCAAGGGATAAATTCATCGATAGTTCCCCCGTCCCCGCTTGCAATGTGTCTGGGTGGCACGACTCGAGCGTGTGTTGGGGTGTCTACTGGAGGCAAAGGAGGTGGAATCATTGCCGGTGGATATAGTGGCGAATCATGTGGTGGTACCAGCACCTAGCTGAAAGGCCGCCTGGAGAATGCCCTCCCATGGTTTGAGCTAGCTTCGTTCCTCGGCAGCGCAGATGCAGCTGCCAATGCCGCCATGACTCTCGAATCGATGGCAAGGGCAAGTGTGAGTGTGATGAGCTCTCCGTCGGCAGGAGGGGCATTGGATTCGTTACATGCATCCGACGGAGACCGCACGGCTGTGAAGAGAATGCTCCTTGGAATGGCCTCAGGGAACAATGGCACCGCCTGGCTCGATGCCTTGGAGTGGATGGAGCGAGATGAGGTTTCAGAAGCTGTGTCAGCATCTTCAGGGTACCAACATGAGATTGGGCAATGGCAGAGTAGCCGACCCAGCGACACACTTGGAAGGGGTGGTGAGCGGTTTGCAGGGGGTGGTTCAGGCACGTACGGGGATGGAGGGTCTGATATCAATGCTGCGGGAAGGCAGTCGACCCACCATCAGGCTAGCGGCTCCTTTGGCGACGACAGAGATCCCGACGCTTTAGATTCTGAGTCTGAGTCCAGAGCGGATGCAACTCTGTATGATGACAGCAGCATAAACTCAGCGCGTACCTCAGGGCCCACGGGGCGCGATGTATCAACTGACCCGGCCGTGCGAGCTGCCGAGCTGATGCTGTTCGGGCCTGCTGCTACCGCCGTGTCATCTTCATCTTCTTCTTCGACATCCGGATCCCCGAGCCAATCTCGTGGGGCACCACGAAGTTCATCGCACTCGTCACACGGAAGGCGACGCATGAATCGGGCTGGCGCTCGCATTGCATTGGATCTCGATGAGGAAGGCCGGCCGAAGGATTTCTAGTGGTTGCTGCGGCGGGCCGGGCTGTTGGACAACCCTGTCTCCAGGTGGGGCTGGAGGCTGATGGAGGCTGCTTATAGAAGCTGTAGACGTGCAATAAGACTCGCGTGGGCTGCAGTTAGATGGAATTTTGAGGCCGTGTAGACAGTGTACGGAGGTGCACTTGGACTGGTCAGAAGAGTGTCCAGCGGAGGTTGGTGGCAGCGGCATGAACACAGCAGGGCGGCTGCCGGTGCCGGGTTCAATTCCACGGGGGAAGGTACATTTCATGCGCTTAGCAGTGCTGCCATGTGGCAGTACTAGCGCTGCAGTGCGATGAATCTCGGTCGGGATGCGAGGTGCAGCGTTGAACTTGCTCGATTCCTGCAGTAGACAGCGCAGGTGCTTGCTCTGAGCAGCGATCGCAATACAGTGCGTTACAGTGCAATGCAGCGATCGCTGGCCGAGGGAGCTGCTCGTGCGTCGTCACCGGAAGCCTTGGTTATGCTGGGGATGGGTATTGGGAGGGGGGCGGGGACGGGGACGGAGGCAGGGGCCGGGGCATCCTCCGGTCCGGGGGATCGAACGACTGGTGTTGAATCCAGGTAGTCCTAGTCCTTTGGAGGCGCTGGCTCTCGTTCGCCCCCTGTTCTGCGCAGTCTTGTGGATTCGCTGTGTATTCTCGTATCTAAGTCAGTTGAGATAGTCGTCGCTGATCAGGACCAGCAGTAGGGCAGGAATAGAGAAGAGACACGGAGGACACAGGATGGATCTGGATCTGGATCTGGATCTGGATCTGGATCTGGATCTGGATCGGTGCCCTTGGCCCACCCAGGACTGGCAAGCCTTCAGACGGCCTGTCTTTTAATGCATCGCATGGTCGCGCATCACGACTGGGTTATTACAGGTCCCGGTAGATCGAACGACAAGGCACCTGGTATTGCAGCTATGGCAGGGGTAAGCACTATGCAGACAGGGGGGCCTGCACAGCTGCCCCTCATGATTGCTGCTGCTGAGGCTGCGCGGGGCAAGCGGTTCCTAGGCGTGCGTTCTACTACGGTGCCCGGCTCGTTGGGGGCAGGCTCGCCTCTCCGGCTGGCAGGGTGGGACCGTGGCGGGGCATGGGCGGCCCTTCGGATGTGCGAAGCAGCGCAGGACAGAGGCCTTGCGATCAATTCCGGCTCCGAGTCTAGCGAGGATTCGGAGTTAAGAGTGGATTCCCCTGTGTTTGTGACTCCGTCGGACGTGGCTGCCGTCGGGCCGGTGCTGGCACTCGCGGCGTGGCATCGGCATGGGTCGGCTTTCGATATCGAAGGAGTGGGCACTCAATCAACCTACTAGAACTGCGGTCGGTGGAAGATGAATATTCTGAAGGGTTCAGCTGTATCCCAAGAACTTGGTTATCATCGAGCCGAGAGACTCGCAGTCCTGGGTCTGGCCGCCCGGGATGAAGCTCGTGGTCGGGCGGTGAAAGCCATCACGGGTGGACTCAACATGAGGTTGCAACCGGACCGAAGTAGTGATCGGATCAGTCCATTAGGCATGCTGCTGCAAGCGTCAAGAGCTGAATATGATGTGGTACCGCCGACCAGGAAACACCGTGATGGCGATGGTCAAAGCGGGAGCAGTGCTGGTGCTGCTCGTGCCATGCAGGTGGAGCACCTGAGGCAGGCGATGGCTGGACGTCCTCGGAGGAGGAGGATGATGCAACGGAGAGGAGAAGCAGATGCAGGGGCTGCTTCGTGGGTCGGGGTATGGAAGAACACGCTGGCACATATAACGGAGGGTGTTCGAAGTGCATGGCGATCTCTCGGTGCTGCTGGATCGTGGGTCAGGTACTTTGTCTCGATGGAGTGGGTCCGAGGGTCGGGTAGCAGAAGAAGGAGGAGCGGAAAGGGACACGGAGGATCGCTTGCAGGGCGGGGGATTGAATCATCGAATGCCTCGCACTTGCTGCTCAGGATCGGCCCCGATCGACAGAACGCCTTGCAGCTTGCACGGTCCATCGTGGCTATGATCCGAGCCTGCGAATCGGAATCGGAATTGCAGATTGGCGATACGGAGGAAAGTGGATCCAGCGAGCGTTTGTTCACTCGGGATCCACGATGCAGGCACGTGACACCGGCTGTTACTAGGCTCCTGCAAGCCGGCCTGCCCGAGCTGCTGCTGTTGCATGAGTTGGTGGAAAGCGTGCTGGAAGCTCAACCCCTTCGACCGAAGAGGAGTGGAGAATCACAACTGGACACAAGGTCCAGAAATGGGGGTAGCTCCGGCTAGAATGCATTGCATGGTAGTTCTGGGCTGCTCCTGTCAGCGGATGGCCGAATCTTGGTAGGTGGGGCGGGTATATTGAGAGAGACACGTGATTCAGGTGCCTCAGGGTGGAGCAAGCAAGGGGCGGGTATATTGAGAGAGACACGTGATTCAGGTGCTTCAGGGTGGAGCAAGCAAGGCAGGTGTTCCACATGGGACGATGACACGTTCGCAGTCATAGCTTCTCCAAAGCATGGCGCTGTCAGCCCTGATCAAAGCCAAATGGATACACAATCTGATGGGGGGGATCGCCTCGCCCCGGATAGCACGTCATCGTCGATCAGCGAGGAGCGAGAGCGAATCCGACGTCCACGAATACATGGCTTGCTTGATGTGTTCCGAGTGCTCCTTGCAGACCGTGGGTTTCTTTCTCCTCTAGGAGAGACGGTGCTGCTGGTCGTGGTGGGAGGCCTGATTGCAATGTTTGCCGTCATGCTGCAAGTGCTCGGTGCTCGCAGGAGACACCTGCAAGCAGCTAGAGGTGATTGATGCCCTCTGCACCGTGTCTGGAATGTGATTATTATTGCTATTGCTATTGCTCGTTGATTGCCGTTCCCGTATCAAAATTAAAAGTTTGCTCTCATGGCATCTATCGCCTGCGTGCTTGGTCTCGCCTGGCTTTCGTGTCCTAAAGTAGCATCCCCTGGGCGCAGCACGGGTGCCTCTTGCACGAGGTCCAAATACTTCGCTCCCGGAACCTATCGTTCCGCGGCCTTGGCAAGCCTACCCCGACTCGGCGCTCGCAGCATGCCACTTCCGTCATCAGCCCCGAGTCGGGGTAGGCTGGCGATTCCTGCTACCTGAGGCAAAGTTCGCGGCATCCCGAGTCCAGACCCAGAGGGGGAACCAGACCATGCATTGCCAGGACCACCATCTCGGATAAGCACCACTGCCCCTGCCTCCATTCGATGCATCTACTGACCGGGCACAGTCCCGACATGCCCGAGACCAGCGCCAAGTCTCCCGGACAGGGCATGGGCGAGCATCGCTGCCTGGGTCACCGGCGGACGGACCCAACCCGCAGAATCTGCCCGCAACTCCCCTCGCCTGAACACAGACAGAGAACGACTAACAGGCCTAGATCCCGCCCCGCGCAGGATCTCAGCACCGCCCCTCCCCTCTCTGCCGGGGTCATCCAGCGGAGGTACAAGCATCCTCAGACCACGCATGCGACTCATGTGTCCGTCCTCCCCGATGTACCCAGATCGGGGGTCCGCACTCCTCGCCGTGTGATCCATCGCTACCGTAGTCGGTGCAAAGTCTTGGCTCCGACCACCAGCGTATGTGTCTCGCCCAACGGTCCCGCCCTTTCGCCATTCGATCTGCAGCTGCCGTGGCCCCGCCTGGCCGGCCTGCAACTCGATCGATCCGCCGGGACCCATGATGCTCTCCTGGCCACCTTCGACTAGGCGACCTTGTCTGTGAGCACCGGCGTGGAGCACGTGCTCGGCCGGTTGCAACCGCAGCACCATTGGCCCGATTGAGTGAGTCATGCGTCCCATCGGGTCACCATCCTGTCCCTGCTCTTTGCCATCGCCTCCCCAAGATGCCCGAGGAAGAAGTGCGCGGTCCATTGCTGCCTGGGCGTCGTCATTCCCAGGGAACAATGGAGGGACCGCCCCCACGTCCCGCCGCACTTCGACCTTCCAGAACCGACCGGCTGAGGGCGCCACGTTTCGCTACAGAAAGGCCTTGTAGTGACCGGTGCAGGCCCGCTGCAGAGGGCTAGGGAACACAAGCACATGCAGCCGTCGCCTGCGAGATGCCCGCTTGCACATGTCTCCTATGCATCCAGCAGCTGCCGTTGGTCTGGCAAGTGCAACTGGCCTCGCGTCCAGCAGGAAACCTCCCGTCTCTGTTGGCACGACCATGGACAGCCTGGCGTCCCACTCTGCTCCCATGGCCAGCAGCATGGTCCACGCAAGGAACTCGACATGTGTAGAGTCTGGTAAGATGATGCGACGGGTTCTTGACAGGATTGGATCATGGCAGATAACTTCCACCAGTGGATTCTGTTCCCTCCACCATAGCAACGATTCTCGATCCAATATGCCAGCTGCCGTGGCAGCAGCGGAACTCGACGTGCAGGGAACAAGCGGTGTCTGATGCACCCCGGGGATTGGATCATGAGACCCCGCCTCATTCTGCTGCTGGAGCGGGTCACTGTCCCTGGCCTTGGGTCTAGGATGGTGATCACTCGACCCGCTCTGGGAGGCAGTTGTCTACCGGGCGTCAGTCGGCATATCCCGGGCAACCCGGAGAGCAGGTGAGAGTCCCACAGACGAGGCCGGCAGGATCAGGGGGCCTCTAGGTAATCTAGCGAGGCGATACCCCGAGCAAAATGTATCCTCGCCACCTCCCTCTCCGTCTCCCTCTCCCTGGCCTCCGTAGTTGTTCCCTGGCTGTGCCTTGCTCCTTGCTGGAAAGGTAGCGACGCTGTTCCGTTTCGATGCTCCACCCGTGCCTCTTCCGTGCGTGTCCTGTGTTCCCTGGGCCGTGCTCTTCCTCTGACTGGCTTTCTTGCGACCATGTCCCGGGTGTGGCCTGGGCATGGGTTCCGGCCTGGAGCCGAACGCATCGGCCAGCAGGCTCTCGATCGCGTGGGCGGTAGAGGCCGAGTCTATCCATGTCAACACCGGAATCCCGTTGGTACCGCTGATAGAATTTCCCGAGTTTCGCCCCTCCGCGGCTACTCTTCCTCCTGTTGCCGCCTTCGGGGCCCCTGGGGACTGCAGGGCATTCACTGATGCATCAGCAGATGATTCGTTCGGAATACCGTGAGATGCAGCACCAAGCGATCCATATGCAGCATGCCCACCCTCCTTGGAATCCTGCGGTGCCTTTTTCGTTGATACATCGCCATCCTCACTTTCATCATCGTCGGCCTCACTAAGTACCGGAGGCACCTAGTTTTGCAGGCCGAGCACTCGAGCTAGAGCCACGAGTCCTAGCCCTTGTTCCCTGGCCTGATCCAGAGCTGATCGCACCCTCCCCACATCAGGTAAAGGCAGATCCACACCTGCTTCCCCTTGTTCCCTGGCCTGTTCCCTGTCCTCATCAGCAAGCCGTGACTGCACCTCCATCGCCACCACGGCTGCCAGTTTCGCTCTAGCTGCGTCTCTCTGTTCCCTAGCTTTCTGCTGTAGCTCCGCACTGTCTGCATCGGCCACGAAGGAACCAGTAGCAGCATGCACCGTCGATTTCCTGCCCACCCTATCGAAGGTAGGCACAGCAGCATGCCGTCCAAAGGTAGTCTTGACACTGCCGCCGGGCGACCAGCAGGCAGGGCATCCAGTCTCACCGGTACCGCAGATCTGACAGCCTTCCAACTTCCAGTGAGACCAGTCAGGTCTAGGGGCAGCGGTTGCGGCTGCTATCTGCTGGAGCTCTCGGGCAGCCCTTGCTGCGTCAAGCTTGGATTCCGACTCGGCAACCGACGAAACTATAGACGGCTGCTGCAGCTGTCCCCCGCTCCATTGCGAATGATTGGACGAGGGTTGAATGGGAGGCAGGGTGCTGTCATTTTCTCCTCCATGTGGTGCTACATGTCTGGTATCATAGGGACTCTACCGTGTTTCTTGCTCCTTGCTGCCAACAGACCCCGCCGACTCGTTTCCGTTGATGCCAGACACAGTTTCTAAGGGAGTATGGAGCACTCCATCGAACGGAACGCCCATGGCAGCTGCAAGCCGTGCTTTACGCCTTAACGCTTGTAACTTTCGCAGCTTTCGATCTCTCGCACGTCTGGCTTCTTGCTTTGGGTCAGCTGGTGGATCCGTTGTAGTTGGTTTGCGGTGCGTTGGCATTGTACGGCCACTCTATCGTTTCCGCACTCCCGCAGCCGGGGATGGAACATCCATAGATTAACCGGATCCGCGTTATTGGTATTGCCACCGCGCGCTCATCGTGCAGCTTTGGCAGCAATACGGCAAAATGTCAAAATTCTGGTTTCCTAACTTGTAACGAGCAAATTATGTCGTGTAATAACATGGAATCTTCAGAGCCCCACAAGAGCTACAAAGTCGAGTGCAGTGTCGCATTAAGTGAAGAAATTGGACTGTGAGATACATGTGTGGCCAGGAGCTCTGTTTGGCAGGCGTTTGTGGTGACTTGTTCGCAATTCCTAAGCAGGTTGCGATCGCCGATTGAGGCAGCAGAGCCTACCAGCGTTGCTGCTTGCCAGCAAAAGAATTTTTAGTGATTCGAATGCATGCAAATGCCGCAGTTATTGCCTGTGTACCTTATTTGTGCAATGCACTGCTAATCTTGTATTTTTGATACGGTGAGATCATACATGCGCAGGCCAAGTACTGGTTCTTGAGGAAAGCCAGACTTTAAGGGGCCAACCCAGGATTTACGTTTGCGTTGGCAGCTGCGTCGAATTTGGTGTGGTTCCAAACGTTTTACCCGAGTAATTCTGTGCCCACAAAGTCTTTAAAACAATTGTAAGGGTGCTGAGGAATTATGGATGGTGTGGCACTGGATCATGGTCAGCCCGCGATCCAAATAAAAAATTCGTGCTTCTCAGACTCTGGACTCGCACTAAGCCAGGATGGCGTACGGGCTGTACAACGGGCCATGTCAACCTGCTCGACATTCCTGGATGTGCCGACAATTGATCCTGGAAAAGAAGTCGACGGATTCCTCGATTCCCGACGAGCTGTCGCAAGCGCCCTCAAGATGACTCAAACAGCTTGCAACCTCGCACGCACTGCTGAGAAATCTGAGCAACGATGTTCCAAGGAGCCCCAAACCCAGCTTGGCGAAGCCGGCTGGGCGAGAGTAGCAGCTGCTTGGATGCTAATTCGGTGCTCGGCCACTGCACAGGGCCGCCTGCTCCACGCATGCGGAGCGATTGTATCTAAATCAGAGTTGGGATCGGGATCGGGAAGTACCGTCGAACGCAGGCGGAACCACAGCAACGGCCACTCTGCGGCCGACAACCTCACTGCCTTCCTGCTTACACTGCGAGCTGCATCGCACTGTAGTGCTGTCCCAGCTGCTGGCACGTGTTGGAGCATAGACAGCGATAACCTGCAACGCAATGCATTGAAACAAAAGCAAAGAATGCTAGAGGCTTCAGTAGATCTATGCGGAGCTGGTTTGGCGCCGCGCCTGAGCTCTGGGTCTGCCGCTCGGGGCGGCCAGCGAACTACAGGTGTGTTTGGCCCATTGCGAGCAGACCGTCTATCGGCAAGTGTCACTGCCACTAGCCTATCACTCCGTGTACCGAGCGTGGCAGGGGCATGGGTCATGTCACGACCACGCCCATTTACGTCCAGGGAACACGAGGTTGGGCGGGGTGCCGGGACTGAGACAGTAGCAACTGCTTCTCCAAAACTGCTGCCGGGACTTTGTTCTCCAGGCTGTGGCAGAGGGCAATCATCGAACTTGAAACTAGAGATGGAGATGGATGCAGTCGTGGCGGGGGCACTGGCTAGGGAGTCCGCATCATCTGGGGGATATTCGCAGATGGTGGTGCTCAGACAATGTCTGCCTGGAGCAGATGTTGTGAATGGAGGGGGAACGGAAGGGGAGAAGGAGGGGGCATTGCATGGCAGTGCACGTGCTGGATCTGGAATCCTCTCTGAGCAAGAGCAGCGGCTTGCGAGCGGGTGGCAGATCGGGTCTCCGCTGTCAGTCACTCGAGGGGGCATGGGCATGGGCAGTAGTAGGGGTAGGGATTGGGGTAGGACTCGTAGGGGGGGTGATGAGGATGGAAGTGAGGGAGAAAGAGATCGACACACATCCACGGGCGGTTCAAGTGTTGGGCCTACATCGTCATACTACGCCTGCTCAGGGGGTGTCTTGGAACGGGGAGACCCGAGGATGTGGCTATGGGGTCGGATTGGGGCAAGTACGGAGAGGGAGGAGTAGGAGGAGGCAATGGCTATAGATAAGCAGGCGAGGCTTGAAATTTAGACGCATAGATCTGATTCAGGTGGTCTAGGTACTCCTGAAAGCAGACGAATGGTCACAGACGATGGTGCAGTCGGGAACGCGCGGCGGCAGGCTGAGTGCAAGAAGAGGCTGCTTCGGCTTGTGGATCGAAGGGAGCTTTTGAGCATCTCGGTCGAGCGTGTGGCTCGGGCCTTAGCAGAAGCAGAGGCAAAGACGAATATAAGGACGGAAAATGTCACGTCAACTTGCAGTCAAATGCCAAAGGTAGAAGTCGGCTCGAAGTCCTAGTCTGAGAGGGAAGCCCGGCATGAAGGAGTGACACGTGTCGGAGCCTTCCATCGGCAACGGGCAGGGCAGGTGTGTGAAGGTGCTGGCGTGTTCGATGCCATGCGTCGACTGCTCATTCTCGGTGGATGGGGGATAGCT
>Ga0136560_1001091_pt1 | contig 13898 bp, 10 predicted proteins | sample AntRauMeHopE1497_FD_104925 | JGI IMG/M metagenome (GOLD analysis project Ga0136560, IMG submission 104925) | Saline lake microbial communities from Rauer Islands, Antarctica - Metagenome Hop E1 #497 | ecosystem: Environmental > Aquatic > Non-marine Saline and Alkaline > Saline | place... | reverse complement strand
GCGCCCCGGCGAGCGGGCTGCCGCCGAGGCACCCGCTCCCGCGGACGGGGCGACGGCAGTCAACAGGCATCCCTGGCAGGGCTCGGGCTCTCACGGTCCCGGTCCGGGCGGCCAGGGACGCGCCCAGGCGAGGGTCGGGGGCGGTGGGCACCCTTGCCTCGCCCGACGCCAAGAAGGGGCGGGGCCCAAGGCCGCTCACGCTCCGCGCGCTGTCCGGCGCCAAGGCGCCCAGCGCGTCGGACCCCGACTCGTGGGACCCCCGGTTCGAGCAGCCGAGCGAGGCGTCGGCCCCGTCGGAGATCGAGGATGACGACATCGAGGCGTGGATCGTGGACTGAGCCGTGGCGCTCCCGGACGCTCGCGTGCCGCGCGCGCACCCGGGGGCCGCGCAAGGCCAGACACAGTCGTTGGATCATAAAGCTCGCGCACACACATGCTCTCTCTTGCTCACAGGGACGGAAGACCCGTCGACTTGGTCGCCGCGGCGTCCTGCACGCTCTTCTTCAGGCGCTCCTGCTGCTTCTCCTGCACGTCCGCGATGCGCTGCTTCACCCGGGCGGTGTGCCTGAGCAGCTTGGTCGTCGCGTTGCCGATGCAGGTGCGTTCTTCGGCCGAGAGCGTGTTCGTGCGAAATCCGTGGACGCACTGCCGGAACGCCGTCTCCGTCACCATGTTGTACATGCTGCGACAAGCGACGCGGCAGACGTGACGCTTTGTGGGCAGCGAACGCTGGGGCGGGCGCACGACGGGCGCATGCGCGCCACGCGCTCACCGGACGCTCTGTTCGAGCTGCACCGCCGCCATCATGGTCTGGATCTCATCTTCGCTGATAGAGGCTGCCATGGGCTGGTCTTGGCGTGCCAGGGCACGGGCTGCGGGCCGCGCAAACTCGCGGCAGAGCTTTGCCGGCACGTCCGACGAGGCCGGGCCGGCCTTGCCCCCGCCCACGGCAGGCGGCAGCACTCCGCCGCCCGTCCAGCGGCCGCGCGACTCGTCCGCTTCTCCCTGCCAGGGAGCCGAGGACCATGGCGATGGCAAGGGCCATGAGCGCCGGGCTTGTCCGGGCCGGCCTCGCAAGGGGTGTCCGTGCCGCCGCGGGGGCCGAGGGCATCCACACGACGGCCGCTGCGGCGGGAATGGAGGAGTTCTTTGCGCCGATCTACGGGCAGGACGGCGAGGGCAAGCGCAAGCGCCCGTCTGCCGGTGAGACCTCGGCCGCCCGCGCGCCGTCGCCGTCCCCCTGCGCGCACGCTGCGCCACCCTGGCGCTGGTCGCCGGCAGGCCACCACTGGCGCGTTACTTCGCCACGCTCCGCAGGTCGCTCGTGGCGCGCGTCCGAGCTTCGGGGGAAGAGCTACGAGGACTTGCACAAGCTGTGGTGGGTCTGCCTCAAGGAGAAGAACGCGCTGCTGACCGACAGGCTGTACTTCACCCAGGTCGGCGTGGAGATGCCGGACGCGTCGCGCGTGCGCAAGGTGCGCAAGACGATGGCGAGGATCAAGCGCGTGCTGTCGGAGCGGCGCCAGGCCGTGTCCCGCGTCCTCGCCGAGGGCACCGCGGACGTCGGGGAGCCGCTGCCGGCCTTCTCGGAGGAGACGGTGGACATCAAGAAGTTCGGCCGCAGCTACAAGGTGCCCGTGGACCACCCGTACGCGCAGCGGCCGACGCGCGCGGAGGACCGCGCCTGGACGTCGAGGCAGCGCCGCCGCGACCGTTACATGGCCCGCAAGGCCGCGTTCGAGGCGGCCAAGAGCGCCGCGGAGGAGAACCTCCCGGAGGAGGTGCGGGAGTGGTACAAGAAGCGCGACGCCGGCCTGCTTGCCAAGGGCAGCATCGAGGACGCCATCGGGCGGTCCGAGGCGGACACGCGGTTCGACCACCAGGAGGAGGGCCTCGACGCCCTGCGGCAGGCAGCGGCGGCGGAGGTGCACGAGGCGGCCAAGGCCCGCGCGGGCGAGCCGGGCGACGGCGGCGATGAGCGTGCGTGAGCGCGCGCGGCGTCGCAACCGGGCACGCTTCGATACGCAGCACGGCGCCGAGCGCTCCGGGAGTGAAGGCAGCCCTCCCGATCGCGCCGCACGTGTGTGCATGCCTGGCCAGGCCGCACGCACCTCCGTGGTTCGGTCCGCTGGGCTGCGAGGCACCACACTCAGCGCACCCCATCCCGGTGCCCGCTGTGCCACACTCGGCGCTTCCTCTCCCGCTTCTCGGCGCCTGCCCTCCCCGCTCAGCGCTTCCTCTCCCGCTTCCACTTGAACTGCGCGGGCCTGGAGCCCGTTGCCGGCGCCACCTTGACCCGCCTGCCCTTGCCCATGATGTGCTTCTGGTACGCGAAGTGTGCCGCGGCAGAGCCGAGCACGGCGGCGCGCTTCTCCCGCTCCCGGAGCTCCTCGTACGCCAGCTTGCTGCGCTTGGCGGCGGAGCGCGCCCGCCGCGCCTTTGCCCTCGAGGACATGGCCCTGGGGCCCTCCGACGCGGCTGCGGCGAGCAGCTGCGCGGCCGGGGCCGCCCCGGTCTCGGAGCCCAGCTTGGCCGCGCTGTCCGCCCGCGCCTCGGCCGCGCGCACGGAGCTCGCCGCGGCCATTGCATCCGCCAGGGCGTCCGCGGCCTCGTCAGCGGACAGGGCAGGCGCCTCCTCGGCCTCCATGGCGTCGCGGCCCCGCTTTCCGGCCCTGCCCTCTCGCCTGCCCGCCGCCCCTTCGCCGTCCGACGACGAGCCGTCCCCGCCGCCCGCGGGCGAACCGCGCGCCCCGCCGTCGCGCATGCCGTCGGAGTCGCCCCCCTCGTCCTCGCTGTCCCCCTCCCACGCGGCCCCGGGCCGGCCCGCGGCCAGCTGCGCCCCCGCCTCGTCCGCCTCCCGGAACAGGAGGTGCCTCCCGCTCGCCGTGCCTTCCGCGTGGCGCAGCGCGGCGCGGAGCTTCTCCACCTTGCGCCGCTCTGCCTGCCCCTTGACCGTCACGTAGCCGATGTCTTGTGACTTGAGCAGCTTGATCACCGCGGCCGACGGCTGCCCGCTGGGCCGCTCCCTCATGTGCACGCCGTCCTGCGGTAGTAGCACGTGACGTACAAGATTGCGATGGCGAGGCTTCCATGCCGGGCCGGCCGGGCCTGGCTCGGGCACGGCTGGGCATTGCCGGGGGCGTCCGGCGCCCGAGCCTCGACCGCGCTCACCTTGGTCTTGGCGCCCGACATGCCGTAGTAGAACTCATCCTGGTTGCGCAGCTCGGCCCGGCGCTTGAGCGCAGTCATCCTGTCGCGCTTGCGGTGGTGGCTGCGGGCGCGCTTGACGTAGTCCTTGTGCTTCTCGAGCAGGCCAAGGTGCTTGCGCGCCGCCGGCTGGGGGCGCTCCCTGTGCTCCCTGCGCGGTACGGCATTCTTCCAGGCTGACGACATGGCCGTGCTGGGCAGGAGTGGGGCCTCCAACTCAAAGTGAGCAGAGCCGCACGAACACGTGCAAGTTCAGGCTGCCCCGCGCCGCCACAGACCCCTCCGGGCCCAAGAAGGACCGCCCGCCGTCCCAAGCGGGTGTGGCAGCCGGCCCCCTCGTCCCACGCCCCGCAGGCTTGGCCCGTCGCCGCTTGATTGCTGGGCGGCGGCGTGACGGCGTGAGGCTCTACACCGTGCCCACGTGCCGGCCCCTCCGGCCTTCCCAGGGCGGCAGACGGCATGGATCCGAAGGCCTCGGTGGCCATCGGCCGTAGCTCCATGAGCACGACTGCCGTGGGGCGGCAGTACGGCTCGCCAAGACCGAGCGCGGCTTCGCCCACCGACTCCCCGTTGGCATCGGATGCTGGCTCACCGGACGCCGCCGGGCCGGGCGGTCCTGGGGCGCCTGATTTTTACGGAGGATTTACACCGAAGGGCCGGGTCGCTGAGCTCGCGAGGCCCATGCCGCGCCGCCGGGGCTCGTCGGTGGGAGTGGATGCCCTGCTTGCTGCCGCTGCCGCGACTGGGGACTCCGTGTCGAAGAGCCCCGACGCTGCCGCCGTCGCATCGGCACTGGCGCTCATGCGCGGGCCCCACAGCCGCAAGAGCAGCGGGGGCGACCTGCTGGTCGGCCTCTCGGTCATTGATCCGGCATCCTGCCCCACGTCGGGCGGCCCCGTGGTGCCCGCGCACTCCTGGGCGCAGGCGGCCGGCCATGTCACGACGCCGTCGTCTGCCCGCGCGGGCCGCCTCCCGGCGTCCGCCCGCCTCAAGTCCAGGGCGCTCAGCGAGCCCGGCCCGCCGTCCGACCCCATCTTCCGCGGCGCCGGCCAGGCCCCGGCCGGCGCCCACGGGCTGACCCTGGGCTTCGGCCTGAGCGTGCCCGTCAGCACTCCGTCTGCCCCCTCCGGCATCGTGACCAGCCCTCTCACCGCTCTCACCGAGTCGGTCTCCCCCGCGGAGAGCAACGCCCGCTGGGCCGCCAGCGCCGCCCGCGCCCTGGCGTCCTCCCCCATCGCCCTCCTCCTCTCCCAGGCCGCCGCCGCGCACCAGCGCGGCTCTCCCGGCGTCTCTTCGCCCCTCATCGCCGCCGCAGCGGCCGCCGCCCTCAGCCTGACAGCGGCGTCGGCCCCCGTCCTGACGGCGGCCACGCCCGGGGCGGCCGCCATCGCCCACGCCCTGACCCCGTCGCCGGGCCCGTCCACGGCAGCTGCGCGCAAGCGCGCCCAGCGGCGCCGCGCGGCGTCGGCGGGGGGCGCGGGCGAGGCCCACGTCTGCGAGCAGTGCGGGCAGGCCCTCGCCACGGCCACGTCCCTGCGGCAGCACATGCGCGTGGTACACCTGTCGCTCAAGGACCACGCGTGCGAGGCGTGCGGGAAGACGTTCGGCGACAAGAGCTCGCTCAAGTCCCACGTCTCCGCCGCCCACGCGACGGAGCGGCCGTTCCAGTGCGGCGCCTGCGAGCGCGCCTTCGCCCGCAAGTCGGACCTGCAGGCGCACCAGAGGCTGACGCACCAGGGGGCGCGGGACTTCGCCTGCCCGGTGTGCTACAAGACGTTTGCGAAGCACAGCAACGTGACGAGGCACATCGAGACGGTGCACCGCAGGGGCAAGGGGTTCCGATGCAAGACGTGCGGGCACCGGTTCACGCAGCGGGCGAGCGCCGTGAGGCACGCGGTGAAGTTCCACCCCGACGCCGTCGAGGCGCAGGGCAGCGCGGAGTGCCTGGTGGCCGAGGCCAAGACCGAGGGGGAGACGGAAGGGGCCGTGCCCATCCGCCTGGTGCCGGCCAAGCGGGTCAGCGTCGCGGAGCGGACACGCAAGACCCGCGCGGAGAGCGAGGACTGCACAGCCTGACTGACCCTGGGGGCTGCAGGCCGGGCGCGGAAGCTGCGCCGGCCCTAGGCGGAGATGCGCGCTCCGGGCCGAGCGGTGGCGCCCGAGTGGCCGGCTGCCTGTCGCTGAGTGGGGTGCCCGGGCGCCAGCCGTGTCTTGTCGCCCCCGGGCTGCGCGCCCGACCGCTGCAAGCGTACCGGCCCGCCGTGCGAGCGACTTCACTCGCCCCGGCCCACACATCACGCCGCCTCGCTGCGCGATGCCGCCCCGACCCACATGCCGAAGCGCACGTCCGGTCCCACCGAGGCCAGCTTCTTGTAGAGCTCGTGCTGCACTCCGACGATCCTCACCGCCTCGTCCGGGCCCAGGAACCGGCCCTCAAAGGCGAACTCGTTCTCGGGCTTCCCGTCCGGGAGCTTGTAATCCCTGAACCAGTCGCGCATCGCGGCGAGCCGGGCCCCCTGCTCCTCCGTCGGCGCCGAGGCGTCCACCCACGCGGCGTCGGCGGCGCCGGACCGCGCCACCACCACCTTCCAGTCCATCTCCCCGCCGTCCACCATCCCCAGCACCCCCAGCACCCGCACCGTGTACACGTCCCCGACCTGGCACGGCTTCGATCCCACGTCCACCACGTCCAGCGGGTCGTTGTCGCCCCCCAGGCCGTCCTCCTCGTGATCCGGGTCCTCCCACGTTTGGGGGAAGGCGCCGTAGTTCACCAGCGACGGCGAGTGGTAGCTGCGAAGCTTCCCCTTCTTCGTGTCCTGCGGCTCGCGGAAGGCCGGCGGGCAAGCACGTGGTCAGGGTGAGCTCGGCCCGCTGGCCCGCGCCTTCCCCCCAACCCCCCCCCCGCAGCCGCACCAGTCTCACCTGCTTGATGGGGTTGAACTTTGTCTCCTTGTTGATCTCCATCTTCGCCGTGGCACCCCTTGGGATCTCGCACACGAACGTGAACTCGGTGCTTGAGTGTGGGTGCGCCGGCTTGAGCGCAATACTGTGCCACGGGCTGATCCGGGACCCGGTGGCGGTGTCTCTAAAGAACAGCGAGTACTCCAGTGTCCCGGGCTTGCCCTCGGGGTCCAGGGTCTGCGGGAGCGGCGCGAAAACGCTGGTTCGACGCGCGGCTGCGAGCGTCCCGATCGCCGACCGTGTGCTGTCATCCCGAAAGGCAACGGATGCGACCGGCTGTGCCGAGCGCTGCACGGCTCACGCTGGGCGGAGCCTCCGTGATGGCCGTGCTGCCAACGCTCGGCGCCCTGAAGGTCTGCCACGCCAGGCCGAGGAGCACGATCACGGCCAGGGCGAGCAGGACCTGCACCCGCGACGTCATTGTCATCATTGTGCGCGCTGGCCAGCGCGCGCGCGGTGGTTGAGTGGTAGGCCTGCGCAGTTCGGCGGTTCTCGTCTCTCATTCCTTCCGCCTCGCTGCGCGCTGCCTGCGCCGTCTCAGCACCGAAGCTGCCGGCCCGGCCTGTGAGTCATCGGTGCGACCCGGAGTGGCTGGTGCAGCATCGGGCACGTCCGGGCTGCCGGGCACCGATGCGGCATCGTCATCCGAGGCGGCCGGCTTTCCCTCGTTGTCGTCCTCGTCACCTTCCTCGTCCTCGCTGCTCTCCTGGTTCCCGTCGATGGGCTCGTCGTGCTCATCAGGCGGCACGTGCTTGAGCGCAGTCTCTCGCTTCCCTGCCTCGATCGCCGACTGCGCTGCCTCGGCCGCCTGCCGCTCCAGCAGCTTGGACGCCCGGCCCCGGGAGCAGCCCAGCACCACGCCGATGTAGGCAAGCGCCTGCGTCTCGTCCACCCCCTGCGCGGCCAGGTCCACGCGGTGCCTCGCGAGCACCTCCCGCGGCACCGCCCGGTCGCGCGCGAATGGCATCAGCACCGCATCCGACGCCAGGCGGTCCGCCGCTAGCTCGCGGACCAGCGAGGGCGGGCTCCGGAGCACCAGCGGCGTCGCGCGGCCCGCCGCCGCCGGCGATGAGTCCGGGAGCGGCGTCCGGCCACCGCTGTCCCCTCGCGCCAGCGACTGCGGGAGCGCTCGCGCCCGCCCGGCGTCCCCACCCGCCGATCCCGCCCGCCTCCGACCGAGCCTCTGGCGCCCGGAGGAGTCCACACGCACGCCAGCAGCCTTGAGCATACGGCGCGCACGCTCTCGGAGCTTGCCCCAGACGGCCTCCGGCCCGTTGGCCAGGTTGCTCAGGTTGGGCACGAAGACGGACCGGAAGCCCGGCACCATCCACGCGAGCAGCGACACGGGCGCGGACATCGCCCGGGGCGCGATCCCGAGGCCGTCCAGTGCGAGCAGCAGGGCCACAAGCGCGATGGGTCCCTCGGTGTCGCACTCGTTGAAGTCCTCCAGCCTCCCGGAGCGCGGCCACGCGGAGAGGAAGATGATCGTCGCCCCGACGAGCGCCCGCACGAAGCGGCGCCGGTGGGCCTTTTGCGGCCGGCGGGAGTGAGGGGTGGGGTCGTCGAGAAAGTTCGAGAACTCCGAGAAGAGCCCGCCGCCGCACCCGCTGACCACGCCGCACACGAAGCCGAGCACGGGCGACGGCAGCATGCCAGGGTGGGCGAACTTGCCGCGTGAGCGCTCCAGCACCTTTCCGACGCCAAGGTTGCCGATCCCGTTTGCCATCGAGATGGACTCAACCAGCACGCACGCACGCTGCGTCGGGTAAACGAACCAAGAGAGGTGCGTCGCTATGCTGTGGCGCGGACGGCGCGCGCGCACGCCGGCCGGGACGGGGCGCGTTGCATGGCGGGGTCTGGCCGAGGGCTCACGTTCACGATTGGGATGTTGTAGAAGCGCCACCACAGGTCCAGCGGGCAGAAGAATGTCAAATACCTGCGCAGGGGCGAGCGTGGGCCGGCCTGGTCGTGCCCGCCAGCAAGGTGCGGCCTGGCCGAACACTCGGGCCGGGGTCTCACCAGGTCAGCAGCACGCCAAAGAGAGGCTCGTGGGCGCCGGCCCAGCTCGGGGACTTGCCGGTCATCAGACCCGTCAGCGTGGTTCCTCCAAAGTGCACGATGAGCACCACGATGAGGCTTTGGTGCCACGACACCGGCCGGCGAACGTTGATCCGGTACCACGCGCACACCCGGGCCGCGCCAATAAAGTCCGTGAATTGAATGATAAAAGCAGCCCGTGCGATTTCGCCGACGGCGCCGACGTACGCCTCCCATGCTGTGCGGGCCAGCGGCGGCACAGGCACGGCGGCCGCCCACGTGTCGGTCGTGTTTTGCAGGAACTGCATCTCAGCACCTGGTGTCGACCGCCCAGATTCGCCGGAACGTGGAAGCCTCGCAGCTGACCCCGGTCTTGCAGGGGCCAAGGTGTCGTGTGAGGGTGAGCCCGAGCCGGCTGCAGTGTCGGTCGCCGTGGCAGACTCGCTCTGCGGCCCGGGAGCGTCCTCACCGCAGACCCAGACCATGGCAAAGCCGTCAGCGCCACTGTCGTCGGGGCATTGGCGTCGTGTGGCGGCAACTCGTTCTCAACTAGGCCAGGCATGCTCGAATTACGCGCGCAGTCCCCGGCTGCCCCACCCAGCGTGCGGCGCGCTGCTCGTATAAAATGCCATGGGGCGGCAGCCTACCCCCATTTCACTGCGGGGCGAGCCTGAGCGGGGTGACGTTACATGACAGCAGCTCTACACGAGCTGTCAACAGCGCCCAGTTCCTGGAGCCGACCGTGCGGCACTCGTGTCGTCCGAATGGCCGCCGCGGCCAAGGATGCTGCCATTGGCGACAAGGGCGCCGAGCTGTGGTCGCTGTCGAATGGTGTGTCGGACCTTCCGGAGTACCTTCGCCGCACCACCGCGATGCTTCCCCCGCTTCCGGCCGTCGAGGTGAGATACCGCCGCGGGACGCCAACGATGCGATAGGCCGGCTCGACAATCCGTCTGCTCCGCACCCCGAGTGCCGGCGTATACGCGCCGCGTGGCAGGCGGCGGCGCAGCGACCGACGTTCACACGTCATAGCCGAAGTCAAGCCACGTCGCCCCCGCCCGCTCGCCCGTGAGACGCCGTTTCCAACGCAACGCCACCCCTTGGTCTGCCATCCTCCTCGCAGATTACGCTTGATGCTGCCGGGATCTCGCTTGAGGTCCCCAAGACCGACGCGCAGGTCGTCAACCTAGCCACCTTTTTCGTCCGCGCCGCCCAGTGCTCCGGCGGCAAGGATACCCTGGACGTGATCGCGCCCATGTCCGTCAAGTTCCAGCCCGGCCGCATGTGCCTCGTCGTGAGAACGCGTGCCTCGTCGATTCGAGCCGGAAGCGAAGTTCCGGCAGCGGAGCGGAGGCCTGTTTTTCCGGCGAGATATCGCGCAAGATCTGGCTGCCTCGCGGCTCTGACCGATTGCTTGCTCCGGCTCAACGTCGTTTCGCTCCTCCCCTCTCCCCGCAGCTGGGTGCCCCGGGCTCAGGCAAGACCTCGCTCCTGCGGCTCATTTCGGCGCGCCAGCAGCCAACGACCGGCAGGGTCCTCTACAACGGCCTCGACCCGCAGAACCTCGGTCCGCTCTCCGCCACGCGCGTGGCATCCATGATCGACCAGGGCGACGAGCACGTGGCCCTGCTGACGGTCAAGGAGACGCTTTCCTTCGCCGCCGAATGCGCCGACGCCCCCGCGATGCACGCTGAGGGGGTCACGGACGAGCTCCGCGCCGTCCTCGAGGCCAAGCCTTCCATGATCACGCGCGTCCTCGGCCTGGAGGAGTGCCAGAACACCGTCGTGGGCGACGAGATGACCCGCGGTGTGTCGGGCGGCCAGAAGCGCCGCGTCACCGTCGGCGAGATGCTCATCACCGACTCCCGCGTCCTCTGTGGCGACGAGATCACCAACGGCCTCGACGCCGCGGTGGCCGACGACGTCGTGTCCGCCATGCGCGAGCTCACCCGCGCCCGCGCCCTCACCACCGTCATCTCGCTCCAGCAGCCCACGCCGGAGCTCCTCGCCCTCTTCGACGAGGTCTGCCTCCTCTCCGCCGGCAGCGTCATCTTCAAGGGCCCCGTCGACGCCCTTGAGCCGTACCTCAACGCACGCGGCTTCGTGTGCCCCCCTGCCTCGGACCTCGCGGACTGGCTCATCGAGGTCGTATCCGACCCCCACCTGGCGAGGGAGCACGGGGATGCCACCGCCGCCGCCGAGGGCGCCGCCGCGGCCCCCAAGTCGGCCGCGTCGGCCGGCAAGCCCGCCCTGGACACGATCGAGGCCCTGTCGGACGAGTGGCACCGCAGCGCGGCGAGCGTCGAGCAGTGCGGGCCCCACATCCCCGACCCCGAGCGCTTCCTCACCGGCCACGAGGCCATCCTGAAGCCGTCCCCCTTTGCCAGCGCCAAGTTCGGCGCCGGTATCGGCTCCAGCTTCTTCGCGCAGCTCGGCCGCACCATCCGCCGCCAGGTCAAGCTCGTGCTCCGCAACCCGGTGCTGATCCAGGCGCGCTTCTTCGGCACCATCCTCAACACCGTGGTGTTCGGGACCCTCTTCTGGCAGGCCCCCGAGGAGGACTTTGCGCTCCGCTTCGGCATCGCGCTGTTCATCCTCATCTACCTCTCCTTCTCGAATCTCTCCGAGCTCCCCGTCACCTTCCAGGCCCGCATGACCGCGTACAAGCACACGCTGTCCGGCTTCTACACCGAGCTCCCCTACATCATGTCCGTCTGGGTCGTCCACCTGCCCATCGCCATCATCAACAGCACCCTCGCCGCCTCGATCCTCTACTGGTGCGTCGGCTTCACCGCCGAGGCCCCCGCCTTTTTCTTCTTCGTGCTCTGCACCATCCTCACCGAGATCGCCATGGCCTCCTGGTTCCGCATGCTCAGCTTCGCCGCCCCGACCCAGGAGCTCGCCAACACCCTCGGCGGCAGCTCCACGGGCATCTTCCTCCTCTTCTCCGGCTTCCTCCTCACCCGCGAGAAGATGCCCGGCGCGGCCATCGCGCTGTACTACATCTCCCCGTTCTCCTGGACCATCCGCTCCCTCATGCTCTCCGAGTTCGGCACCGACCGGTACCAGGACCTCATCAGCAGGCCTGTCAGCCCGCTGCAGTACCGGACCCCGCCCATGATCCCGCTGCGCAACGCCACCGGCGGCATCGTCATGAACGCCACCGCCATGCCGCCGTCCCCCGTCCTCGTCCCGGCATTCCCCGCCGGGACCTCCCCCGTCCTCGAGCAGGTCACGCAGCGCGTCGCCTACCTCGAGGCCTTTGAGTTCTTCACCGACGACGCCTGGCGCTGGGCCGGCATCGGCCTCATCGCCTTCTACGGCATCCTCTTCGGAATCATCCTCTCCACCCTCGCCCTCCGCTGCTGCCGCCACGACAAGGCCGTCGGGACCCGCCGCAACCGCAAGGACGCCGCCGCCAAGGCCGCCGAGGCCGCCGCCGCCGCCTCGGGCTCCAGCATCTCCACGTCCTTCCCCTTCAAGCGCTCCACCCTCGCCTTCCACGAGCTCCGCTACACCGTCTTCGTCGATGAGGCCATCAAGGCCAACGCCGACGAGCTCGCCGGGGGCAGGGACAAGGGGATCCTTGCCGACGACGGCAGCAGCTTCCGCGACGTGGAGCCCGAGACGCAGGGCGCCAAGGTGGGCCTCGCCCTCCTCCGCAACGTGCACGGCATCGCCGTCCCCGGGCGCATGGTCGCCCTCATGGGCGCCTCGGGAGCCGGCAAGACCACCCTCATGGACTGCCTCTGCGGCCGCAAGAACCAGGGCATCATCGAGGGCCACGTCGCCCTCAACGGGGACGCCCTCGAGCCGGCGGACCTCGCCAAGGCCATTGCCTACGTCGAGCAGACGGACCTCCACTTCCCTGAGGCCACCGTCCTCGAGGCCCTGGACTTCTCCGCCCGCCTCCGCCTCCCGGCCGCCGTGTCGGACTCGGACCGCCTCGCCTTCGTGCGCGAGAACCTCCGGCTGCTGGAGCTCACCGCCGTGGCGGACCGCCCCGTCAAGACGCTCGCGCCCGGCGAGGCCAAGCGCCTCACCATCGGCGTGGAGCTCTGCGCCAACCCGTCCATCCTCGCCCTCGACGAGCCCACCACGGGCCTCGACGCCAAGTCCGCCGCCGTGGTGATGAAGGTGATCCGCAACATCGCCAGCACCGGCCGCGCCGTGCTCGCGACCATCCACCAGCCCAGCTCCTCCGTCTTCCTCAGCTTCGACGACCTCCTCCTCCTCGAGCGCGGCGGCCGCCAGGTCTACTTTGGCGAGCTCGGCCACCTCGCCTGCGAGTTCGTCAAGTTCCTCGAGGCCGTCCCGGGCGTGCGCAAGCTGCCTCCGCGCACCAACCCCGCCACCTGGATGCTCGAGGAGGTGGCACGCTTCCAGGACTCGCACACCGCCGACGCCGAGTCCCGCGACGCCGACGACTCGGCCAAGGCCGAGGCCGAGGCCGAGGGCACGATCCGCAAGGGCACTTCCCTGGGCGTCCGGTACGCGCGCGGCCCCGACTCCAAGGCCAACGAGGCCATGGCCAAGACCGTCGCCGCCGGCAACACCTTTGAGGGGACCAACCCCATCGCCAAGGCGGCCAGCGTGCGCCCCACGGCGGCGGAGGAGGCCGCCGGCGACGCCACCCCCGTCGGCTTCTGCACCCGCTCGGCGGCGGTGTGGGGCCGCGTCATGGTCGACTACTGGCGCAACACGCAGTACAACGCGTCGCGGCTCATCACCCTCGCCTTCCTCGCCGTCGTCTTCGGCCTCTCCTTCCTCAACGTCCCCACTGACACCGACGAGGCCGGCGTCCGCTCCGCCATCTCCGTGCTCTACTCCGGCGCCGGCTTCGCGGGCACCATCAGCTTCAGCAGCCTGCTCCCGACCCTCTCCAAGCGCCGCGCCGCGTTCTACCGCGAGAAGTCCGTCGGCATGTACAGCCCCGCCGTCTACTACCTCGCCATCACCGTCACCGAGGCCGTCTACCTCTGCTGCCTCCTCCTCGTCTTCAGCCCCATCCTCTACTTCCTCGTCGGCCTCCGCGCCGACGCCACCGTCTTCTTCGAGTCCTTCCTCATCTTCTACCTCGTCGGCCTCTGGTTCATCTGCAACGCCCAGCTCTTCATCGCCCTCCTCCCCAACCTCGCCGTGGCCCAGATCCTATCCGGCGCCGTGCTCCTGACCCAGACCAACCTGTTCTCCGGCGTCTTCCTGCCCCCCGGGGACATCCCCGCCGTCTACTCGTGGATCTACGCCATCAACCCCACCGGCCTGGCCACCCGCGCGCTCTCCCTCATCCAGTTCAGCACCCCGGCCGGCGAGGACCCCGTCGTCATCGACGCCTTCTCCGGCGGCTCCTTCGGCCCCATCAACCGCCAGGTGTGGGTGGAGACGTTTGTGGACGCCAAGTACGAGGACCGCCTCGACGTGGTGTGGCAGATCATCGCCATCACCGCCGTTGTCGAGACGCTGGCCATCATCTTCCTCACCTTCATCAACCACAGCAAGCGCTGATCCGTCCAGTGCGTGTGGCATTTCGGCCTGTGAATGCTCACGTGTGTATGCCCCTGGATGCCCGGGATTGCAACTGACTCCAACTCCGCCTGCCGCGGTCCTGCCTCATACAAGACGAACATGGCGGCGGGCCCCGCCCATTTGGCGCTGCCGCACACAGCGGAGTTGCTGATGCGCCCCGCCCTCTG
>Ga0136560_1001090_pt1 | contig 13916 bp, 17 predicted proteins | sample AntRauMeHopE1497_FD_104925 | JGI IMG/M metagenome (GOLD analysis project Ga0136560, IMG submission 104925) | Saline lake microbial communities from Rauer Islands, Antarctica - Metagenome Hop E1 #497 | ecosystem: Environmental > Aquatic > Non-marine Saline and Alkaline > Saline | place... | reverse complement strand
GCAACAGGGGCACACTCCCCTCGAACCCTCGCACTGCGTATGACCACGAGCCACGTGCCCCTGGCGCACCCGGAGGGGAAGAGCAATAGTGGGGGGCGAGATGGCCGAGTTGGGGGTCTGCCTCCCCCGCCGCCCGTCCTGTTCGCTGACCAACTCAACCCTGTCTATGCTGCTGAGGCGAGGAGGCGAGCTGGTGATGGGAATGGGAATGCGAGTGGGGGCGGGGGCTGGAAGGAGCATTCGAGAGGAGCTGCTACGAGAGCGGCAGATCCCTCGAATTTTGCCAAGGCAGCTACTGAGCGGGTTCGTCCTGTCGCGGAGTTCTGATGGTCATCAAATTGACATCAATCGATGGGAATCGTATACCCATGACTCACGAGGCCTTGGTATCATAAGGCGGCAGTGTCAGTTGCCACCGTGTAGCTCTAGCCTCCTACATTAGGCCCCTGGCTCCCCGTCGAGTATCACGCGAGCACTTGTGCCCGGCGGCTGCCCAATCGGCGGCTTCGCGACTCGGTAGTAGTAGTAGTAGTAGTATATTGGTTGTAGCGTTCAATCGCACACGAGCCGATCCAAAATCAGTCCTGAGAATATGTCCACACCGAAATACCGGTGAGTCCTGACGATCATACTTACAGATACGCAACCAAAGTGGACAAAAAAAATGAAAAGCCTCCGGCAGCTTTCGTGCAATGTACACGCAACCCAAGCAATTAGTCGCATTTCCCGAGAAGAATCAGCAACGGCGATAATGCAATCTCCAAGCAGGAATGGGTAGTCCAAAGGCCAACCTAGGCACGAAGAGTGTTGTTGATGAACCGAGTAGAAGCGGTGGCATTCAATAGTTTGAGTGGATCGCCTGGCCCACCTTGGTAATTTTCGCGGCGAACCTCATCCACCACTTCTCTTTCAGAGATCCTGACTTTGCTGAGACATGGGAGGCTAGCCATCCCACGTCGACGAACAAACCGTACGGGGACTTTTGGAGCTTCTACTAGCTGTACCGGAGCGAGCACAGTGATCCCATGTGCAGGTTGATGCACATTATTGGCACAACTTGCGTATTGATTGGGATTCTCAGGGCTCCGAAGGTTATTGGCGCCTTCATTTCGGCTGGGTACATGGGGCATGTGCTATTTCCTTTGCTTCGTTTTATGGATTATGGCATCGTAGAGGGCGCTGTGGTCGTTTCTCTGTTCTTGTTCATCGCGTGGCGAGCAACCGGGAGCATCTGGTATGCCTTGTACTTTCCTCTATGCGGCTACTTCTTCGCGTGGCTTGGCCACTTTGGGTTTCAGCACAATCGACCAGCCACATTTATCTACCCATCTTGGAGCCTGGCGAGTGATTTTGTTATGTACTACTAGACCATGAGCGGGGAGTGGTCGCTGTTGCCTGAACTGCAACAGCAGTATGAGACTTGGTCAGGGCCAGAGGTATTGACTGGCCGCAGTGCAGAGCTTTGAGCGTCATACTATTTCAAGGCTAGATAGAGTATGGAGTTGCATCATGTGTACATATCTACTTCACTATCAGAGTTAAGTGTGCCAGCATGGTTCATATCGAATATCCCCACCTGCCGCCTCATCACCACCTGGATCTACTAGTGACATGAATAGTTATGCTACCACACCACCCCGCACAATATGCGCCCCAGTTGGCAGCATCAGCTATTGCTGTGCTGCTCCCAACATCCTCTTCAGGACGAGCACGACCTCCTTGGCTGGCGGTCGTTCCCCCGGATTTTGTGCCCACATACGTCGCAGCAACTCCTACGCCAGGAGTGGGAGGCCTCTGGGGATGGCAGGGGTCCAGCCCGACGGTGGAAGGCGACTCGATGACTCCAGCAGTACTGTGAGGCTCTGCAGTGTAAAGATTTCCCAGAATACCATTCCCAGGGACCAGATGTCAGCTCGCTCGTCGTACTTGGAGCGAGCCTCTCCGAACCGTAAAGTACCTCCGGCACCTCTGCGACTGGCAGCTACCTCAGGTGCCCGATATACGTCGGTTCCTTTGTCTGCCGTCATCTGCTCCACTCGTCCTCTGCGCCCAGACCCAGACCCAGACCCCATTGGCACCGGACTCGCAGACCCACCCGCACCCCCTGCAGAATCGAGGGCTGTCACAGCAGGGAACTCGCCGCTGCCCAGCGGTACGCTCTGTCGTGCACCTCCACTGGATAGATGGATCAATTGCCCCGCCCGTGCTGATGCAGCAGTGGAGCCCCGGCGATGCGTCGGCTCAAATCGGCCAGATAACCCGTCTGCCCCTGCCCCTGTTTTCGTCTCCGTCTCAGAATGGGAAGATGGAGCAGCTCGGGTGGCTTTGACTCTCTACTCACCGAAATCAGCCAACCGCAGCCGAAATCTATCAGTGACGAACAAATTGTCGGGCTTAATGTCTCGATGCAACCTGGCCGCAGTGCCTGGGCAACTTCCACCGGAATGCATGTGTGCGACTGCACGTGCCGAATCGATCGCCATTCGCAGCCGAGTGGGCCAGGACAGCACGCATAGAAGCCCTAAAGCGGCTCGGAAATCGTCCTGGAGGCGTTGTAGCTCCATTGCAGATGGGCCTGCTCGCTGGACAGCATGCTAGTCATCTCCACCTCCACCTCCACCTCCACCTCCACCTCCACCTCCACCTCCACCTCCAGCACCGCCCAGTCTGCCCGCCCTCTCGTTCCGCTTCTTGTGCTTTGCTTGTACGAGAGCAGTTGTGATCTTACCTGCATCGCTGCGGACTGCCGTGTCTAATTGTACATGCAACACAAGCCCGAGTGCCCTCGGATCCACCCGCAATGCCTCACTGGCAGAAAGAGCACTCGCTGTCCTAGGGGACATGCCAGGAGGATGAGGACATGTTGAAGGTGCCCCTGTCGAGAGCTGTCCCAGTCCAGCAGCGAGGGCACGCCTGGACTGCGCCTGCAGTGCTTTCCGTCGATTTGCACCCTCATCTTGTTCTCTCAGACGGTGCTTCGAGCCGTTCCTAATGCTAATAACGGACGGTTTGCGCTCGCTATCGACGCTTTCGTTGTCAGTGTCAGTGTCAGTGTCCCCACCGCCTGTTGCTACTAGTCCAGGCAACGTTCTGGCGCTCTGGTGGCTAGAACTTTGAGCGATCGAGGCTGCCGAGGCAGTGGATGCCCCATCCGAGTCATCGTCATCCTCACCACCATCCTCATCCTCGCCTGGCCCATCAGCATACTCTCTACGAGATGCCTGCTACCTTGATCTAGAGCCTGGTATCAGCACTGGCTCTGCACTCATCCCAGTCCCCTTCTTCGCATCCCTACTAGCTGATATTGACCCAGTCGGTGTCTCACCCTCGAGCTGATCTCGGCCGTATCGCGCGCCAAGAAGCTTTGAAGCCATGCGTCGGTGATGGCGAGCCTCCGGTACATCCATGAAAGCCCCTGTCTACCCAAGCCACGCATCCCGTACGGACACTTGCTGCCACCACGTCAATCCCATTGGGGTTCGCGAGCGCGCAGCAGGTCTGTGACTCACCTGCCCAGGGGGTGCTGCAATCCCACGGGCAAGTGGTGATCCAATTGGACTTCTACTCTCCACCATCAATTTTTGTTCCTTGACCATGCTCTCAATTTCGTGCTGCCGACTGCGCAAGGACGCTAACAATGCCTGGCCACCGCGTGGTCCGTCTCCTCTTCGGTGAGGTTGCGGCTGAAAGAGCCGTGCATGCATGTCATGGTCAGCCAGAGAACGTGCACGGCCGACGGACGAACCAGTACTCGCTACTGATTCGATCATGGATGCAGATGCAGGGGATGGTGCTGCTATTGAGTCTTCCTCCGTCGATTCCCATGTCGCGTACAGGCGCCCAGAGGCCAAAGCCAGGCAGGTGCTGAGTCTACGAGAGGCGCTTACAGCCGACGCAATCTTCTGTTTCACTGCCATGGCTTGCTCTAGCACGCTCTACAATGACCCTCGAGGATACATGGGCATCACAATCCCCACATCAGGGCTACCGATGGCTAGCCCATGGACTCGTGCCACGCACGGATGCACCATATCCAACTGGGCGCGTGCCTCTGCCGCTGCGAGACCAGGAGTCGCTGTAGAGACATCAACATATTCAACCTTGAGAACAGCCCTAACCCATGGCTTGGACTCACCACCAGGGATTAGGGGGTGTATGGATCCATCTTGAATTGCCTGCGTGGCATCCCTCTCGGGAAGGTATCCCCCATGCCGAATGGCAGCCCTCATGGCGGCAGGGGATAGGCCCCATTTCACCTGGTCAAAGGTCTGTCTCTACTCATCGTCAGCCTTGTCCTGACGATCGATCCTGTCTTCGTCGTCCCAGGCCCATCGCCGGGATGCAGCCAATGGCGTCAGCCCCATGCGGCGCCTTGTCTACACTGCAGCCCACCCCTCTCGGTCTCGTTGCATCGCTCGGACAACAGCACTGGGTGCTACTGCAACCTCCACAATGACAACCTGAGCGAGTTGCTTGAGTATGCGCAGGGGTACCACGTCCCGCTTGTATATCAGTGCATCGGAGACCAGTTCGCAGGCCCTGGTAATCTCATCAGCAATGCCCGCATGCTGCAAGATGGCCTTCCTAGAGTCCATCCCACATGTAGCCCAGCTCACGATTGCACCATTGGAGGCAACTTGGCGCGCCTTGTCAGACTTGCCACGCAGCAGGTTCTGGTCCATCACTCCAGGCAGGCCCTCTCCTCGTGGCATGCGCACACGCCCCTATGGGGTATCGAACACCACATTCGGGCCTAGGCTCGGTCCATCCTACGGCAACGAGGCGGGGTAATGTGAGCTTTCTGATCGTCGAACCGACCCATAGGATCGTCGGATGGGATCCATACCACTGGGATTCGCCAGGAGTGGATTCCTCCTAGTGGGCTCTACGCTGTGCTCATCTTCGCGTGCATACGGCGGTAATAGTTCGAGAGGCCGCCCCAGGACTGCACCTAGATGCACTAAGGTGCCTCGTAGGCCTGGGTCCGACGCGCGCTATCTGCAACCGAATCCGTCATGTGCACACGCACAGCACCGGGCACTGCAACGGAAGGAGTTGTCTGCCCGATCTATCTCTGCGGCCAACATGGCAGCTGCAGACTCAGGAACAGACAGTCCGAAGTGGTCGATAATGTCGCCTCGAACCATTGCGAGAACGGCCAAGGGGAATCCAAAGCCATCCACTAAAACCATGAACTGGGCGACGTACCCCACGACTATCGCCACCCAATCCAGGTCCCGTGACCACTGGCATGATTTGAACCCATCGATATCACCCGCAGATGCATGTTCCCTAGGCGAAGCAGCAAGTAATATACTCTCGTGATTCAAAGGAGGGATCAACGGATCATCATCGAACTGTGTATCGTCATTTCCGGGCACTATGTCGTCGGTGCTGCCCCCCCCTCCACCAGGTTGGCTGACACTGCCTCTTCCAACCACGAGAACCGCAGCACTGATTGCTACTAACATGCACAATCCAGCGGAAGCAGCTGCCCATACCACCAATCCATCCGACGCTGGCCTTCTTGTCTCTGTACAGCCGATGATGCAGCTCGAGTGCTGATGTGGCACTGAATGAGATCTCGACTTGCGTCCAACATTGTATCCAGTCAAATGATCCGAAACGCTTACATCGTCAGGGAACAAACACGGGCAGCAAAATATAGCTGAGAATGCGCATGAACCCTGCCCCACTCCCACTCCCTACGTGCTCGCAACTGTCGATCCAACCGCTGTCCCTGCCTGCGATGGCTGCGATGGCTGCGATCGCTGCGATCTTGGCATCAGTAGACACGACTTGCAGCAGGCTAACAGCGACTATTCTGAACAACAAGTGCTACCATTGGAAGCTGCTTCTTGGCATACTCCTCCCCTACAGCAACATGCAGCTGCCACCCTTGCAGCCAGCAGCCACCCTCCCATGAGCACGGTGAGGCACCCGGTCCTCACTACAAGTCCATGGAGAGAGCCCAACAGGAGATAGGCAGGGTCAGGACATGTATACGAGGTCAGATTATCAGTCTGCTGTGCTGATCGATCCTGGTCTGATGGTTCGTGTCGTTCCAGCGGGTCTATTGTATGCGACAGCTGGCCAACCGAAGGTTGTGCCAGGGCGTGCACCATGAGGGCGGCCACTAGCAGGCCTCCCGATAGCATGCAGGCAAACACAGTGCTAGCCGTAGCGGCTCGACGAAATGAAAGATCGGACGATGATGGTTGCAAAGAAAGCATACTGACAAGCATGAACGCCCCAGCTTGAGACAAAGCTCGCAAACATGCCGCACCGAGCAAGACCCAGTCATCAACGCCACCTGAAGGCTTCAGCGCAAATAGTAAGGCATCGGCAGCAGATGCGACACCCAACCAGAGTGATACAAATAGCAGTACCTAGAATCCCGACCTTCTTGCTAGAGACCACCAAGCTGGTCTATTGTCATCGATGGCAAACTCCTTTGTCCGAAGTAAGCTAGAAACGTCAGTCCTGTTGTGCTGTTGCGCCGTGCTAGCAATAACACTATTGATAGTACAGCCCTTTTCTCCGCTATAAATCAATCCAACAGGGTCTAACAGCTCCTCATTCGGTTCTTGCGTGGCGAAGTATAGGCACGTAGCGAGCAAAGTTAGGAAAACCGCTGCAAGCAACACCGGGGACGGCAAGGCTAACCTATCGTCACCATACGCCCCGAAGAGCCACTATGATAGAAGATTCAACTATGAACGGGAAAACATCAGGCCAGACATTTCCTGGTCCCCGCTATCTGCAGCAGGATCCCAATAGGAAATTATCGTTGTGTTCCGATTCTTCATTATGTGCCCGGTTGCAACCTCCTCATTCGAATGGTGTGACGAGTGATCACCCGAGCGTGGATGAATCTGATTTCTTGTATCTGCACATACCTGCAGGAGAGCCAAGAATAATCACTGAGAATGTATGAGAATCGGTAAGTCAACACATACACAAACTATCTCGTGGCCCGAATGAACACCATGGGAAGCATTGATAGAACTGCCAGCATGACAGTGTGAGTGCTCCTTCTTGGCTGCTACGATCCTGAACGCAGAGGAGGCTATGATCGAGGCGTATCGACCTTCTCACCACACGGACGATTATTCCAGGTTGAGTATGCGCTGAAAGCAATCGAGGTGAGTGCAGGACATTACTTGAACCCATTGTGGTTTTGCGCCTGCCACTACTTGTTTCTGATAAATGTGCGTTACGCCTTGAGCTGAGATCACCGGTAGCAAGAAATGACTCGGATTGGCGTGGCAATATTGTCATGGTACCCTTGCATCCCACTTCGCAAACAATGTTTTCGTAGTTAGGATCTTGCGCTCTCGGTGTGCGAACGAATGAAGGTGTGGTTCTTGGTGTCGAGAAAAGGATTACGCACAAGCTCATGGAGAAATCAAGTGTTGAGAAAATTCGCGAGATAGATTTCCACGTTGGCGCTGCAATCTCGGGCTTGTCAGGCGATGCGAGGACGCTGATTGAGCACGCCAGAGTAGAATCGTAGAACCATAGGTTCACGTACGATGAGCCACTGAGGCCGGAATCACTCTGCCAGAGCGTCAGCGATCTAATGATGAGTTTCGGCGAGGGTGGCAAGGAAAATAAAAGCAAGATGAGCCGCCCGTTCGGCGTCTCTCTCCTCATGGCAGGCGCTGACAGGAAGAAAGGAGCACAGCTGTTCTGCGTGGACCCTAGTGGAACCTTCGTCGAGTACAAGGCACACGCCATCGGGAGCGGTTCCGAAGGTGCCCGCAGCACCCTGGAGGAGAAGTGGTCGGCCACCATGTCCCTCGCAGATGCCGAGGTGCTCATCGCGCGTGTGCTACGAACCACGATGGAGGAGCGAGTCACGGACGAAAACATCGAGATCGCCACCGTGACTCCGGGGGCAGGTTATCGCCTGTATACGAGGGAGGAGCTTGCAGCCGTGCTTGCCAGGGCTGAGGCAGCAGGTGAGGACGAAGAGGAGGCGGGGGAGGGGGCTGTCGGCGGAGGCGGGCAGTGAAGGAGGGAGCGCATCAACTTGCGTCGAGAATGCAGACGAGATAGGGTACGACTGGCTCAAGAAGTTTAGTGGTCTGACATATACTTGTCTATGACGCGGATCTTGAAAATCTGGCCTAAACCCAAATGAGTTCAAATGTCTATGCCATGGCCTGATGGGCTGCAGAGCACATGAAGAGCAATGCGTTAGAATACTCACTAGAACGGTGTCATTCAATCAACGAGTAGTAACAAATAAGCTAAAAGAGGATGGAGGTTTTACTGGATCTCCAGTCAGCAAAGCGTGCAGAATTGATAAGACTCCTTCTCGATTGCTTCCTCTCTGGCCTTGATCACATCTGGAGCTGACTTCAGGGCTCCCCGAACAGCCACCTTGAAATCTGCCAAGCTTAGCAGACCAACAGTTTCTCCAGCTTTGTCTTCCGGGCCACTAGCGGCTGCTTCAGCGACGGCAGCACCAGCACCGGCAGACTTCAAATGCGGGCGATGCGTGGCCACCTCGTGCAAAATCCGGTCCAAAACATCGTCGCTAGGGGGTACGCTTAACGCCAAGAGGGCCCCTCGCAGTTCGTCTCTATCAATAGAGTGGTTTCCGTCTGTATCGAACCAGGAGTACATGAATTCAATCACGTGATCGTCGCTTGCGTGTTCTTGAATGGTTCCCGTCTGATAGAAGTGTAGCCACTCGCTCAGGCTTAGAGAGCCATCGCTATCCAAATCTTTCGTTGCAATTGTGAGCTTAGCTTCATCAAGTGATAAGGCTTTTCCTCTTTTCTTCGCAGCAACGAGTAACTCGTCCGCCGTTATTGTGCCAGAATGATCTATATCAAGCTCGGCGAATGCCTTCAAGAGCTCCCGCACTCGGTCCGTACCAGATGGTTCAGGTGCAGGAACGGGACTGCCTGCCCGTGCCATGCTCTTGTGCGAGATGCAAGATTGTAAGTCCTGCGAAAACGACACACATAGGCCTAATAAATTGGATCTGTCATCCGGTAATCAACGCCAACGTAACGTTACCTAGATGCACCCATCGGGTCCCATCCGAATTCCGGCAAAGCAGCGTGAGCTACTGTCTGCGCGTGTATCCTACGAGTAAGACCAGTGCATCTAAGAGCCGTGATTTCTGCCTGCACTCCCTCTTTTGAATGCTCGGCTTGGTTCTTCCAGCCAGTGCACCCCGAAGGCCAGGCCCGTCTCCGTGGAAATAGGAACGGAAATGGAATGGAAATGGATGCACAGCACACTGGCACTCAATTTTGCACATTCTATGTGGTTATAGAAGTGCAATCATCAAACAACCAAAACTGGTCCTGACTTGCGTTCCTCCTTTGCAAACGACATGTATCCCATGTGGCCGGCGGGCAGGTTGAGAGCCACCCGAGTGCCCTGGGCTACACGTCGCTGCGCAGTCTCGTCGCTACGGGTGCACGTCCACACGGCCATCCGATACAGAACATTGAAATTGAACTGGCGGTGAGTGGCGGCCGTGCTCTCCTTCCGCTCTAGCTTCTCCATTCGGCGCTCTAGCGCGACCCCGGCCACATCCTTCGCACTGGCCTTCCCACCTAGCACCTCCTCCGACACTGCGGCAATGCACAGGTCTCGCCACAAATCATCGAGTTCTGCTGCCCGATCCGACTCGCTACCCCCCTCAATGGCACGCGGGTGCAGCTTCGACTTGCCAAACCCAGACCTGCTCTTGTCCTGCAGTGTTGAAAACGAATGATACAAGGGGCATTACATTTGCGCTGAGTTCCACAACCTGCCAGAGGTGCGGTTCAATGCTTGGTAGTACTATTGATTAAGCTGGTTTCTCACCTCTCTCTTGTAAGTAATCATCCATCGTCCCCCGGATTTGACCTGAGGCTCCTCCCACCGAGGCACCAAACCGTCTCGGAACAGGTACAGGCCATATGGGTCCTCGCCGCTATCTAACTTGCGCCTCTCAATTAAATCTGTTGGCGACTGAACTGCACCAATAACCCCAGCAAGCTCTGCCACACTTGTAATTCCAGATCGAACTGCTACCTAACCATGGTCATATTTTGTTGCTCCAGTGGAGTCTCGAGTTTTGACTGGTTTCCCGACCCACAGAGTCCAACCTTGAGGACTAGGTTCTTCGGAACTACTTCCACCTGCAGCAGCAGCATCTACTGCCGACATCAGCGAGGAAAGTATTGCAGAATGGGCGGTCGCCGGATTGGTTGTTCGCTTGCCGCGCTTTCGGATTAGCGGAACCGCCAACGGCAGTTCAGCAATGTGGGTCCGAGGGTGTACGGTTTGGACGCAACTCAGGTAATACTGACGCACTAAATTCTTGATCATTCATCTGCTCATGTCTGCTTTCATACGATCGGCGAGCTCTTTGGCTCGAAGTCGGGCATCCTGCATTGCAGCCTCCGCAGCTGCATCCGATCCGCCAGCTGCCCCGGCATCCCCTCGCAGCAGCCCCACCACGACACTCCCCTTAGGCACGCTCGGAGACCTGGCATCTCCTACGTACCTGTCTCTATCCGCGTAACTCTCCGAGCTGGTCACTTCCAATCCGGAATCCAATACAGGGGTGTGTCCGATCGACGGTGGGCCCTCCATTGCGCGCTACAAACCAGATCCCCGATTAGCACGCAACTCCTCCATTTCCTTCCTCATCCCTGCAAGTGCCTTCCTGACGGCAGCAGGACTCATCGCATCTGCATCCTCCGCAATGGCACTGGCACCTCCACCTCGCATCCTGGACTCGATACCTGCCTCTCTCGACCACGCAGTTGCATCCTCCCTCGCCCCGCTGGAGGCCTCCTGCAGAGGCAGAGGCACGTCGGAACGAGGGAAGGTAGGCGTGCCGACGCTGCTGCTGCTACTGCCGGCTCCTGGTGACCCTGCCTCTCGGGGTACCCGTGGAGGGGTGGCAGGGGCAACTTTGGGCCCGCGGGCATCTGCACTAGCATGCAATGCATCTCCCACTATACCTGCTACCCCTAGTGACTGCATCAGTACAGTGCTCGGGGACCTTGCCTCGTGTATCAAGGATGCCACAGTGTTCGCAGGAGGAGGGCTCGCGACATCTGCATTTGAGTAGCGCTGCGAAGGCGATGTCCCACCCCCTCTACTGGCTCTATTCTCGGCATCCTCATACACATGTCCCTCTCTGGCTCCTCCTCTAGAGCTGCCTCCTGACCGCTGCTCCATAAAGGAGGCGAATTCCTCGACCCCACGTCGTCGCAGTGCCGCCTTCGTTTCCTCTGCCTCTACCTCTGAGGCTTCCAAGATGGCTGCTGCCTCTGCCATCGCTGCATCCTCCGCTTCCCTCTCCAAACGATCCACCTTCTCCTCTTCACTCTCTACAGGCTCCTCTGCCACGTGGTCTCCGGCACCCGTGCCACCAGCATCATCGAGGTCTTGACCAGCGCTGGCAGTGCCATCCGGACCTGATGCCTCCGTCTCGTCAACCTGATCCACGCTCTCATTCGCTGCTCTCCCAGGCGGTGGAGCATCAAGCACAGGAGCACCAGGAGCACTCTCAGCTGCAGAAACCCGACGCCCTTGTTTATGCACGACCGAATCGGCAGGAGAGCGCCTTGGCGTTGTTCCCTGGGTTGACCGGCCTTGCGTGGGACTCTTCCTAGGAGTACGGTGCCTACCCGGAGCTGAAATACCTGAGCGCTTCACGGTTCCGCCCCGGGGTGCCACTCGGAGTCCGTCTGCTTCTCGCAGGGCACGAATTGCAGCGGCGTGAGAAGCCGCCGAGGCCTCACCAGAGCGCGTGAATCCTAGCACACCAGGGCTCCCGGTCGTGGCAGGCGATCCAGTCATGCCCCTTATGTTCCCTCTAGTTCCTGTTCTGCCGACCGGAGTGTTCCGGCCACCTGTTGCTCTCCGAGTCGTCCCACGGCTGCTACCGAGAGTGACTGAATGCCCTCCTTTGCCGGGATTGAGTCGTTGGCCAGGGCCTGGAGTGGTACCTGCACCGCCTCCAATGCCAATATTGGCAGCAGCAGAAGCGGCAGTGGCCTCTTGAGCCATCTGCCTTGCCAGCTGTTCCTCTTCCTCATGCTACTGCCGGTCAGCTCTCTGGCGTTCCGTGATCGCCTCCGCGGCCCCTTGCACTTGATCGGGTGTCATTGCACCGACTTGCCTGGCAGCTTCCAGGCACTGCAATGTATTTCGCCTGGCCCTGATCGCAGCATCTGCCAAGGACCGAGGCACTCCCATTCGCTTGGCCGCCTTCGACACAGAATCCCCAATCGCGGATACCACGACGGACTGTGAGCCATCTGCTCTCAACGACGACGCTCCTGACCCAGAGGAAGCGGTGGGTCCAGCCGCAGCATACGTGCTGGCAGACGGTATGAACAATCCCAGGGCCCTGCCTCCATCCTCCCCTGCCCCTCCTGGACGTGCACCTGACTCCCTTGCTCCAAACAGACCCACTGCTGGGTGCCAGTGGCGGGCTGCCCACTCGCTCACACGTCCTCCTCCGCTACTGGTCCCTTCGACTCGACTGGCGCCCATCCCAGATGCCAGGCTACGTATCGTCGCAGCATCGCTCTCGTCGTCGTCCTGGTCTTCCTCTCCAACAGCCGCTGCCGAAGCCTCCCACCTTGCCCTATCTTCACACCTACGTAATACCAGCTCCAGGTCTTCCCGAGACATACGGGCTACCCGCGATGGCGGCAGCAGCAGCAGAGCAGATGCAGACCGGGGGTGCAGTGATCGAGGCTGTATCATCTGACGAACCGACGTGCCTACGCCCCCAAATTCACCGCCATACGATGATCGTGCTTCCACCGCCGAAGTGGTGGACCCTCCCGCATATACTCCCTCACCTTGTAAAGCCCAGTCATACGCCCCGGCCAATCCCAGAGCATCTGTACCACGGGGGTCGCTGAGTAGACCAGTGCTCGCAGTAGCTGAGGCTGCATCAACACTATTGCCATTCACCATCGTCGCTTCAAGTAGTCCTGCATCTACCGCATTCGCGTCCATCGATGCACCGGCCTCCGCCACCGCAGCCTTCGCATCCCGAAGGAAATCAGAAACAGAGAGACGTCTAGGCCGCCGTCCTGCCACCGCCTCGGCCCCCTTGGCCGTACCAGCACCCGCTGCTAGTATCCGGGCGCTCTCCGCTGCCGCCTCCTCATCCTCTCGTACCGCTGCATCCATCGCCGCGCTGGCTCCTCCTGTCCTCGCCTCGTCAATCCGCTGCCTCCTCCTCTCCTTCTCTAACGCAGCAGAAAGCGCCTCGGCCCGGAGAGTCGCATGCGCCGCCTCCACCGCCCTAGCAGGCAGAGGAAAGAGCATCGTCGAATCAGTGCTTTCAGTCACTCCTTGTAGGAGCCCGCGCCCGATCACGTCTGCCAATTGCGCCCTCGGCGATGGGATCGGTGACACGCCTGGTAAGCCATCCGGTGCGCTGGCAGCGGCCTCCTCGGCTGCTGCGGCTCCCACCCTGCCACCCTTCAATCTCTGCCCTCTTGACCTTGAAACCCCATCAGTAGGAGCCCCCCAGTTCTGAGAGTAGTCAAGAGTTGGTGCATCGAGCACGGTCAGCGGCACGGGAAGTCGCAGCGCACCCACGGCGCGACGAGTACTCGCCGTTCGAGGCATCGCAATCAGCTGACCTGACTGGTGCAATCGATGCAGCTCAGACGGCGGTGATCCTGGTGCTGACGGTGCCGGAGTAGCCAGCGCAAGTGCCGCCCTCTGAGCCCGGCTAGCAGAGGAAGCGACTGCAGCCTCTTCTCGCTGTCGTACGGCCCGCTCGCATTCTTCCTATCCCACATGCCCCCCTTGGTGCACCCGGACGAGTGCCAGTCCAGCAGAGCGGTAACCGCCTGCCATGATGGACCGTGCTTGTCGCCGGGGGAGTCTCGGCATTGTGGTCGCCAGTGCCGGTAGTGACG
>Ga0136560_1001089_pt1 | contig 13917 bp, 10 predicted proteins | sample AntRauMeHopE1497_FD_104925 | JGI IMG/M metagenome (GOLD analysis project Ga0136560, IMG submission 104925) | Saline lake microbial communities from Rauer Islands, Antarctica - Metagenome Hop E1 #497 | ecosystem: Environmental > Aquatic > Non-marine Saline and Alkaline > Saline | place... | reverse complement strand
GCCAGCCCTTCGACCCACCGGTCGCCGCCGTGGCCCGTGGGCTCGGCCGGAAGGTCCGCCGGGGAGCCGTGCGGGCCCGCAGGCACCATGGCATCGCGCGGCAAAACCGTGCACGTGCGAGGAGCTGCCGCCGCTGCCACGGCCAGGAGCAGCATCGCCGCAAGGCCTTGCATCTGGCGCGGCGCGGCGCGAGCGAGTGTGCTGTGCGGGGCGCACGGCGCGGTGCGGCCCGGCAGAGCATTTACGCCGCGCCCCACGCCGGCACGGCGCCCCGCGACGCCATCCGACGCCGGGGTTGCACCACAACCCCACCCCGGCTGTCACAGGTGGCGTTGCCCCGCGGCAGGCGAGTCTCTGCCTCATGGCCTCCCTCAAGCGCGCCCGCTCAGGGTCCGACGACGGATTGCCGCCCAAGAAGGCCGCCGCCGCGTGCCCGTACCTGCACACCGTGGACAGGACGCGGCTGGACCTTGACGCGCAGCACGTGTGCAGCGTCTCGCTGTCGCCCAATCACGTGTACGCGTGCTTGGTGTGCGGCTCGTTTTTCAGGGGCAAGTCCCCCTCCACCGAGGCGCACTCGCACTCCCTGGAGGCGTCCCATCACGTTTTCATGCGCCTTCGGGACGGGACCGCGTGGTGCCTCCCCGGTGAGCCCCACGACGGCGCCCGCTGCGCCTTTCCCCCCCCGAGTGCTGTTGCCCGCACCGCCAACCCCCCGCTCCCTCGCCCCGCGCCTCTTCGCCCCGCAGACGGGTACGAGATCTTGGACAGCTCGCTGTCCGACATCCGCGAGGCGCTCAGGCCCACTTTCAGCCCCGATGCGGTGGCGGCGCTGTCCCGGCCGCAGCGCCTCGCGGACGACTCCACCGGTGCCCGCTACCTCCCCGGCCTCCCCGGCATCGCCAACCTGGGGCGGACCGACTACGTCAGCGCGGCGGTACACCTGCTCGCCCGCGTGGGGCCGCTCCGGGAGCAGTTTCTGCTTCAGCCTCACGCCGCGGCGGGCAACTGCAGCGCGCTCGTCGCCGCCTTCGGCTCGCTGATGCGACGGCTGTGGACGCCTCACGCGCTGCGGGCCACGGTGGCGCCCCACGCCTTCCTCGCCGCCGTCACGGAGGCCTCGGCGAATCGTTTCACCGCCGACTCGAGGTCCGACGCCGTGTCGTTCCTGCAGTGGCTGCTGCGCACCCTCCACCACGACCTCCTCCACGCCTACCCGGGAGCCGACGCCGCGGCGGCCGAGGCGGCGGCAGCCGTGAGCAGGACCAAGGCGAAACACTCGGCGGGGGGCGGCGGCGCGGCGGGGGGCGGCGGCGGGGATGCCGGGGAGGCGGCGGCCAAGGCGGCCAAGGCGGGGCGGTGGCACGCCGCCGGGGGCCTGGGTCCGGGCCGGAGCGTGGTGACGGAGTGTTTCGAGGGGGAGGTTGAGGTGACGACCCTCACGGGGGCTATGGCGACGAGGAGCACGGCCGAGGCGGCGGCGTCGAGGGAGGAGGCGGGGGCCGAGGCAGCGGCCGACGCGGCTCTGTGGGAGTCGGCCGAGGCCGGATCGCTTCCCGGGGCGACGGTGTCGCGGCGGCGCCTCCCCACGCAGCTGCTGTCGCTGGACCTCCCGCCGATGCCGCTCTTCCGAGACGCCGAGGGGGGAGCCAGCATCCCCCAGGTCTCGCTCGGCCGCTGCCTGGCCAAGTTCGATGGCGTGTCGTCCACCCCGGCCGTCGCAGGGGGTAGGCCCGTGCGGCACCGCTACCGCCTCCTCCGCCCCCCCCGCTTCCTCCTCCTCCACCCCCGCCGCTTCATGCAGAACGCATTCTTCCTCCAGAAGAACCTAACCATCGTCACCTTCCCCCTCAGGGGGCTCGACCTAACCCCGTGCCTCGCCCCGGCGGCGGTGGCGGCGCCGTACCACCCGTGCGCAGGGCGGGCGCTCGCCGACGCCGGGGCGCCGAGGAAGCGCGGAGGGGCGGCGCTCCCGCCGTCTCCCGAGGCGGCGGCCGCCCTGCCCGTCGCGGCGGCGAGGGAGCTCTGCCGGCTGGCGGGGCTCGGGCGGGAGGCGGCGTCGCTGGTGGACAGGGGATCGCTGCGGGAGCTAGCGGCGAGGGCCCAGGGGCGGCTGTGCGGCCTTCGGTACGACCTCCTGGGGACGGTGGTGCACGGCGGGGGCACGACGGCGGCCGCGACGTCGAGCGCGGACGACGCCAAGGGCTCTGCCGCGGCGGTGGAGGCGATCAAGGCGAGGAGGAGGGCGGCGGCGGCGGTGGGCGTGGTGCGCGCTGACAAGGGGGCCTCCGCCTACGGCCGCGGCTCCACGATCAAGGCAGCCGACCCCGCGAGCGTCGCCGCGGCCGCTGCCAAGGACGCGGCCTCGACGGGCTCGTACCGCTGCGCGGTGCTCAGCGAGGCGGCCGGACGCTGGTTCGAGGCCGACGACCTCGACGTCCGGGACGTGCACCCGCAGAGCGTGGCCGTGTCAGAGGCGTACCTGCTGCTGTACCGGCAGGGGTCGGACTGACGGACGATGCGCAAGGCAGCGAGCGCGGCCTCACCTGGAATCCGCGGCCCGCGGCCACGCCCCGGGCGCTGCACTGCGCCAAACTAGCAACACACACGCAACGGTCCACGGGCGCGCGCGCGGACCGCCGGGCGGGACGCTGCGGCACGGAGCGGCCGCGCGCCCCGCCAGCTCACGGCTCTGCCGTCACAGTCGCACCTGGCGCGCAGTCCGAGCGCGCGCCCCCGAAATCCACTCTCGGACTGCGCGCGCGCAGGGGAACCATGGCCGCCGCCGCCTCGTCTGCCACGAAGAAGTACCTCTTCACCTCGGAGAGCGTGAACGAGGGCCACCCGGGTGAGCGGCCCCGCAATGCTGGCCCGGACACGTCGGCACGACGCTGGCGCCTGCCCGCTGCGTGTCGGCACCCGGCGCGCCCCCGCCTGCCTTCCTTGGCGGCTCGAGGGTTCCAGAACGGCGTGCGTGCGGCCGCGTCGGTCCGGTTCGGCCCCAGGCCCGAGCAGCGGACGCTAACCCGTAGCACTTTGCGAGCCGTGCAGCGTCGGCAACGCAACGAGTCCCCTTTCCGCGCCCTTTGCCCGCAGACAAGCTCTGCGACCGCGTCTCCGACGCCGTGCTCGATGCCTGCCTGACCGTCGACCCCGACGCCAAGGTCGCCTGCGGTGAGCGCGGCCCTCCGGCCCGGCTGCGCGGCGAGGACAGTCATGTTGCACTGCCCTGCCGCGCGCGATCTTCTCGGACCGGGGCGCGAGCCCCGAGCCCGTGCTCCCAAGCCTGCGGGAATGATATGTTCCGCCCGTGCGCCGACTCTGGGAGGCCTTGCTGGCGCGTGCCGAGGCTGCGGCTCGCCCCGACTTGCGCCACGCAGTTTTCCGTCGCTTCCGCCCCCGACCTCTCCGCTTGCAGAGACCGCCGCCAAGACCGGCATGGTCATGATCTTCGGCGAGATCACCGTCAAGGGCTCCGTGGACTACGAGGCCGTGGTGCGCAACGCGATCAAGGAGATCGGCTACGACTCCAAGGACAAGGGGCTCGACTACAAGACCTGCGACGTTCTCGTCCAGATCGAGGAGCAGTCCCCTGACATCGCCGGCGGCGTGCACGTCGGCCGCTCCGACGAGGACGTCGGCGCCGGTGACCAGGGCATCATGTTCGGGTACGCCACCGACGAGACGGAGGAGGCCATGCCCATGACCCACCTGCTCGCCACCCAGCTCGGCTACAAGCTCACCGAGGTGCGCAAGGACGGCACCTGCCCGTGGCTCCGCCCGGACGGCAAGACCCAGGTCACCATGGAGTACGAGGAGACTGACGGCGTCACCAAGCCCGTGCGCGTGCACACCGTGGTCATCTCCACCCAGCACTCCCCGGACGTGGACAACGAGAAGATCCGCGCCGACCTCATGGAGAAGGTGATCAAGGTGGTCATCCCCGCCGACCTGCTCGACGACAAGACCATCTACCACCTCAACCCCTCCGGGCGCTTCGTCATCGGCGGCCCCCACGGCGACGCCGGCCTCACCGGCCGCAAGATCATCATCGACACCTACGGAGGCTGGGGCGCCCACGGTGGCGGTGCCTTCTCCGGCAAGGACCCGACCAAGGTGGACCGCTCCGCCGCCTACGCCGCCCGCTGGGCCGCCAAGTCCCTGGTCAAGGCCGGCCTCTGCCGCCGCTGCCTCATCCAGCTCTCGTACGCCATCGGCGTTTCCCACCCCCTCTCCATCAACGTGAACACGTACGGCACCGGCACCAAGACCGAGGAGGAGCTCGTCGTGATCCTGCAGAAGAACTTCGATTTCCGCCCCGGCGCGCTCATCGTGGACCTTGACCTCAAGAAGCCCAAGTTCCACGAGACGGCCGCCTACTGCCACTTCGGCCGCTCCGGCCCCGGCTTCACCTGGGAGGAGCCCAAGACCCTCACCCTCTGAGCACAGAGCGAGGGGCATCGCGCCGTGTGAGGCCCCGGCTCTCGGAAACAGCGCGCAGTCCAGCGACCCAGACACGCCAGCCAACACACACCCCGCGTGAAAGCCTGCCAAACGTCTGCGTGGATTCATGGCGCGCCTGGCCGGGCTGCGCGGCACTGAGCGATTGTACGGCTCGCTTTGGTGTGCACCACCCGTCACGCACGGTGCGATCGCCTCATGGCCTCCTCGCCTCCGGGCACGCTCCCCGGGCCACTCACGACTTGCCCGACGCCGCCATGATGGCCGCGATCTCCTCCTCACGACTTGCCCGACGCCGCCATGATGGCCGCGATCTCCTCCTCGCGCGACATGTCCGCCTCGGTGTCTGACCCGTCGTCCTGCAGCAGCGCGCCGTCCTCCGAGCTGAAGGACACGCGGTAGGTCTTCCCGTCGATCACCGACGAGTGGGTGAAGGTGAAGTCCCGGAAGGAGGGCGGCGTCGCCCCGGCGGCGTCCTTGAGGCGGCCGCCTGCCGGCGACGGCGTCACGCCGGGCGCCTCCGACGTGAACTCCGGCGCGATGTTCCCGGTGTCCTCGGGGCCCGAGACCTTGGGGACCCACGGTGGCGTGGCGGAGCGCAGCGTGGCGAAGTCGATCGACGCGAAGAAGGGGTGGTCCAGCACCTCCTGCCCCCCCTTGGCGCCCAGGCGGGTCTTGGGGTCCCGGTCGAGCAGGCGGGAGCAGAAGTCGAAGGCCTCCGGGGACATGCCGGAGGCGGGCATGGTGAGGGGCGCGTCGAGGATCTTCCGGTACATGGCCTGCCGGGACCGGTCGTAGAAGGGCGGCAGGCCCATGATCATCTCCCACGTCAGCGTCCCCAGGCTCCACCAGTCCACGCCGGAGCCGTGGGGGCGCTTGCGCAGGATCTCCGGGGCGAGGTACTCGGGTGTGCCGCAGATGGACGTGATGCTCTCGCCCTCCACGCCCTCCTTGCTCAGGCCAAAGTCCGTCACGCGGACGTGGCCCTGGCTGTCCAGGATGATGTTCTCCGGCTTGAGGTCACGGTACACGATGCCGCGGGAGTGCATGTAGTGCAGCGCCGAGGCGATCTCGGCCGAGTAAAACTGCGCGCGGGGCTCCCCGAACGCGCCGCCCTCGGACAGGTAGTAGTACAGCTCGCCGCCGTTGAAAAAGTCGAACACCATGTACAGCTTGTGCTCCGTCTGGAACGCGAAGCGCAGCGACACGATGAACTCGTGGTCGATGTTCTCCAGGATGCGGCGCTCGGAGAGCGTGTGCTCGTACTGCTTGCGCTTGAGCACCATCTCCTTCTTCAGGATCTTCATGGCGTAAATCGCGTCCGACTCCTTGTGCCGGACCTGGACGACCTTGCCGAACGAGCCCTTGCCGACGGTCTTGAGCAGCTCAAAGTCGTCCAGGGACGCTCGTAAGACGGTGCTTCGACCGCGGGAGGCGGTGGCCGCATCCCCTGCTGCCGCAGCAAGACCCGTGTCCTTCCCACCGGGCGCGCCGGAGGCACTGGCGGCGGCAGCTGGCGCCGGAGCCGACGAGCCGGCGCCGCCCGAAGGCGCTCCTCCGTGCGCGCCCCCCGCGACTGGTGAGCCGGGCGGACTCCCGGCTGCCGCTGCCTTGCGAGCTGCATTCCCCATCTCGGCGCGGGGCGGGCGCTATCGGCCGCCTGTGCTCCCCTCGCGGCCAGAGACAACCGTCGTTGGAGAGTTTCCCCGCGCCGCTCCGGCAGAGCTTGGCTTCCCACCCAAACCACCGGCTTGAGGGCCCGGCACCGTCCAGTGACTGGCATTCACAGGCGGAACGACCAACACAATTCTTCGACGTGCCGCCTGCAGGCCGTCTGCGGGCGATGAGTTCCGGAGTCGGTGCTGAACGCGCTGCCGCTGCATCTGCGAGCCGTGGCGCGGGGCTGCCGGACTTTGGCAGCATTTGCGCCGACGCTCTCAGGGCCGCGGGCTTCGAAGGAACCATGGCGGGCGGCTCCGGCGAGTCACGGTGGGTGCACAGTGATGGGGACAAGGAACTCCGTGTGCGAGTGTTGGCCATGTTCGGCACCGCCGTCGTGCAGGCGTCAAGCGGTACATCCGCGGCCCAGGCAGCATTTTCGGTTACAGAGGTTCGTGGCGCGACGGGGCCGGCCGGGCGCTCGACGGCGGTGGCCCGCGTGCGCGCACACGTGATCGCCGCTCTATTCCCCGCGCTGCGCCCGGGCCTCGCACGGCTAGACGGTATGCCACGGTCCGTCATCACCCGCGTTGCCACCTTCCTCCTGCCGGTGGACGTGTGCCGGCTGTCGCGCTGCGGCAGACGCTGCCGGGACCTGGCGCTGGACGAGCGGTCGTGGGAGCCGCTCGCGGGCAGCGGCCGCGCCTCCGCCCTCTGGCTGCGGTGGGCGAGGAGGGTAGCGCGCAGCGGCTGGCAAGGCCCTCCGCCGCACGGCGACCCGCTGCTGGCCTGGGCACGGCCGGCCGAGGAGGCGCCGGCCGCGGATCGGCGCCGCGCTCCGGCAGCGGCGGAGGTGTCACCATCGGCGCCCTCGGCGTCGGCACGCGGTTCGGCGCTCGTCGCGCAGCCCCGACCCCGGTTCCCGGCCTTTCGCTTCGCCGTCGCGGCAACCGCGGTCGACGAGCGCGACGCCCGCCGCCGAGTGGCGCAGGAGACGGCGCATTTCGAAGCCGCACTGCGCGACGCCCATGCCCGGAGCGGCCGGGACAGGCTGCAGCCCCCGGGCGGGGCGCTTTGGTTGCCGGACGGCGTGTTCCCGCGGACGCCGCACGATCCCTGGTACCGCACCGAGGAGGACGAGGACGATCTGTACTAGCCGCCAGCGCCGGCGAGTGTGCCTGTGTGTGACCCCGCCGCGGTACGGGAAAACTCCCGCTGGGAGATGCGACTCTGCCTGCAACGAGCTCCCTGTCGCGCCCAGCTGACTTTCTCTGCGCCCCGCCGCACCGCCATCTCACGGACTGAACGACAGCAAGGCTGTGCCGGTGCCGGCGCTTCGGGGTCGAAAACCCCCGACGGCGCAGCGCCGCGGAAGCAACTGTGCGGGCACCACCTTCAACGAGCCCGCAGCACCATGGAGTCCGGCCTCGCCGACTCCCTGCTCAAGGCAGATGACCAGAGTGACGCAGATAAGAGACTGCTTGTGCCGATGGACGGCGGCGGTCTGAACGACGGCGGCAAGGGCTCCGAAGATGGGTCCAGCCACAAGAGCGAAGATGACGACGAGGGCGAGCCCCGCACCTGCTGCGGCTACTCCGGCCCCTTTGCCGATGAGACCAACCGCATGTTCGCGCTCGCGTGGCCCGTGGCGATCGGCTACCTCTCCACCTCGGCCATGACGACGGTCGACCTCGCGTTTGTGGGGCACCTTGGCAAGACGGAGCTCGCCGCGATGAGCGTCAGCAACGTGGTGCTCATGGGGACATTTGGTGAGCCTGATGGTCTGGCTCGTCGCGGTCTGGCCCGTTGAGCGTCACGGTGCGGCGCGCGCGACGGCTGCGATGCGTGCGGGGCGTCCACCAACCACCGGTCTCCTTTCCTCGCTCCCTTGCAGCCGTGTCCGTCGGGGTGATGGGGAGCCTTGGCCCGCTTTGCTCGCAGGCCTTTGGCGCGGAGCAGTACGCGCGCGTGGCGACGTGGCTTCAGGTTTCGGTGGTGTGGCCGACGATCATCTTCTTCCCGCTGCTCGCCATCACGTGGGCGTACGCGGGAAGCATCATGGAGGTGCTGGGGGTGCGCTCGAGCTCCGAGGTGACGGCGATGGCGAACGTGTTCGGGCTGTACTCGGTGCTGTGGCTGTGGCCGGCGATGCTCTTCAACGCTCTCAGCATGTGGCTGGAGGCCATGGAGATCGTGTGGCCCACCACCATCATCAGCATCGTCTTCATCGGCATCAACTTCCTCCTCAACTGGGTTTTGGTCGGCGGCATGGGCGGCCTCGTCGACGGCTTCGACGGCATCGGCTTCCGCGGCTCCCCCATCGCCACCGCCATCAGCAAGCTCCTGCAGATCGTCGCCCTCTGGGCCTGGGTCTTCCCCGTATGCGGCCTGCACCGGAAGCACGGCACCTGGCGGCCGTGGGGGACACACCTCTTCGACCTCCGCCTCGTCGGCACGTTCCTCCGCCTCGGCGTCCCCATGGCCCTGACCGAGGCTGTCTTCGACTGGAGCTTCGAGATCCTCACCGGGTTCTCGGGCGGCATGTCCCCCGTCGACATCGCCGCCATGGGAGTGTTGGTCAACCTCCTCTTCCTGTTCCAGCCCCTCCAAATGGGCGTCTACACCGCAGTCAGCATCAGGGTGGGGAGCAAGCTGGGCGACGGCGACGCCGACTCGGCGCGCCGCGTCGCCCGCGTCGGTACGATCTGGGGCTCCATCTGCGCGGTGGGGGTGGGCGGCCTGCTCTGGGCGGTCTCGCCCGTCGTCGGACAGCTCTTCACGAGCGACCCCGAGGTCCTCGCCGCCACCGCCGCGGGCGTACCCCTGCTGGCCCTGGACATGACCCTCTCCTCCCTCTCCTTCACCGCCCAGGGCATCCTCGAGGGGCAGGCGCGGCCGGAGCTTGCGACCTACGCGGCCCTCGGCGGGAACTGGCTCGTCGGCCTCCCCATCGCCTGGGCGCTCGGCTACGCCGCTGGCATGGGCCTCAGCGGCCTGTGGTGGGGCACCATCATCGGCGAGGTCGTCCACAGCGTCGTCCTCCTCGTCGTCGCCGGGCGCACCAACTGGGAGACGGAGGTCGTCCGCGCGGCAGAGCTCGCGGAGAAGGAGGACGCCGAAGACGCGGCCATCGAGAGGGCGCTGGGAGACGCGGGCGGGGTGCCGTCGGCGGCGCAGGTCCGTGACAGGACGGCCGACGAGGACGGGGAGGACGACGAGGACGTCGAGGGGGGCGGCGCCGGCGGCGCGGCCGGCCTCCACCGCTCCGGCATGGGCCACGGCGGAACGCACGTCCCCTACCCGCACCCCAGGCGCCGCACCGGCTCCTCGGCCAGCGGCAGCCGCCCCGGCGGCCTGGCAGGCGAGGCCTGGGGCCGCAGCCGCACCGACGTGCTCGGCGACGGCGGCAGCGGCGACCGCCGGATGTCGGCGGGCCGCTTCGCTCGCTATGACAGCTCCTCTGTCCTCGCGTCCGACGCCGCGCAGCGCCGCCCCGCGCCGACTGGAGGCCGGACCTCGCCCAACGGAGTAAGCCTTGTCGGCGGCGAGGACGACGACGACCATGAGTGAAGCGTGCATTGCGTCCCAGGGGGCGCCCACGGTGTGCGAGCGGTCTTTGCTATGCAGAGCCGCAGCAAAGACACCGTCGTTGCGGACCCTGGAGCGCGCCCCCGCTGCCGCACACACGGGCCACCCACAGGGCGGCTTCCGTATGTCACGCGTGCAAGTGGACGCGGATGCCCTGCTCCGCCAGTGCCTCGACTGGGAGCGGTCGCTTCCGGCTGCCGAGCCCGCCAAGCGTTCCGCGCCTGCGCGCGAGATGACGCCCGGGCCTGTCGCGGCGGAGGCCACGCAGGAATCGCGCGACAAGGCGCGTGTGGCCGCGCTCGCGGCGGTGGGGCTGCTGATGGCGCCGCTGGAGGGAGGCCGGGCCTCGGGAAAGCGGGCCGTGCCATCCGAGCAGGCCCTGGTGATGACGGACGCGGGCGCAGAGGGCGCCGAGAAGCCGTACGCGGTGGACCCCAAGAGCCTCGTCGCCGAGGCTGCTGCTGCCCCGCGTTTGAGGGGCAGGGCGTCGTCGTCCAGCGCCGCGGCCGTCGCCTCGTCCGGGGCCGACGCCTCGGCACGCATCGCGGGCCGGGCCGACGCGAAGGACAGCAAGGCCGACCGCAAGACGGCGGCACGCACTCGCGAGGGCGAGGCGTGGTTCGGCATGCGGCCGGCGACGATGGACGAGGCGGCCAAGCGGGACATCGCGGCGGTGACCGCGCGGCAGTGGCTGGACCCGAAGCGGTTCTACAAGACCAAGGGGGAGGACAAGGGCCTGGCGGAGCGGCTGCAGTACTTCCACCGGGGCACTGTGGTGGCCGGCGCTCTGGACCGCAAGTCGTCGACGATCGCCCGCAAGCTCCGGCCCGCGGGCATCATGGAGGGCCTGCTTAGCGACCCGAGGGTGCAGCGCTTCACGAAGCGCACCGTGGCCGAGGCGCAGCGCCAGGCGGCGAGGGCGGGGGCGGGGGCGGCGCGGAAGCGGGCCAAGCGAGCGCGTGAGGGGAAGCCCAAGGCGTCGGCCCCCAGGAGGCGGAAGCTCGGGTCGTCATCGACGTGAGGGGAAGCCCAAGGCTTCGGCCCCCAGGAGGCGGTTGCCAGCGCCTGCCCTCGCGGGTGGGCTGCGCGTTCGGCCTTTCGGGATGCCGGCACGGCGGTTCGGCCGCCACCAACTCCTCTTGCTTCGAGGGCCTTGAAGGTGTGCGTGACGGCGCTTCGAGAACGCTGTGTGTGGCGGGTCGGCTGCCGGCAGTGACCTGTTGCCTGTTCCGCACCGGGCGTTGCACCGCCACGGCCATACGCCGCGCACGCTCCGGCCCGACCCCCTCCTCCCCACGGCCGCCTCACGGCAGGCGGTCGACGGCGCTGAGGTCGCGCGACATGTTCTTCTGGTGCGCCTCCAGCGTGCCGCCGCCGATCTCCAGCAGCTTGGCGTCGCGCCACAGCTGCTCCACGCGGTACTCGCCGCAGTAGCCGTACCCGCCCAGCGTCTGGATCGCCCGGTCCGCAACGTTCTTGGCCATCACGGAGCAGTAGAGCTTCACGCCGTCGCTGTCCACCCGGTTCCCCGCCGAGTCGAGGCCCAGGGCCGACGCGGTGGCGTACACGTACGCGCGCCCCGCCTGGTACTCGGCGTAGCTGTCCGCGATGTGCTTCTGGATCTGCCCGAACCGGTTGAGGGGCTGCCCGAAGGCCTTGCGGTCCCGCGCGTAGGCGTTCATCACCTCGATGGAGCGGCGCGCGATGCCCAGGGACATGGCCGCGAGCACGAGACGCTCGATCTCCAGGTTGCGCATCATCGAGAGCACCGCGCCGCCCTCCTTGTCGGCGCCCCCGACCAGGTGCGTCGCCGCCGGCACCCTCACGTCCTCGAAGACCAGCTCCGCGGTGTACGACGCACGCATGCCGCACTTGTCCTTGATCCGCTGCCCCAGCGAGAAGCCCGGCATGCCCTTGTCCACCAGGAAGAGGGACAGGTCCCCGGCCCCGCCCTTGGAGCCGGTGCGGGCGTACACCAGGAAGTGGTCGCCCAGCTCCGTGTCGCTCACCGCCCCGTTGGTGATCCACATCTTGGCGCCGTTGAGGACGTAGTCGTCGCCGTCGCGCTTGGCGCTGGTGGTGAGGCCGAGGACGTCCGTGCCGGCACCGGGCTCGGACATGCACATGCCGCCGATGCTCGCGCCGGAGCAAGAGGTCGGCAGGTAACGCGCCTTCTGCTCCTCAGTGCCGTTCACCGACAGGTTGTTCACGAAGAGCATCGAGTGCGCGAGGTAGGACAGGCAAAAGGCCGGGTCCGACGCCGAGAGCTCCTCGTGCGCGATGACTGCCGCCGTCGCGTCCATGCCCGACCCGCCGTGCTCGGGGTCGGCCGTGATGCCGAGAAGGCCCAGATCGCCGAGCTTGCGAAACAGGGGGAGATTGAACTTCTCCTCGCGGTGGTGCTCGAGCGCCTGCGGCTCCACCTCGGTCTCGGTGAAGTTCCGGACCATCTCACGCAGCTGCTGGTGAGAGTCGGTCGGCGTGAAGATGTCGCCCACGGTGCCGCCGCCCCCGAGGAGGCCGGTGGTGGCGCCCGACATCTGTCTGACGAAAGCGCTTCCGGTGGTCACCCGGGCGGCGGAGCGTGCGGCGCGGGCAAGCATGGCTTCGACAACGGGCGAAGAAGGGCCGATGGACGGGGCGCTCGGGCACCCTGTTTCGAGTGCTGCGTGCCGCGGGCTGGCGCCCGGGAAGCCTCGGTGTTTTGGCTTCGCCGCGGCCTGCAGAGCCGCTCGCGCTGTGCTCCCGCGGCCCTCATGGCTTGCAGCACGACTCAAGCAGCGATGCCAATCCGCTGTAGATCGCCGTGACATCGCCGTCGAGCCCGAAATAGGCGGAACAGCCAGCCTCGGCGGAGGCAGTCGCTGCGAGGGCGCTGCGCACCTGACCCGCCGCCTCGGCAACGCGCGCCGCTGCGCTCGTGAGGGCATCGGGCGGCGCGGCAACGCACTTGACCACCTCTGCGACGAGCGCTCGCTGGCCTTCCTCCAGGCGCCGGACGGCGTCGGTGCTCGCGGCCAGGTCCGCCTCCGCCGCTCGCCCCAGGGCCGCGGCCAGGCTCAGGGCGGCCTTCCGGTCTCCCGCGGGGGCAGATTTCAGCCATGCCGCCCGCACAATGTCCAGTGCGGTGGCCTTTCCCTCGAAGCCGCGCGTCTTGAGGCCGTCCAGCGCCGTGCTGAGGTCGAACGCCGAGACCGCCAGTCCCGCGCTGCGAAGGCCCTCCACGCCTCGCTGGGCCACGTTGCCGACTGCCAGCACGAGCGCGAGCACGCCGTGGACGGCGGCAGACCGCCGTGCCTGCGCCGCCGCCGCCTGCCTCGTCCGGCACGCCCGGAGCGACGCTTCGGTGAGCGACTCGGCGTCTGCCGCCAGCACCACCAGACCGACCTGCTCGCGCAGGCAGGCGGCGGCGGAGCGGAAACCGGCGGCGCTGCCGGGCCTGCCACCGGCGGCGACGAGAAGGGCGAGCAGCCGCGCGTCGGTCGGCTGCAGGTCCGAGGCCGGGCCGGAGTAGCATGCGAGGGCCGCCGCGTCGTCGTCGGTGGGGAGACCGGCCGCGAGGAGACGCTCGCAGTCCGAAGCGGTGGGCCCGCCGCGCGCCCACAGGCCCGCCGGACCGCGCGCCAGTGCGGCCGCGGCCTTGTCGGGGGTCAGCGAGAGCCGAGCCCATGCGATGGAGACGTTGGTCGACCGGCGGCCGCCAAGCACGGAGATGGTGGCACGGGCCGAGAGGGCCCCAGGGCGGGCGGGCGAGGCATCACGGGAGCCGGGAGGGGTGGACGACTCGCTCGCACCGCCGCGCGGTCTGGCTGCTCGCGCGAAGAGCCGCTCCACGACAGAGCCGCTGACGACGAGCAGCCCCGCGACGGGCGTCGTGGGCGCCGGTGCAGACCTGGCGTCTGTGACCAGGACTGTCGTGCCGCCCGGCACTGCCGCCCGATCCGACGCCGCCGTGTCGGGCCCTGCGACGACGACTCGGATTGAGCTCCACGCGGTGTCGCCCGACACCGCGCGCCCCTTGAGCGGCTTCCAGCGCAGCTTCCGGCGGGAGATCGAGGGTGCGGACGCCCCGGGGTGCGAGGGGCGAGGGACAGCCGACGTCGACGACGGTGGGCGGGCGGGCCTCACCGCTGACATTGGTGGGCGAGCGGGCCTCACTGACGGCGGTGGGCGGGCGGGCCTCACCGCTGACATTGGTGGGCGGGCGGG
>Ga0136560_1001088_pt1 | contig 13918 bp, 8 predicted proteins | sample AntRauMeHopE1497_FD_104925 | JGI IMG/M metagenome (GOLD analysis project Ga0136560, IMG submission 104925) | Saline lake microbial communities from Rauer Islands, Antarctica - Metagenome Hop E1 #497 | ecosystem: Environmental > Aquatic > Non-marine Saline and Alkaline > Saline | place... | reverse complement strand
TGACGTGCCTGTGCCACGGCTGCGCTCAACCCCCTTTGCCGCGCGCGGCTCTCCCCCGACCGCGCCTTGACGACCCCTCCGCCTCCCCCCCCCCCCCCCCCCCCCCCCCCGGACCCCGCCCCCTTCTCTTCCCGGGGGGGCAGGGGGGGGGGTGGGGGCGGGGGGGGGGTAGAGACCCGCCCCCTGGAACAGAAAGGAGGGGGGCGCGTGGGGGGGGGGGGGGGGGGGGGGGGGAGCGGAGGGGTCGTCAAGGCGCGGTCGGGGGAGAGCCGCGCGCGGCAAAGGGGGTTGAGCGCAGCCGTGGCACAGGCACGTCATGCGTGACTGGCGCGGCAGACCCTCCCCGACCCCTGGCGTGGGGGGCACCTCACGAGCGGTCGATCCCGGCCTCGTCAAGCGCCGCGAGCACAGCGTGGCTCCGCGACAGGTCACAGGGGGCCAGCCGGTACCCCGGCGCAGTCACGCGCATCCCACCACCCTCAGCGTCCGAGATGGCCACCGAGGAGGCGTCGCCGCCGGCGCGGAGAAGCGTCAGCAGCGGCGCCGAGGCAGCCACCGCCCCGGCCTTGCGCGCAGTCACTGCCTCGAGGTCCAGCTCCACGAACAGTCTCGCCCTGATGCCTTCGCCCTGCGCGAGTGCCACGGGCGGCTTCAAGGCGCGGTGGATGGGCGCACATGCATTCGTGCAAGGGCGCCGGGTGACCGCCGGGCCCTCACTGCCAGACGCCAGAACGTCGAGTCCACGCCCGCGCCCAGGTTCACTACTTGCGCTGCATCCCCTGCCGCGGACACAAAGGCCCGGATCGTGGCGTCGACGCAAGCCACGCGCGCGTAGTACCCTCGGTGAATCAATGGCGAGCGCCGCCGCGCCCGCGGCACGAAGCATGCGATGAAGGGGTCTGCAAAGTACCCCTTGGCGGCAGCTGCAGCCTTGCACTGCGCTGCGTCGTCGGCAGTGGCCTGCACCGGAGTCAGCCGAGGCTTTCTGGCCGCGACCTCAGGAAGTGGCGCCCCGGACCCAGCCATGGCTCCAACGAAAGATGTGCTGAGCAAGCCGTACCTCTTTGCTCAGTCACTTCTTCCGGGGCGTGGTGCCGTGCGGCCCGGAACACAGCCGCCGCTCTGCTGTCGCCCGCCGCGCGCGGCCAGTCGCACATTCCCGCGCAGCGGTGTCACCCGCGTCGCTGAAATGCCCCGGAGCGGCGGTGGTGGTGGTGGCGGGGGCCGGGGGGGCGGTCCGGCCCGAAAGCAGGCATTCAGTGGCAAGGCCAAGAAGGAGTACCTGAAGGCCAAGCGGGAGCGAAAGGCGGCCGAGGGGGCGGCCGAGTGGGCCGAGGCGGAGCGGCTCCGCTATCCCGGGGCGGAGGAGCCGGCTCCGGCCCCTAGGGCCGGTGCGATGCCGGAGAGGCTGACCACCTCGCTCGGCAAGAGCGGTCGCGAGAACCAGCTTTCCACCATTGTTCTGCGCGAGTCTGACGAGGAGATCGAGGCCAGGAAGCTCGTGTCCACGGCTCCCGTCCGGATGTCGAGGCGAGGAGAGCGCGCCGTCGCCCCGGTTCCGAGCGTCGATTACGCCAGCGTCGACATCCCGCGCAGCGTGATGCGGTCGTCCGCTGGTGCTGCGGTGCGGGGTTCCGGCATGGCCGTGTCGGCGGCCGAGCACGACTTCTTCCGGCGCTGGCTGCGCCGCGTGTACGGCCGGTTCGCGCCCGAGCAGCTGTCCTCCTTCGAGCACAACGTCCAGGTCTGGCAGCAGCTCTGGCGCACCGTCGAGTCGGCCACGACCGTCGTGCTTGTCGCCGACGCCCGGAACCCCCTCTTCCACCTGCCGCCCAGCCTGCTCGCCTTCTGCTGCGACGAGGCCCGCAAGCCCGTCGTCGTCGCCCTCACCAAGACGGACCTTGTCCCCGACGACGCCGTGGCGGCGTGGTCGCGGGAGATCCGCAGGCGTTTCCCCGGCGTGAGAGCGGTGGTGGCGACCACCGCCGCCGCCAGCTCCGCCGGCTCGGAGACGAGGCTGTCGACACGGCGCCGGGCGATCCGTGCGTCCCTGCGCTGTTACGACGCCGAGCACAAGAGCAAGCGCGCCCAGGGCGCTCTCGCGCTGCTGGAGGAGGCGGGGGCCAGCGAGGCGCAGCAGGCCGTGGTGCGGGCTGGGGTGATGCTGTCGTCAGGGACGGGGCGCGGGGGAGTGACGGAGGCTCTTGCCAGGGCCGGGATCACGCCGACGGGGGAGCGCATGGAGCCAAAGGCCAAGGAAGCCGGGACGGAAAAGCCGAAGCGCCGCCAGAGGCGCAAGGAGAAGGGCGAGGCGGCAGCCGCTGCTGCCGCGGCGCCGGCCCCGGGGCCGGCCGACGAGGGCTCGTCGAAAGCCAGGGGCAAGGGAGGCAAGAAGAAGAAGGGCGGGCGCCGGGGGCGGAACGCGGAGTACCACGACCGGCTAGAGGCGGCCGGCGAGGCGGCCGAGGCGGGGATGACGGCGGCCAGCGGCCCGCGCCCGGACGCCGCCGACGTGTCCGCGGTGCGCGCGGCCGAGGTCGCGCGGCTGATGGCCGGCGACGCTGCGGCCGTCCCTGCCGCGCTGAGGGCGGGGCGGTCGACCGTGGCCGAGGACGACGCGGACCGCTGCGTGGAGCTTATCCGCCGCGCGGACTGGTCCGACCAGCCGTCCGTCGCCCTCGGCGTGATCGGGCACCCCAACGTGGGCAAGAGCTCCATCATCAACGCCCTGACGGGGGCCAAGCGGGTCAGCGTCAGCCGGACGCCGGGGCACACGAAGCGGATGCAGCACATCGGTGTGTGCCCCGGCCTGACGGTGCTCGACTGCCCGGGGCTGCTGTTTCCGCACTGCTACGGCCCCGCGGCCGGCGGCGGGGACGAGGGCGCTGAGATGCCCGACGACGCGCTGGAGGCGATGATTGCGAGCCGGGCGGAGCGCGGGGGCGCCGAGACCGACAACGACGATGATGACGACGACGGTGATGACAGCGATGACAGCGACGGCGATAAGGATGTCGGAGACGACAAGGACAGCCGTGGGAAAGCGGGGAGCGACGATGACGAGGAGAGCAGCGACGGGAGCGCCGGTGAGGTCGACTCAGAGGACGGGGATGCGAGCGTGGGGCACGACGAGCCGCCGCCCCCCGGCGCTGCGCGTGGCGGCGCGCCTGACGAGCCGCCCCCGGACTGGCGCTCGGAGATGCGCCGGCACCGCGCGATGCAGGAGTGCCTCGGCGTCGTGCCGCTGGCACAGGTGCGCGAGCCCTACAGCGCGGTCCGTTTCCTGGCCGAGCGGCTGCCCATCGAGAAGATGTACGGCCTGCGGCCTGTTGACGACGATGACCACGCCGCCGCGGCGGCCGGCACTTTCGCCTGGTCGGCGTTCGACCTCTGCGAGGCGTACGCCGTCAAGTCCGGCCTTCTTTACGCCCGAACGGGTCGGCCGGACGCGCACGCGGCAGGGCGGCGCGTGCTGCAGGATGCCGTGGACGGTGTCCTCCCCATCTTCTTCTGGCCGCCTTCCCACGAGTGAGGCGTGCCCCCTGGCACGCCACCAAACTCACAGGGCCACAGGTTACACCCTTGCGCTCGGAATTTCTCGCGCCCGTGCGCCGAGTCACTTGTGTGTGGCACTTGCAGCGTCACGACATGCAGTCATTGGAAGCGCACAGTCACCCGGTGCCGTCTCCCATCGCCTCCCCGGCCGCTGCTGCGGCGGAAGCCCCCTCCGTCGCGCCCGCTCCAAGCGGCGCTCCGAGCGAGCCGCCGATGGTCATCGCCGAGGCCGACTTGCCCGTCATCTCGAGCCCCGGGCTTGCGATCGACACGGGGGCCGAGGCCGAGGCCGCCGCGCCCGGCGATGCGTCGAGCAGGATTCTGTCAAACTCGGGCTTGGCCACGGCGGCGTTGAGCAGGCAAAGGCCCGGAGCTGCGGGGCCTTGGGGGGGGACACGGAGGGGCGGAGGGGTGGCAGGGGAAGTGGAGGCGGCGAGCGGGGGTGAGTGGGTCCGCCAAGGGCCGCGGACTCACAGGGGCCGGGTCGCGGGGTGACGATCATCACGATGGTGGTGTCCGTCAGGGGCGCGAGGATGGTGCGGAACCGCCCGTTGGCGATCTGCAGCGACTCGAGGTGCGTGGAGGAGGTCATGCAGGCGAGCTTGAGCTGCTTGATGATGTTGCTCATCTTCTCGAAGCGGTGCATGTCCCTGTGCTTGCGCCTGGTGCGCGAGGACACCACGAGGAAGGTGGACTTCTCGAACAGCACCACCTCGTCCGCGTCGCAAGCGTCCGCGAGGCCGGCGAGGGCCACCTCCAGGGCGGCGACGTTGGGCACGAGGGCGTACACGATGGAAGACCAGGCCTGCACGGAAGGGGGGGGCGGGGGGGAGGGGCAGCAACGCGGTCGTGCGGCAGCGATTGGACGGGGGAGGCACACCCACGGCCGTGCGGCGCGATGGCGGTCGCGCTCCCGCGCTCACCTTGTACAGGGTCTCGTCCCAGATGGACGTAGCGAAGCAGGTCGTGCGGAGGCCGCGGGACCGGGAGATGATGTCCTCTTGCTTGGCGTGGAACACCACGGCCCGCCTTTCGGCCGGAACGACGTCCATCTTGTGGATCAGGCAAAAGATGCGCGCCGAGTCACTCTGCTTGGCGATGGCGTCGACGCAGCGCTCGTAGTTGGCGAAGTCCTTGTCCTGCTCGCTGGACTTGATGTCAAACACGTAGATCAGGATGGCCACATCCCTGAAGATGTTGTCACGCTCAGCCTCAAAGTAGCTCTCCAGGAAGACCTCCTGGCCGCCGCAGTCCCAGATGTTGAGGACCAGGTCGCCCATGAACCGAACTGTCGAGTACTCGACGTCCACTGCGACGGGTGCACAGCACGGGGCAACGAGCGTGCGGTATCATGCCATTCCACAGCCACGGGGCTGGTCTTGGCCCAGGCGCGGGCCGGGCAGGCCGTGGTTGGAGGTCTCACGAGTCGGGTTGAGGCGCTCGGTCTCGCGGGCTGCGAGCGAAGGAGCGGAATCGCGACAGGAGGGTGATACTGGTGCGCGCTGCTTCGATCACCAGCACACGGGCTGCCATCCAGGGCAGCGTTGCGGCCGGCGCGGCGGCTGGAATACACTCACCGATGAGGTTGGCAAAAATGATGGACCTCATCGACGTTTTCCCGGCGCCGGAGCGACCCATTAGGAGAACCTTCTTGCGCATGGTCACTTTCTTGGCGGGGAAGGTGCCGTGCGGGTGGTCCCGGGCCGTGAGGGCGGCCGCCGGCATGCGCAGAGCTTTCACTGCCCTTGAAGCCCCGCGCACTTGCGACCGCGCGACGTCTAGAGGCTGTTAACAGCCCTGGTGCTCGTTTCGAAGCTCCACTCTACAGTTTTTAGCGCCGCCATCGTGGTGTCGTGGATCTGTGGCGACTTTCGACCAAGGCTTCCTCCAGAGACATCTGGTCGGCGGCTGATCACGGTGCAGCGCTAGCACCGGCTTGAGTCCCGAGGCACTGCGCTGCGTTCTAGCACCCAGGCCGGCGGGCAGCTTCTGATCTTTCCACGGGCGGAGAGATTGGACTCAAACGAAATTTTCTCACTTCTGCCGATTCTCAGTCGGTTGAATCGCGCTCATGAGCGACATTGACGCACTCCTCGCGGAGGTTGAAGGCGGTGCCAAGGCCAAGGGAGGAAAGGGTGACGCGGCGGCCATGGACCCGACGGAGGCGCTGAGGGCCGCAAAGGCCAAGGCCGCCGAAGAGGCCGCCGCTGCCCTGGCCGAGATGGGGCTTGACGACGGCGGAGGCGGCGGCGGCAAGAAGCGCCGGCGCAAGAAGAAGAAGGGCAAGGGAGGCGATGACGAAGGGGACTCGACGCCCGTGGCGACGGATGCCGCCGCAGAGGCTGCCGGCGCCGACTCGGCCAAGGCCAAGGCCGGCGCCGGCGGTGACGCCGAGGACGAGTCGTCGGGCAAGGCCTCTGGGAAGTCTGCCAAGGGCGGCAAGAAGGCGAAGAAGGTGACGGCGGCCATGGCAGCGATGAAGAGGAAGAAGGAGGAGCAGGAGCGCCGCCGGGCCGAGGAGGAGGCCATCAAGCGGGAGGAGGAGGAGGAGCGCCGGCGGGAGGAGGAGGCCGCGCGGCTGGAGGAAGAGGAGAAGGATAAGAAGCGTCTTGAGCGGGAGGCCAAGGTGGAGGAGCTCAAGCGGCAGGGCAAGTACAAGTCCAAGAAGCAGCTCCAGCGCGAGAGGCAGGCGCGCGCGCGCGTCGAGGCGATGCTCGCGTCGGGGGTGCGCGTCGACGGGCTCGAGGAGAAGGACGAGGAGGAAGAGGCCGCCGAGGCGGCCGCGGCCGCCGAGGCCGCCGCCAAGGCTGCGGCCGCCGCCAAGGCGGCAGCCGACAAGCTCGCTGCCGAGAAGAGGGCGGCGGAGGAGGCCGAGCAGCGCCGGCGCGAGCTGCTGAAGAAGGATGCCTGGATGGACCACCTCGACGACACGGCGGCCTCGGGCGCGGGCGGGCCCGCCGCCGGCGAGGAGGAGGCCGAGGAGGAGGACTGGGAGGCGGAGGTGGACGACGACTGGCTGGCCGTGGCGGAGGACGCCGAGGAGAAGGAGAAGGTCGACGACGTCGCCCGGGCCGAGGCCCAGGAAGAGGCGGCGGCGGCGGCGGCCGCGAGCGCGAGCCGCGGCCGTGGTGCCGCCGCCACTGACGCGGCCAACGGCATGGGCCTGGAGCAGCGCATCGAGCGGTCCCGGGAGCGGCGGAGGGCGCGCCGGGAGGCCGCCAAGGCGTCCCGCTCCCCCGACCGCCTCCGCTCCCCCATCTGCTGCGTGCTCGGCCACGTCGACACGGGCAAGACGAGCCTGCTGGACAAGATCCGGCGCACCAACGTACAGGGCGGCGAGGCCGGCGGCATCACCCAGCAGATCGGCGCCACCTATTTCCCCATGGAGCGCCTCCGCGCCCAGACGGACAAGATCAACAAGGACCTCGCCCTGGAGTACCGCATCCCCGGGCTCCTCGTCGTGGACACGCCGGGGCACGAGTCCTTCACCAACCTCCGCACCCGCGGCTCCAACCTCTGCGACATCGCCGTCCTCGTAGTCGACATCATGCACGGCCTGGAGCCGCAGACCCTCGAGTCCCTCGAGCTCCTCCGCCGCTCCAAGACCCCCTTCGTCGTCGCCCTCAACAAGGTCGACCGCATCTACGGCTGGGAGGCCAACGCCGGCTCGCCCCTCCGCGACACGCTCGCCAAGCAGAAGTCGTACTCGGTCAACGAGTTCGAGACCCGCACGGCCCAGGCCATCGCCGCGTTCAGCGAGCAGGGCCTCAACGCCGCCCTCTACTACGACAACGACGACTTCAAGCGCACCGTCAGCCTCGTGCCGACGTCGGCCATCACCGGCGAGGGCATCCCGGACCTGCTGCTGCTCATCACGCAGCTCACGCAGCAGCTCATGTCCCACCGCCTCATGTTCACGCCCTCGGTGCAGTGCAGCGTGCTGGAGGTCAAGGCCATCGACGGCCTGGGCACCACCATCGACGTCTGCCTCACCAACGGGGAGCTCCACGAGGGCGACGAGATCGTCGTCTGCGGCATGAACGGCGCCATCCACACCACGATCCGCGCGCTCCTCACGCCACCCCCCGCCCGCGAGATCCGCGTCAAGGCCGACTACTTGCGGAACAAGACCATCATGGCCGCCATGGGCATCAAGGTCTCCGCGAACGACCTCGACAAGGCCGTCGCCGGAACCCAGCTCATGGTGGTCCACCCCGACGACGAGATCGAGGACCTCAAGGAGGCCGTGCAGCGCGACCTCGACGACATCATGGGCGGCTTCGCCACCGACACCATCGGCGTGCACGTGCAGGCGTCCACGCTCGGCTCCCTCGAGGCCCTCCTCGAGTACCTCCGCAACTGCACGCCCCCCGTGCCCGTGGCCTCGGTCGCCATCGGCCCCGTGCACCGCCGCGACGTGATGCAGTGCGCCGCCATGCTGGAGCGCGCCCCCGAGTACGCCATCATGCTGTGCTTCGACGTCAAGGTCTCCCCCGAGGCCGAGGCCGAGGCCACGTCGGCCGGCGTCCGCTTCTTCACCGCCGACATCATCTACCACCTCACCGACGCCTTCGAGCGCCACCTCGAGGAGGCCCGCGCACGCAAGCGCCGCGAGGCGGCCGAGGAGATCGCATTCCCCTGCGCCCTCAAGATCCTCGACGCCTTCAACGCCAAGAACCCCCTGGTCCTGGGCGTCGAGGTCAAGGACGGCATCCTCCGCAAGGGCACCCCCGTGTGCTGCACCGTGGGCTTCCAGGCCGACGGCGTCACCCCCTTGGTCCTCGAGCTCGGCCGCGTCACCTCGATCCAGCGCAACCACACGGACGTGGCCAAGGTCGGCGTCGACGACCCCGCCGTGGCCATCAAGATCGAGGGCGACCCGTCGCAGGCGAACATCACCTTTGGCCGGCACTTCGACAAGAAGAACGCCGTCTACTCCCGCCTCACGCGCCGCCGCATCGACCTGCTCAAGAAGGAGTTCCGCGACGACCTCTCCCGCGAGGAGTGGCTCTGCGTCAAGCGCCTCAAGGCGATCCTTGCCATCACCTGAGTGCCGCCAGCGCGCCGCGCAGCGCTGAGTTCTCCCCCCTCCCTTTCTGCGACGCCTGCGCTGCCACTCGCCGTCGTCACTCATCCCTCCGCTCGGCTCTCACTCGCACCCGGATCACGCCGTCGGCGCCCCTCGTCACGCGGCAGCCCTTGGCCACGAGGGAGCAGCCCCCGCCCCCGGCGGCCTTGTCCACGATGCCCTGCGGGACGCTCACCACCAGCGGCTTGGGCCTGCCCGCGAAAGACAGCCGCACAGTCGTCGGCGCGCGCACCGTCAACCGGACGCCCGAAGCCTCCCCTGCCGCCCGCACGAGAATCACCACCACTCCGGAGCCTGCCACCGGGGCCGCGACGGAGGCCGTGATCGCCGGCATCGGAGCGGCGGGGACGCCCCGTGAGCTGGCGGTGGCGGCCTCCGCCGCCGCGTCGTCCACCTCGGTGATGAGCGGTCCCGTCGGGGCGCGGGGGGCGGCCAGGCCCCCTGCGCCTCCGAGCCCGCCGACCGCGGGGCCGGCCTCGCCCGCCGCGTCCGCGCCCGGCCTGTCCGCCCGAGTGCTGCGCAAGAAGGCGCCAGGGCTGCTCATGCGTACAGAGGCCCTCGCCGCCGCGGCCTGCGCGTTCTTGGCCGCCGTCACCTCCTCCACCGCCTGCCCCGCCTCGGCGCCCCCGGCCGCCGTCGCGGCGAATGACATCGCCTCCATGGCCCTCCGCTCGAACCGCTCCTTGGCCTCGGCCTCCGCCGCCGCCCCGTCGCTCGCCTCGCAGTCCCAGTGCGTGGCGTTCGCTGGACGGTCCGATTCCTCGAACAAAAACTTGCACGGAACGACGTCCGAGGCGGCCTTGGTCCCCGGGATGCGCGTGCCGCCCTTGTAGACCGCGCGGATCTCCGCCGGCGTCCCCGCGGCGCCGGCCGCCCGGCGCCACCCGAGCTCCGGGAGCAGGCTCTCCGAGATCAGCGACACCAGGCCATCCCGGAAGGACTTGTCCCGGCCGGCGTGCATGATCGCCCACGGGTGCGCCACCATGTCCACAACGAGGGCCGGGGCGCCCTTGTTGTCCGCGATCGCCCGGACGTGGCCCGGCGCGAGGGGAATCGTCGCCGACCCCGCCCGAGCCGCCGCGCCCGGGCGCTCGTTCCCCTCCTTATCGACCACGGGCTCCCCAGCCGGGAGCGTGGGCGGGTTCACCGCCGTGTGCGAAACAACGTTGATAAACGTCTTCCGCTCCTCCGCCTCGGGCCGCGCCGTTGAGCCCGTCACCAGCTTCAGCACGAACCCCAGCGTCGGGAATACGCCGCGCTTGCCGCCCAGCGCCTCGCTGATCGTGGCCTCGGTCTCGCTGCGGGCGTTGTCCTTCATCTGCTCGTCCAGGAAGGCGGCGTAGGCCTTTGGGTCCGTGGTCGACAGCCTGTTCATGTGCTCCCACGCTTCCGTCACCTTTTTCATGACATCAGCGTCTCCGCCGGCCGCCGCCCCGTCGCCGCCAAGCGCGCCGAGCATCGCTGCCAGCGGAGGAAGCTGCGCGCCGCCCGAGGCCGAGCCAGACGCAGCCGCGCTCCGCAGCTCGTCCATCATCTTGTCCATGATCACGACAAGTGTAGCGTGTGGGAGTTGTGGGGGCGGGGGCTTGGCTGAGGGCGAGGAGCGTGTGGAGGGAGCCGGGCCGCGCAAAGCCGGTGGGCAGAACCCGTTTCCGGCAGCACACTCATCACAGCGAGGCGGATCGGCCGGCCGAACGCCTCATTCGGAGTCTGATGACTCAGCCGCCGCGGCTGCCTCGCCGGCTTCGGGCTTCACGTCGTGGTGGTCGTCATCGGAGCTTGCGTCGTCGTCCTCCTCCGCGGCGGCCCACTGCCGCAGCATGTCGTCCACGACCGGCGTGGCCACGAGCTTGTCGGTGATGCATCCGAGCTGGAGCAGCCTCCCCCGCCGCGTGGACGGGTCGTCCGCCCCCTCTGCGCCGTCCTCCTCCGCGTCGTCGTCGTCCTCGGCCACCGGCCTGAGCCTCGCGGCGATGCCCATGTCCGCGCCCGGCAGGCGCCAGTCCGGGGTGGGCGCGCCGTCCAGCTTGACGACCTCCTGGACCTGTCTCAGCGTGACGCCCCGGGCGAGCTCGAACACGGCATCGCCGATGACCAGCTCGCACCGGCCGGAGCGACGCACCCTCATCTCGCCGATGCGACCCCCCCCCAGCCCCCGCAGCGCCGCGGCCGCGCCCTCCGGGTCCGTGACGAACTCGTTGTACTCCGCCGCGGCCTTGACCCGGAGCGCCCCGCGCTGCGCGGGAGTGAGCTCGGGGTCGGTCGCGGCCTTGTGCGCGGTCGAGGCGGCCCCGGAGGTGCTCGGCGGGCCGGTGCGGGGCTCCCGGCCACCGGCGCCGGAGGCCGAGGAGGAGGAGGAGGAGGAGGAGGAGGCGGTGGCGTCCTGGGGCTGGGGCGCGATGGGGAGGCGGCCGGGGAGCTGCAGGAGGACGATGCGGCGGCCGCTCTCGCCCGCGGCGGGGAGGAAGGAGGGGAGGCAGCAGGCCGCGCTGCCGGCCTTGGACATCACCGCGGCGGGGGGCTCGTCCAGCCGCCCCATGGCCCTGCGCGTGGCAGCCTCGGTGGCCGAGGCCTTGCGGCTGTCGCCCGCCGTCTGCTTGGAGCGCGCCTCTCGCAGCAGCGCCGTGTCTCCCTCGATCTCCGAGTCCGCGTCCAGGCGGAAGAACGGCACGGAGATGGGACCGTTCTCGTCCCCCTCCTCGAACACCGGCGGCCACGCGTCCGCCTCGTCCTCCACCTCGTACTCGTCAACCTCCACGGCCTCGTCGTCCTCCGAACCCTCCCCCTTGGGGCCGGACGCGCCGCCCGCCTTGGGTCTCCTGCTCGCCGTAACCGTTGCCACCGTGCGCTCCCCTGCACCCGACCCGCCGGCCGCGAACGCCACGGCGCCCATGGCATACACGGGCCGACCGCGACCGCCACGGCCGCCTCTGCCGCGGCCACCCCGCCCCCCCCGCCCCCCTTGGCCGCCTCGGCCGTCCCCTTGGCGCGGCTGGAAGCTCCGCCCCCTGCCTCCCCTGCCGGACGAGCCGCCGAGCGGAACGGCCTCGCTCGCCTTGGACGAGGACGAGCTTGCGGCCGCCGCGCTCCCCGCTGCAGCGGCAGCCGCAGTCTTCGGGTTGCGAGGCGTGAACTGCGGGCGGGGAAAGCGATGGCAGACATCGGGCAGCAGTGGCATGCGAGAACCTCCGTGCGCAGCACCCCGGGGCGCCGCCTGCGACCTGGCGGCCTGGCAGCCGCACTCACTCTGCGCCGTGCGGGACCTCCTCCAGCTGACCGCCTGCGCGTGCGACACAGAGCCTCACGGGTCGTTGGGGCACAGCGCCCGATCCGCTCTTCCTTGCCGGCAGGCCCTCGCAAGGGGCGACACGATAGCGGCCAATCTATCGCTCAGCGCCATAGGTGCGCGATAGTTCATGTATCAAGCTCACACTCCTGGCAGCCCGATGCCCCCGAGGCCGCGGCCCGCGCCCTGGCCCGACATTGTGTGCTGTCCTGGGACTGGTACGAAGCTCGCGGCAACAATTACCAGCGTCAGCAGAAGTCAGGCCCAGGATGTTGCTGCTCGGCTACGATCGGCCCCCGCAGGTCTACAGGCTGGCGCGTGTGGGCCGGACGCTTTTCATTGCCGGCCTCGCCTGCAGAGCTCTGGGTGGTTGTCGCAAATGGCCTTGGCTGCAACCAACAGGAGCGCAAACAACGGTGCCAGCGTTCCGAGGCCACACATACGCCATCGCCAGACAGCGTCTCGAGCGGACGAGGGGCGACTGTCGCTATGGACTCCGGCGAGCCCAGCGGCCTTGGCGGCCTCAGAGACCGGCTCCGACGCCGCCGATCGGAGCTCAACAGGGGAAGCCTGGAGGCCCAGACGGGGCTGATCGGGGCGCTGAGCGCCTCAGCTGCCAGCCCGCAGAGGACCCAGCGGCGGCGCCGTCGCGCTCCGGCGCCGCAAGGCATTGATGCCGCGATGTCGCTCATCCCAAGGGCAAGGGTCGTGCTGCCGCCGACGACCCCCGCCCCCAGCCCAGTGCCCGCGCAAGGGGAGCATTTTGTGTCCAATCCTGCATCTGGGGGTGGGGATGGAAGGTCGGGGGCCCGTGCAAGCGAGCAAGCGGGCCGGCCCGTTGAGCTGGCGTCGGTCGTGTTCGGGTCCAAAAGCCGCCTCCAGCGGCCCAAGGAGCGCGGCATCTTCCACGGCCGTGTCGTAGAGTGGACGTCGTCACTTGGGGACATTGATGCCGGCAACGTGTCGCCATCGTCATCCACCTCAACAGCTTCGAGCGCTGTTCGCCCTGTTTCCTTCGCGGCACCGCGCTCCGCGGGCGCTCCTGCATTGCTGGTGGCCTGGACCCCTGTCTTTTTGCCATCAGCAGGGGAGTCATCCCCGCGGAGTCGCACAGGGGACAGCGCGGCCGTGGGCGACGATGCTGCCGCGGCCTTTGGGTCCGAAGCTTCAGCTCGCTCGACTGCCGGCCTCACGTCTGGGCCTGGCGCTATCAGCGGCGGAAGAGGCAGTCCGGTCCCTGCCGGGCCCGACCCCGCGCCGTCGGTGTCCGTCGGTCGCGTTGCTCCCGCTTCGTCGTCAGCCGGGCCGATGCCTTCCGTTGTCACAGCGGCTGCCGTGCCGTCAAGAGACGACGCCATGAATGCGAGCCGCGCAGGGGCGACTGCTTCTTCGCCTGTGGCACCGGCGGAGGCCGATGCGCTGAGCCCAGGCAGAAGGGACGCACCGGCGCCTCCCGCTGCGCCGTCACCGCGGCGCGACGACAAGGCCAGTGTGCCTGAGAAGGCGACCACGGCCGGCGATCACGAGCTCGGCGACGGTGCTGCTGCCGGTGCTTGCGAAGCCCCAAAGGGCAGCGGCACAGCGGGCAGTCCGGTCGAGGCTGAGCCGACGAAGGTGCCGAAGGAGGTGGCAGGGCAAGCCGAGCCGGGGGTGCCGCAAGGCGGCGATCAATCCGAGGCCGTGCGCACAGCTGGTGCGGGAGGGTCAGCGGATGCTGCCCCCAGGGGGCCGTTTGCCGGTCTTGCACGCGCGTCACCGGGCCCGCGTCCAGGGCTAGCAAGGCCCCGTCCCGGCCCGGCGGCGCCGGCGGGGGGAGCAGGTCGGCCCCGTCCCGGCCCGGCGGCGCCGGCGGGGGGAGCAGGTCGGCCCCGTCCCGGCCCGGCGGCGCAGGCTGGGGGAGCAGGTCGGCCCCGTCCCGGCCCGGCGGCGCAGGCGGGGGGAGCAGGTCGGCCCCGTCCCGGCCCGGCGGCGCCGGCGGGGGGAGCAGG
>Ga0136560_1001087_pt1 | contig 13919 bp, 10 predicted proteins | sample AntRauMeHopE1497_FD_104925 | JGI IMG/M metagenome (GOLD analysis project Ga0136560, IMG submission 104925) | Saline lake microbial communities from Rauer Islands, Antarctica - Metagenome Hop E1 #497 | ecosystem: Environmental > Aquatic > Non-marine Saline and Alkaline > Saline | place... | reverse complement strand
TCTGACGCCGGCCCCACGCTCATGACGAGCAGCGCGAACTGCGACATCTGCGCGGGGTTGTTGCCCAGCGTCGCGGTCAGCGCGGACAGTTGGGAGGCTTTTGCTCCAATGGCGGCCATGTGTGCCCCCTATGCGGTGCGGTCGATCTGGAATTGGCCAGCCGTGATGGAGTTGACAGTCAGGCCGGCTGTCGTGTCGGGGTCTTCCTCGAACACGTCGGCGTAGTAGGTAAACGCCGTCGTGACCGGCCGATCAGCGCCGTCCGTTGACGCCGCGCCGACGTGGTAGCTGGCCTGGAGGTTGCACGCGCCCGAATCGGTTTTCCGGCTCCGATGGTAGAGCTGGATCGCGCGCACCTGCGTCGTGTCGATGGGCAGCGGCGAAAAGCCGAACTCCTGGCCCGCAGGGATGTCTGCGCCGCCGTCGAGCGTCGTGTCGCCCCAAGCCCCGTCGGCCAGGGTCTCCGTGCTGGCCACGGAGTTGCCGGCCGTACCCTGCGCCGCGGCAGTCGCCCGGAGCTGGTTGCCGCCAATGGCCTCTGCGCCGGCGGCCGTGTTCAGGACGGTGCCGGTGCCGTAGACGGTGCCCTTGCCGCTGCCTTCATTGATCGCTGCGGCCAGGTTCTCCAGCGTCTCGTTGGCGTCAGCGCCGATCAGCACATTATTCGCAGAGTCCACCAGCACGGTCTGGAAGGTGTACGTGGTGGAGCCCAGGGTGACGGTCTCTGTGTTACCGGCGTTGGACGTGAGGGTCAGCGTGCCGGTCGCGAAGATGAAATCTGCGGCGATGTAGGTCGTATCGCGCGGCGCTTTCTCATCGACCACACCGTACTTACCAAGCTGGTCGCTCGTCGTGTCCACGCGGATGGGAGTATCGCTGGAGCTGAGCTGCCCCGCGGTGCCGTTGGCGCTCTCGTCATTGATGTTGTTCTCGAAGCCAAGCAAGAGCTGCACGTCAGCGAAGTCGGGGTCGCCCGGCGCAGAGCGCGGCCACGCAGCCGTGTGCGGCGCGTAGTTGGCCGCGTAGCGCCCGGTGCCCACCGTGAAGCGGAACTCATCGACGGTGAATTTGGGGTCAACGCCGCTTTCCACGGAAGAACCAGTGCCGCGCAATTGCGCGCCCAACCAGAGCGGACTGGTGGAGTTATGGTAGTCGTTCGTGTCCGCCACGCCGACGCCCTGCATCTGCCCGTTGATGAACAGATAGGTCACGCCGGAAACGCGGGAGATCGCGATCTCGTAGTAGCGCCCCAGCTGGAACTCGTAGTTGGTCCAACGTATGATGGTCGCGACTGTGCCGCTCTGCCCGTCCGTCGAGATTTGCAGCTTGAGAGCGCCGGCGTCATCGTGGTCGATGAAGAAGCGCCAGGAGCGTTGATTGTTTTGCGTGTCATACTGGCCGCAGATTGTGTCTGTGCCGCTTGTCTCGAAGCCGTAGAAGCGGAAAAAGCCCTCGACCGTGTAGTCGCCGGTGCCGATGTCGTAGCCCGCTTGATCGGCGTAATATGCGCAGCCCTCGTTCACGTCCAGGACGTACTGGCCGAACTTGTCGCGACCATAGCGCGCCCAACCGCTCGGCGTCGCGTCAGCGTCGGGGAACAGCGTCGCGACGCGAAGGTCGCCTTTCCAAGTGTTGTTGTAGGAGCCGGTTGTGTCATTGACCACAAGGTCGTCAAAGTAGCAACTGATCACGCTGCCGAACCCACTGGAGACGCCCCACTGCGCGAAGGAAGCGGAGAAGGTGAAGGAGCCAGTGTCAAGGACCTGCTCACCGTTCACCCGGACCTGGACGACGCCGGTGCTTTCGACGGCGCGGACCTCGATATGGTTCCACGAAGCAGCGCCGAGCACCGGGCCGGCGGTGACGGCCACGTCGGCAGACGTGAGCTCGCCGTTGCGCACGGAGATCGCGCCAGTCGGCAGGACCACGACGCTCAGCATGATGTCGTTCGCAGCGTTTCGCAGATCGCAGATCGAGACGCGCTGGGAGTCGCCGGGAAGCCCCGGAGCGAAGAACGCGAAGCCGACAAACACCTCTCCCGCCGCAGCAGGGAAGACGCGCCGGAGTCCGGTCCCGGTAAGCGCCACCAGTACAAGGCTGGTGTCGCCGGTGCGAGCTTCTGCCGCGGATACCTCGACAAGGGCGCTTCTGTCCGCGTACACGTTATCGAGCATCGCTTCCTCAGAGGAATCACCTACGCCGTAGTGCTCGAAACCATCCATAAAAAGTACGGCCATTAAGTGTTCTCCCTCTCGAACCTGCGCGCGATCCTGATCCGTTCGGAGAGCGCGTTGTTGGCTAACGGCTCCGGTGAACCAGTCATCCTATACACGATGTTGTCGGTGCCGACAAACATCACAAAGTCTTTAATCTTGACGATGGTGCCGGGCACGCAGCCGATAGAGAACGCAGCGCCCTTGAGCGGCAGCAGCGGGTCGCCGGTCGGGCTCAGGTCGCCGGTCAGATACCAAGTCTCCACCGATAACTGCCCGAAGAACAGGAGCACGTCGCCGACCTGGCGCACGGCGACGATCTCGTCGGGCTCCTCAGCGGCGTTGTAGAAGTCCAGTGGCTCAATCGTGATCTCGGCGGGCTTGATGAAGTACCAACGCTGGCTGTTCGCTGTCACGACCGCAACAAACTGATCCAGGGACGCGACCGATGACGCGCCGGCACCGTTCGGGATCGAGATGCCGTTGAGAACGTCGGAGCCGCCGCCGGTCAGTGTCGCCGAGCCGAACGCCAGGTCCGAGCCGGTCACGGCCGTCGCAATCGAGTTGCCAGCGGTGCCGCGCTCGCGCGCGCGCAGCTCCAGCGTCGTCGCGTCCGATGACAGAGCCTCGACTTGCGTGTTCGGGGAGCCAATCGTCGAGGAGTAGTCCGTGCCCGCGACGCCGGTGTTGTTGAGCGCCTTGCGCATGTTCTCCAGGCTGTCCTCGTCGTCGGAGCCCACGAGCACCTGGAACGGGTCTCCCGAGGAGCCGTCAGGCGTGCCTGTGAGGGACGCGGCCCACTGATAGTAGGTGGAGCCGAGCTGGAGCGTCTGCGTGGCGATGTCAGGCGGCGTGTTGGGCGTCAGGGTCAGTGTGCCGGTCGCGCGCGAGGTGCCGCGGTAGAGCTGGAGCAGGAGACCGTCCGCGATAAACAGATGCTCATAGTCCGCACCGACCGCCACGGCCATCTCGGGCTGCCCGTCGCCGCCCACGACGCCAGAGATCCCTGAGACCGTCGTGCCGTCCCAACGGAACAGGCCGGTGCCCGAGACGATGAACAGGTCGCCGTTAAACGCGCCAGGCACGGAGAACAGCTTGCGGATCGGGCCAGCGCCCGCCGCCAAGAGCGCAGCCGTCACAGGGCGCGTGAGGAGAGCTGCGCCGTTCTCCAGGTTCGAGGGGTCAGCCTCGAAGAAGCGGTTCAGCACCTCCACCTCGGGCATACGCCCGTAGGTGCGGTTGTAAGCCTGGCGGCCGAGGGGGACGACTTCCGGTTCCATTAGCGCAGCAGGTTCCCTTCGCCCTCGGAGTAGCTGTTCTCGCCGTGCGCCTGCTCAGAGAGCATACGCGGGTTCCATTGGCCCCACTTCGGCATGATCTGATGGTAACGCTGCTTGAGCCGGCGCTCCATGGCTATGTTGGTCTGCGCCGTCGCCCGCGTCGGCTCTTGGCCGTAGCGGGGACCGAGGCGGAGCGCCAGGCCCGTGATGAGCAGGTCGTCGAACTCGACGGGGAGTGGGCTGGGGTCGTCCAGCGTCAGCGGCGCGCGCTTCTGCCAAGAGCCCAGATCGGCGCGATAGAACCATTCAGTTGCGTCGCTGGCCGCAGCCAGAATCACGGAAGGGCCGCCCTCGATGAAGCGGCCGTTCGCGTTAATGGTCAGATTGGCGGTCGCGCCCACGTCAGCGAAGCCCACCCGCGAGCCGTCGTTCGGCTTGCGTGGCAGATAGATTGTGGTCGGGGAATCGACCGAGTTGACGATCCTGACGTTGTTGGGAAGGTAAGGCCACACGTTGCGCGGCAGCTTCGTGTCGGCAGGAGAGAGCGGCCAGCGAGCGTTCACCGGGGATGTCTGACGCGGGGGCACAGGCCAGTCCATGATGAACTCACCCAGCTTCGTACCAAACAGGCCGTCGATGTAGTTGTTGAGCCGCGGAAGGGACTCCGCCTTCTGCGTGTCCGTAGGCGCGCGCCCAAGAGGGATCGTGTTGCTCTCCCGGAGCGCCTGCTCAATGATCTCGCTGGCCAGCATAACCTACTCCTCGTCTTCCGCGTCGTCGTCGTCTTCCTCTTCGGAAGCATCGACGGCGGCCTGGTAGATCGCAGCGAGATCATCGGCCGTGGCGTCGGCCGGGAAGTCGATCTTGCTCTCGGAGCACCAATCCACAAGATCTTTCTTCTGGAGCCCGAGTTTCTTGGCGAGGCCCTTGTTCGGGTTCTCCGGCGGAGTGTCTTTGGCCGGCGACTTGGCCTTGGCGGCGGGCGTGTAGGGCTTCTCCCCGTTCAGGTCCGCGAAGAGGCCCTTCGGGATGTCGTCGCCGGCGTTGTAAATCTTCCCGTTGCCGTCCTTGTCGTAGAGCCACTTCGGGAACTCGGTCTTGTTCTTCTGGCGCTTGGGACGCCGACTTGTATTGATAGTCATAGGGCACTCCTTCATGTGAAAACGGCGGAGCCGAAGCCCCGCCGCAATCATGTCCTAGATCATCCGTTAAGGCAACACTTACGGAGTGAGGCCGTTGATCCGGGTGCCCAAGAAGTTGTCCATAACCTCGCCGCCGTAGATCATATCCCAACGGTGGATGTGAGCGCCAGTAGCGATGTCCGAACCCCTCCAGTAGCGGATGCCGATGCCGGTCGCCGGGTCGCTCGCGAAGGAGCTTTCGCCGGTGAAGGGCGTGGGCAGACGGGCCGACACGAGGCTGATCGCCTGGCGCTGGAACACCGCACGCTGCTGGTAGCTGGTCTCAGCAGTGCCTTTCCAGACAACCGCAGCGCCGTCGGCCGGAGCAGCGCTCACCGTGCCGAACGCCGTGTTGGCGTCGGTCGAGGTGCCGTCGTTGGAGCCGACCACGATGATCGCCGGAGAGATCGTCAGGGTCGCTTCGCCGGAGCCGTTAGCCGTGGCCGCCTCAAGGACGGTGAACTGCTGGAGCCGGGACGGTTCCACGATCTCGCGGGTACGAGGGTTGACCGCGAACACGCCAGCAATGGTGAACACCTCGCCAGCCGCGACGGTGCCGGCGGCACCCAAGCCCGTCACGTCCAGTGTTTGCGACATACGCGCGTTGTCTTTGACAGCGCGGTAGTTGCTGTTCTGGCTGGCGCCATCGACGGTGCCGTTCGTGCGGTCGCCGGTCACGACGGCCGAGAGGTTCTGGGTGGCGTAGGAGTCCACCTCAGAGATCAGCGGGATACGGGTCCGCTCCAGGGCCGTGCGGTTCACGCCGGTGATGTCGCCACCGATCAGCGAGGCACGGATGCCCTCGGCGTCGCCGAAGGCAAGGACGCCGGCGATGTCCTGATTGGGCGCAGCCTGCTCCATGAGGCGGGTGTGCGCCGGCAGGTATTGCGCCGGAGACGCAATGACCGCACCAGGATCGCCGACCCAGGAGAAGAAGTCCTTGAACTTGCCGGTCAGGAACTTGTCCACGTCGTGCGCCAGCTCGGAAGCGGCGGAGAGCATGGTCTGGTTCCTCATCAGCTCGTTGTAGGACTGCGCAGACTCCAGGTCGCCCACGGAGACGTGCACGTTCTTGTACTGATCGACCGCGATCAGCTCGGAACCAGTCACGATGTCCTGAGCCGCCAGGGCCGCGCCGGACTTCGCGAGGAAGCGGGGCGGACGCTTGACGTTGATGGTCAGGCCGTTCTGGTCGGAGACTTGATCCTTGAACTCGCCGTTGACCAAGCGGCCGGTGACGAGCTGGTTTTTGAGCAACAGGAGCATGACGTTGGCATACTCGGTTGCATTAAGAAACTGGTTGGCCATGGTATCTTACCTTTTACCGCTTGCGATCCGTTTTGTTGGTAGCGGCCATGGCTTGCTGCTCGAAGGCAGCGAAGTCCGAGGACGCCCCCAGGCTTGCGTACTTCCCGCCAGCGCCGCGGGGTTGTCTGCGGCTCGGCGGAGGGGCAGCTTTGGGCTGCCGCTTCATACCCTTGTCCCGCTGTTTGTCGCGGGTCTGGATCGCGGCCTCAAGGCGGCCGATATACCGAGCCAAGGGAATTTGCCCCATCTCGGAAACCTTAACCGCTTCCTTCTGGTTGCGGGCGAGGTGATACACGATGTCGGCGGCTTGGTCAGACTCGCTGATTATCTCAGCCATGTCCTTCGTCATGGGGAACTCACCGCGAGAGGCCGGCCCCAGGACCACCTTTTCGAAGTCATCGTAGGCTTCGAGCCCCGTTTCTTCGATGGTGCCCCACCGTTGCCTCAGTTTTTGGACCTTCTCGGTCTCAGCGGCCTCAGCTTGCCGTGTCGCGTCCGCGTGGCGCTGTTTTGCCATACGAACATCGACGCCGTAGTTAATTACATCATCCAGGTACTCCGGGTCAACCTCCCCGTAAGCATATTTTTTCGGGTCCGGCTTAACAAGGGGCTCGCCGTCATCGCCGACCGGCACAAAATTCTTGCCGTCATCGGACTTTTTCGCCGGCTTGTTGTCCTTGTTGTCGGCCGGCTTGTTGATGCTTTCCAGCTCCACCACACGGGCGCGCAGGGCCGCGGCCTCCTGCTCGGCGGCAGCCCTGGCGCGCGTCATCTGCGCGATGCGCTTGCGGAAGGGGACCTTATTCTTCTTCGGCGCAGGCTCGTCGTCCTGGTCGTCGTCGTCCTGGTCGTCGTCGTCCTGGTCGTCGTCGTCCTGGTCGTCGTCCTGATAGTCATCGTCGTCAGCCGGATCGGAGAACGCCGCCAGCGGGTCGTCGTCATCGTCGTCCTCGATGTGCGGGACCGTCTGGTCTTTGGGCACCTCACCCTTCGGGGCCTCACCCTTCGGGGCCTCACCCTTGGGCGCTTCGCCTTTAGGCGCCTCACCCTTCGTGGCCACAGTCTTGGGCGGCGTGATGGGCTCGCCGTCGCGCGTAGCGGTGCTCACGAAGCCCTCGAACGGGTCGGCGGGCGTTGTGTTCTCATCAGCCATAGTTTTCGTCTCCTGTGTCAGTCATCTCGGCCACGAGACGGATCGAGTCCATCGCGTCGCGGAGTTTCTTGCTCTCCACCTGGGAGAGGATTTTGATGCGCTCGAAGTCGATCTCGGCGAGCGACTTTGCGGCCGTGGCCGTGGCCTGCTTGGCGCGGGCCTCATAGTCGAGCGCCTGGTTCTCCTTCATGGAGATCTCCGCGACCTTGCCGCGCAGCTCAAGCTGCTCCATCGCCTGAGCCTTCTGCTCCATCGCCTGACGGGCTTTCTGCTGCTCGGGCGTGAGGTCATCTGCCGGGACCAGGCCGGGCGGGAGCTGAGTGCGCAGACGCTCGGAGATCTTGTCCGCGTCGGGCCAGTCTTGGGCCTCGACGATCAGATCGGCCGTGACGCCCATGAGCTGAGGCATGGCGTTGACCATGTTCAGCATCGCTTCGCCGGCCTCGCGGCGCTTGGTCGCGTAGCTTGGGCCAGTCGTGATGGTCACGTCGTATTTGCCGACATTCAGATCCACACCGTCCTCGTCGTTGAGCCGCACGATGGTCTCAGCGTCGTCGTCGCCCAAGATGCGAACCGTGCGCGCCGTGTCGTAGACGTAGGGCAGGAGCGCGTTGATGACGCGCCCGCTCTCCTCAATCGCGGAGTTAAGATTGTCTTGATAGACCTGGATGCCGGCCTCGCCGCTCTCCTGGCGGGCGTTGAGCGCCTTGCCGGAGACCTCGTTGCCCTGGATGCCCAGCGAGGCTTCATGCAGGTTCGACACGTCGCGGATGTCCTGCGCGGCCATGCCGGCTTCCTGGACCAGCGCGCCCTCCATCTCGGCGGGCGGCATCTTCTGCGGCGGAACGCCGGCGTCGGCGTTGTAGATCAGCAGAGGATCGTCCGACCCAGCCGCGTCGCGGAAAGCATCTTCACGGCCTTCGACGGCGTTGTCGGGCGCGAGCCATTCGGCCTTCGGGGCCTTCATGAGCTTCTCAGCGATCACCGAGCGCCAGTAGTTGTGCATCCGCTGGGGGTCTTTCAGGAAGCGGACGAGGCCCCAACGGTTGCGCTTCTCGCCGACATAAACCTCCCAGCCCACGACACGGAACACGGGCACGCGGTTGATCGGCAGCATGAACGGGCCTTCCAGCAGCTCGATCCCGTTGGAGAGGTACATCTCCGCATATTTCAGGCGCACGCGCCGGACATAAGGCTGCCCCGTCTGCGGGTTGCGCGCGACAGTCGGACCCCACACTGCGACATCCAGATCGGTCACGTCTTGCGTGTCGCCGTCCGTGGTCATGATAAGCGTCGCCATGCGGTCGCGCACACGCCAATACTCCACGACGCGCACCGTCTGGGCCTCGTACCAGCCCTGGCCGCGCATCCCCTGCGAGAACACAGAGCCGCCGTCGAAGCTCGTCACCCTGGCGTCGGGGAAAGCCTCCTTAAACTGCTTCTCGGTGTAGTAATCCTCGATGAAGCAGTGGCCGGCGTCCTTGCCCGTGGGGTCGATGGACATCCGGTCCCAGAGCACGGCCATGGCGTTCGGAATCTGGACGATGCGGATGTCCTGATCGAACGCACTATCGTCGGAGTACCTCAGCTCGATCTTGAACGCGCCGTCGCCGCAGATAACCTGGTTCTGGTGCGCTGTGTTGTACGCGATGTTCGCCTTCGAGAGCTTCTCGATGGAGCGGATGAGGCCCTGGCGAATCCGGGCCACGTCCTTGTCGCCGGCCTCGTCGGGCAGCACCCTGATCGAGGCTTTGTTGCGCCGATACTGGCCCAACACAATGCCGATATAGGCCACCAGGCGGTTGACCGTGAGGCGCGGCAGGCCCTTCGCGTCGCGCTCTCTCGCGATATCGGCGGGCCACTGGTCGCCGGCCGTGAACTCAAGGTCCTCGACCGCAGCCTCGCGGTTGTCCTGGTCGTAGGCCGAGTCATCCTGGTAATCCTGCCGCATATCGGACAAGAACTCCTGGGTCGCGGCCTGTATGTCGTAAAGCTCGCCGTTCTCGCCAGGGGTCGCGCGCTTGTGCTTCTCAAGATAGTCGCTGGGCGGCATGGCGATTGCAGCGCCGTCCATCTCGTCGGGAGTCAGGCCGAACGCGTCATCCTCTTCCGTCTCCGCCTCTGAATTGAGGTCTTCCCCTTGGGGCCGCAGGAGGCCTTCATCATCTTGAAAATCAGACATTACACGCCCCTCCGGTTTTCGCCGCGCTTCACTCGCGCGATGCACACGTCGGTGTCCGCAGCTAACACGCTTGAAACAAAGTCTTCCTGCTTTGACAAAACAACCTCACCGCATCCAGCCATATTTACGGCCGCTTGAGCCATGGAATTTCTTGACCGCCGGCGCGTCAGGGTCATGAGCCGCTGATTTACCAGTTTCTTTCCGATCTGTGAAGTCTTTTATGAGGCGCATGTCCGCGTAGGTGAGCACGAAGGCGTCGGCCTTGTCCGGGGAGCGGACGCCGCGCTTGCGCATGTCCGGCTTGCTCTCCAGGAGCAGGTCGTTGGTCGCCGTGGGCTTCACCATAGGCCCGATCAGGTCCGCGTGCAGCTCGTCGTCGTCGGGAATCGCGGTGCCTACATCTGTGTCGTTGAGCGCGTCGTTGGCGCGGCTCCACATCTCGGCTCGGCGGTTCTTCGGGCCAGGCACCTTGGGCGAAGCGAGCTTGTGCTGGGACGTGCCGCCGAAGTTGATCGCCTTGACGATGCGCGCGTAGCGTTGACCCTTGGCGCGCAGCATGGAGATCACGGCCGCGCCGATCCCGCCAGCGTCGATGTTGACCTGGACCGGGTCGTGCTCGTCGATCATGTCCACAAGCCACTCCACGGCCTCGACGGGCTCGATCTGGTCGCGGTGCTTCTGGAACTCATAGCCGTAGCCCCGGCGCGCGTAGACCGCAAAGCGGTCGCCGCCCGGCCCGGCGGGGTCCACGCCGAAGATCAGCGGCCCGGCAGGCTCGTTCTTCCGCTTGCGGGCGCGCATGACGGCGGCCGAGGAGATGAAACTGTCCGTCTGGCTGGACTGGAACGCCTCCTGCGGGTTGGCGGGGTATTCCTGCTTGAACAGGCGCTCTGAGCGCAGCTCGGCGACCTTGTTGCGCCGCCAGGCCATCTGCGCGTCGCTCAGCTCGTAGGCGTCTGCGTACTCGCGCTCGCTCAGCTCGCCGTCCTCGCTCGTGTCGCCAAGCTCGAAGTCCTCACCCACGAGGTCTGGGCGGGTGTACTCCTCGGACCAGAACCAGGGGATGAAGACGGCGATGTAGTCGCTCCGTCCGGCCACGGCGTCCTGCCAGCGTTCGTAGAACTCGCCGGATGGGCCGTTGGCCGTGCTCTCCAGAATGATCTCCGTGCCCGCGGCGTCCGGCACCGCCTGGATCGAGGCGGCGAAGTGGTCGCCGGCGTTGCTCCAGAAGGCCACCTCGGAGCCGTGGTAGAGCGAGATCGTGCGCCCCCGGCCGCCGGCCTTCTGCCCCGCGGTGCCGACCGCGTAGGAGCTATCCAGCCGGTCGAACACCAACTCCTTGACGTTCGAGACGCCAGTGTGAGGCGCGAGCGGGTTATTCTGGTGATAGCGGTCCACGATCTTGAACAGCGCGTCCGAGCTATCCTGTGCGTGCGCCATGATGAAGACGTTCACGTTCTTGCGCAAGGAGGCCCGGCCGTAGAAGCGCCCGCCCACGTAGGTCGAGACGCCCTGCTGGCGACCTTTGAGCACGAGCGCGCGGACCTTGCCCGTCCGCTCCTTCTGCGCCTCCAGAGCCCGGTGCAGGAACACCTGGGGCTCGTTGAAGGTGAACGGGACCACAGTGCCGTCTTTGGTCCTGATCTTAAGGCAGGCCGGAGCGAAGTAGGTGAAGTTGTCCCGCAGCCTCTTGATCTTTTCCAGGCGCGCCTTTTTGTCCGGGGGCAGTTTCACGACAGAGCGTCAAGGTCTAGGAGAATGAGCCGAAACTTGTGGCGCGGGGTGAACCGATGAAAGCTGAAAGCAGGCATAGGCCTAGTCCTCCATCTCCGTAAACTCGGCGTCAAGGACCACACCCTGCGCCTCAGCTTCTTGCAACTCGTCAAGCATATTCTCGACGCCGACCTGGACGTTGACATCGCTCTCGCGCGTGATCGTCTTGGAAAACAGCTTCGTGTAGAAGTCGCCGGGGTTCTCGTCCGCCCACTGCGCGAATCGCTGGACGCCGCCGATCATCTCGAAGGCGTCCTGCACGAGCATAGCTGAACGCTTGCCGGCGTGCGCCATAAGCGCGCCGTCCGGGCCGACCATGGGGAGAGTGGGTCTGCTTGCCATAGCCCTAGCCTGCCCGCCTACAGAGCCTTAGTCAAGCAAAGGCCCCGTCACACCGTGACGAGGCCCCTGCCGCACAAGGAGACAGCCCGAAGGCTTCTGTGTGTTTACCCTGTCTTGGGGAGCTCGTCAATGTCGTGCGAGGGGTCCATGCCGAGAATCTCGATCAGGCGCTTACGGGCGTCATTTTCGAGCTTGTAGCCGCGGCCCCAGATCGTCGAGATCGCGCCGCGCGGGATGCGGCAGTCCTCGGGGCCAGCCTCGCGCAGCTTGCGCCGGAGCTTGCAGATGAACACGTCGAGGATCTTGACCTCGGGCTGCTCGTTGGGGTCGCTGACGCCGTAGATCGCGTTCATCACCTGATCTCGGCTGACGCCGTACGGCCGGCGCATGATCGCGAACAGGATGGCCAGCTCCTTCCCGGTCAGCTTCCACGGGTTGTTGGCCCGCAGCATGAGGTCCTCAGAGGTCCCCGTGCTGGCCTCGCGGGCGTACGCCTTCCACGCCACCAGCTCGCCCTCCAGCTCGACGACGCGCTTGTTCAGGCGCTTGATCTCTTTGTCCTGCTTGACGAGTACGCTCGTCATTTAGCGCTCCAGTGCGTTTTTGGCGGTCAAGGTGCTCATGTCGCTCTGAAAACCCTAGCGACCAGTTACCGGGCCGTCAACAACAAAAAAGCCCCGGCGCGGTGGAACGCCGGGGCTCAGTTGGGAGATGGTCAGACGGGGGTGGGCCGTCGCTGGCACCCTCGCGCACGGAGATGCCCGTGTCAACCCCTGAACACAGGACGCGCGTTGTCGTGGTTGGTTGGGTGCGTTGTCGCGGTTGGGTGCGTTGGGCGCGTTGTCGTGGTTGTCGTGGTTGTCGTGGTTGTCGTGGTTGGGCGCGTTGTCGTGGTTGTCGTGGTTGTCGTGGTTGTCGTGGTTGTCGTGGTTGTCGTGGTCGCTGGGCCGGGTGGGCTGTGCGCGGGGTGCGCGGGGTGCGTTGACGTGGTTGCTGGGTAATATGTCAACTAGGTCTAAAAATGGGGTGTGTGCGGTACGCCGTGCAGGCCAGGGCAACCACGCCACCACTCGAACCCCTCCCCCCTGGTCTCGAGGGGCTACCCTGTTATGTTGATGCTACGCAACTAGGTCAACCAAGTTAACTAGGTAAACAGCGTGTTGATGTTGTTGCGTTGACTAGGTTGACACGGCATTCCCCCACGAACATTTGTTTACGCCTCTAGGGGGACGTACCCTATTTAATATGTTAACTCCCCTGTTTACGCATCTGGGGGGACGTCCGCTATTAAATATGTTAACTCCCCTGTTTACGCATCTGGGGGGACGTCCGCTATTAAATATGTTAACAATGGCCGCTGGCGGCTGGGGTGTTGTTTACGCATCTGGGGGGACGTCCGCTATTAAATATGTTAACAATGGCCGCTGGCGGCTGGGGTGTTGTTTACGCATCTGGGGGGACGTGCCCCATAAAGCATGTTAACACGGGCGGCTTGGTCACGGTGCGGGGTGGAATGCGTTACGCGGTTGTCATGTTGACATAACGGCGGGGGAATACGTTGCGTGGTCACGGTGTTGACATAGTGGGGGCGGAATACGTTGCGTGGTTGTCGCGGTGTGGAGGCGGAATACGTTGCGTGGTCACGGTGTTGACATAGTGGGGGCGGAATACGTTGCGTGGTTGTCGCGGTTGCTTGGGGATCTATTCGGCCCGTTCAAAATGGAGGGTGTTGACATAGTGGGGGCGGAATACGTTGCGTGGTTGTCGCGGTTGCTTGGGGATCTATTCGGCCCGTTCAAAATGGAGGGTGTTGACGTTTACATATATAAAGTGTGTTGTCGCGCCACGTGTGTTTCGCAAGGATTGAATAGATGATATAATTTAATTGTGTATATGTTGATGTTGATGTTTACACTTTATATTTATGTTATCTATCTTATCCTAGGGAAAACAGAGCCTCGCGCGGGCGGACCACGCTAACTAAGAATTAAGCATCAACCAAGCAACCAAAACCCTGCCCCGTAAGGCGATTAGAGCCATGACCGCCGCCAGTGAACCCGCAAGAGCCTACCCGCCTTTTCCCCTGTAAGGCGAGTTGTTAACGTACTCCACAGCCATTTGTGCAAACCTTAGCTAACGAGACACGCCCGTAGCGCGTTGCTATATAGTACGTCAACAACGCGCTCCGCCTCCGTTTTTCGTTTGGGCGGAGGTGTTGACGCACTTCACCGCCCCTGCCCGATCAAAAAAGGATTTACATAGCTGGCTATATAATACGTCAACAACGCGCTCCGCCTCCGTTGACGTACTTGCCCGATCCAAAAAGGATTTACATAGCTGGCTATATAGTACGTCAACAACGCGCTCCGCCTCCGTTGACGTACTTGCCCGATCCAAAAAAGATTTGCATAAGTCACTATATAATACGTCAACAACGAGCTCCGCCTCCGTTGACGTACTTGCCCGATCAAAAAAGGATTTACATAG
>Ga0136560_1001086_pt1 | contig 13920 bp, 7 predicted proteins | sample AntRauMeHopE1497_FD_104925 | JGI IMG/M metagenome (GOLD analysis project Ga0136560, IMG submission 104925) | Saline lake microbial communities from Rauer Islands, Antarctica - Metagenome Hop E1 #497 | ecosystem: Environmental > Aquatic > Non-marine Saline and Alkaline > Saline | place... | reverse complement strand
CGGCCGACGACGACCTGCAGGCCCGCCGCAGCGTGCGCATGGCCTCGCAGTGGGAGGCGGAGGTCACGCAGCGGTCGGAGAGCAGCATGGCAGCGCGCCGCGTGTCCTCGCTCGCCTCGGGGGACGAGAAGGGAGCCAGCATCTCCTGGCACGAGGTGTCGTCCCGCGCGGAGATCGACACCTCCACCATGGCCCCGGCAAGCGTCGCGCGCAAGCGGTTCGCCACCGCAGCGCGGGTCGTCGCCGGCGCGGGCTTGCCCCGGCGCAAGACTGCGCCGTCCCTTGCCGCCGTCGTCGAGAAGGCGGCGGACACGGCGAAGCGGTCCAAGTCGGGCAGGTGGGAGATGGCCGCGGCGGCCTTCCCGGCGGCACAGGGCGGGCCCGCTGCGCCGCCCTCCCGCCCCGCCGCGCCGCCAACGCCGCCGAGCGCTGCTGACGCGTGAGGGGGCCGCTCTGCCCTTGTGTGACCGAGACTGCGTGCGTGCAACACAGACCAGGCCCCGGATGCGCGCGGCGTCGCGTCACGAGGCGGAAACTCACGGACGAGCACCGTCGCGTGTGCTATCGCCGCCGGCGCGCGTGCGCGGTGCCTTCCGTCGCGTGTGCTGTCGCCGCCGTCGCGCGTGCGCGGTGCATTCCGTCGCGTGGCCGTGTGGCGGCGCGCCGGGGCACGCGGCACGTCTCGATTGCGGCCGAGCGCCACCCAGGCTGGGCCGCGGCCACGGTGCATACCTCTCATGCGTAGTTGAACTGGAACATGTCGCCGACGATGATGATGGGAGACGGGGAGCCGGCGGGGGCGGCGGCGATGAAGAGCGCCTCGATGAAGCACATCTCCCGCGACGCGCCGAGCGTGATCATGCCCGTCACAAAGGCGACCGACGACTTGGCGGTGATGGGGTGCACGTCCATGGTGAAGGGCTTGTGGACCGATTTGGGGAGGGACTGCAGCTTGCCCAGGAGGGCCGCCTTGCCGAGGTGCTCCTCGTCCTCGAAGCTGAGGCCCGCCGAATCGGCGAAGGCAAAGCCGAGGGTGCTGGCGCGCTGGTCGCCGGAGGAGGCGGCGTCAAAGGCGCCGAAGAACTTGCCCGCAAAGTCCGCGACGGCGGCGTGGGATCCCGGCACGTTGGGTGCCACCGGGGCCGCGGCAATCGAGCGCTGCAGGTGGTTCTTGACCAGGGGCGGGGCACCGCCGGCGCCCGGGATCAGCGTGAAAACGGCCGAAAAGCGCACTGCCGACTCGGCGGGGGCGCCCTCGGGCACCCACTGGGCCGTAAGCGTCACCGCCACGGCGCGAGCGCCGTCCGTGAGGTCCACGGGGAGGCCCGACACCCTGGAGACGCGCATGTGCACGGGGCGCGCGCACTGCGAAAGAGCGGGGGGCGCGAGCGCGGACGAATGTGAGGTCCCGGTCCTCGGCTGCCCGATCGGCCCGCCCGGGTCCCGCGGCAGGCTCACGGTTGCCTTCCAGAACTCTGTCACGGCGGCCTTGCCGGCATGGTTGCCACCGTCGAGCGAGAGCACGCAGTCGTCCGTCTGCGAGGGCACAAACGGGCGAGAAACGGGGACGCTCGCGGCCGGGCCGCCCCGCGCCAATGCGCTGCGCCGATGCGGCCGAGACCCCCAAACTCCGTACACTCGTTGTGAACGGTCGCGCCAGGGCGCGTCAACGATTGCTCTGGTCAAGCAGCAAGGCTCGGCAGCGGCATAACGTGATCGGGATGAAGCCTCACATACATGGCACCGAGCCCTGCCACATCAGCGGCGGTAAGCTTGGCCCCAAACGAGGTGGCAAAGCCCTCGGCCCACGTCTGCGCGACGGACTTGGCGGGGGCGGCTGCAGCCATGGTTCAGTCACCGAACACGTGTGGAGTCCCAGCCAAGACGCTCTGCCGCGGCAGAGCCGCCAAATCGCGAACGTGGGGCGGGCGGGGTGGCTGCGGGCAGCGCCCGGACGTCCCCACAGCGCCTCTGGGGTGCTGCAAGGCGCGCAAGCCGATGGAAGAGCTTGCCGCGTGCGCGGCCGCGGGCGCCTCTGTCGGCACTGAGGCGGGCCTCGCAGCGCTCAAGGCCGCCAAGGACCAGGGCCTGGTGCTCAGGGCTCCCAAGAGCGTCGTCGACGTGGCCGCGGCGCTCGTCACCTCGGGAGCTCTGGCTGACGATGACAAGCTCGCGGTGACGGAGCAGCTTGTGGAGGCGCTCGTCCGGCTTCCCGGGACGGCAAACCTCGAGCGCGCCCACGCGCTCATCGAGACGATGACGGACCGGTTCACGACGTCGCAGCGGGTCGCCCGGATGCGCTCGATGTTCGACGAGGCCATGGGGCAGCGCGACGACGCCATCGACCTGCTGGAGCGCGTGCTGGAGGTGAACGGGAGCAACATGCTGGCGTCCCGGCGGCTCGCCGCGGCAAGGAGCGGCGAGGGCGTGCTCAGCACGGTCAAGGCCCTGAACGCGCACCTCACCGTGTTCCCCGGCGACGCGACGGCCTGGGTGCGGCTCGGGGAGACGCAGATGTCCCTGGGGCGCTTCCGCGTGGCGGCCTTTTGCTTCGCCGAGTGCGTGGCCATCATGCCCACGTCGCACCACATGCACACGCGGCTCGGGGAGTGCCTGCTCTCGGCCGCGGCCGGGGCGGACGGCGACGGCCGCCGCAAGGGCCGCGCGGCGGGGTCCCGCGCCAAGAAGGGCGGCAAGGGGAAGCCGCGCAAGCGCACCGAGACGGCGGTGGCGTCGGGGCGGTCCACGGAGCAGCTGCTGGAGCCGCTGTCGCTGCAGGCCCGGCGGCACCTGGCCCACGCGGCCCGGCTGAGCTCGAGGCGCGACGCCCCCGCCGTCCTCGGCCTCCTCGCGGCGTGCGAGGCAGTGGCAGAGGACGACGAGGCGCTGGAGGCGGCCGCCGCGGCGGAGGAGGCCGCGCCGGGCGCCGCCCCCGCTGACGTCCTCGTCACCGGCGGCGCGGGGAGCAAGGCCGCCGCGGGGCGGGCCTCCAACGGCGCCATCGCGTCCTGGGCGCTGGAGGGCGCCGCCGCCATGCTGCCCGCGGACTCGCACGTCCTCGAGGTCTGCCGCCGCATGCACGCCGTGGCGACGCGGCCCGAAGCGGAGGGCTGAGACGCGGCCCCGTCCCGAGCAGGACAAGCGTGCGTGCTTGCGTGCGTGTGTGTGGGAGCGAGCGTTGGCCTGGGGCCGCGCAGGGACCAGCGCCGCTTCCAGTGTGCGCTGATCACACCGTCCGGCGCCCGCAAGCGGGCTCCCCTGCGAACGCGGTTTGTCGTGTGCGCGGTCACCACCGGGCACCGGAGCCGCGCGCGGTCACTGAGTTTCGGAGCCTGCCCGCTCGTCACTCGGGGCGCGCCGCGATAGATGCCTCCACGGGGTTGACGCCCGCCGCGGCCAGCGCCGCGTCCTTGGCCTCGAGCGCCGTCACGAGCTGCCCGATCTGGTAGTCCCGCTTGGCGACAAGCTTGTCCAGCGCCGCAACGCGCTCACGAAGCTGCGGCGGGGGAAGCGCGGAGGACAGGGTGAGGCAGCCTTCCCGCGCGGCCTGCAGCGCACGGAACCGCCCGCCAGAGTGGTGCGGCTGCTTCATCCGCTCACCTCGGCCACCTCAGCCGGCGCGGCGGCGGCTCCGGCGGCTCCTGCGTCGCTCGGGAGACCGAGGGCAGCCTCGACTGCGGCCAGGCGGCTCTCCATGCTGGCGCGATCCAGAGACCCTGTACGGTGACCGGGCTGCGTCCGGAGGCTGCCGAGCGAGGTCGGCGGCGGTGCCTCGGGGCGGGAGAGCCGGGCGACGGTCGTCATCGGCGGCCAGCGTCGCCTCTGCTTGGGCTCAACCCCACCTCGTTGCGCCGCCGAGTCCCATTCGGCACCACACACGCCGGCGTCGGGCGTTTGGACGCGCTCACAAACAGGGGCGGCCGATCATGGCCCAGTCGCTGTCGTGGGCGGCAAGGGTGACCGAAAGGTTGCTCAGGCGCAAGACGCTCCGCATGGTGGCCAGGGAAGCGCAGCTCGAGGAACAGGCCGCGGATGGAGCCGAGTCGACGGCCCTGCTCCCGGACACGGCGCCGGGCGCCGTCATCGCGCCGGGGGAGCCAGGACTGCCTTCCGCCACGTCGCCGGCGCTGCAGGCCGGGTCCGGGGACTCCAAGAAGGCGCTGGGCCTCCGCAGGGAGCTCCGCCTGTTGGACATCGTGGCATACGGCGTGGGCTGCACGGTCGGGGCGGGGATCTACTCGCTCGTCGGGGAGGGCGCGCGCGTGGCGGGGCCGGCAGTGCTGCTCTCCTTCATGGTGGGGGCGTTCTCGTGCGTGCTCACCGGCCTGGCGTACAGCGAGCTGGCGGCGCTCATCCCGCTGTCGGGGTCCGCCTACACGTACGCGCTGGTGACGCTGGGCGAGCTGCCGGCGTGGCTCGTGGGGTGGAACCTGACGCTGGAGTACGCCATCAGCGCGGCGGCCATCGCGCGGTCCTGGGCGTCGTACGTGGGCGTCATCTTCGAGTCCTCGGGCGCCCCGCTCCCGGCGTGGATGGCGGCGCTGCCGCTGGGGGAGGGCTGGACGCTGTCGCCGCTGGCTGCGCTGCTGGTCATCGGGTGCACTGCCCTCCTCACCCGCGGCGTGTCCGCGTCGTCCCGGTTTAACCTGGTGGTGACGGCGGTGAACATGCTGGTGCTCGCATTCGTGGTGATCTACGGATCCTTCTTCGTCGACCCGGCCAACTGGACCGCGGTCAACGACAGCTTCGTGCCCTACGGCCCGTCCTCGGTCATGAGCGGCGCCGGCGTGGTATTCTTCTCCTTCCTCGGCTTCGACATGGTCTCCTCCCTCGCCGAGGAGGTGAAATCGCCGCAGACCACCATGCCCGTGGGCATCATCACCAGCCTCGCAGCCTCGGCCGCCGTCTACGTCGCGGTCTGCCTCGTCGTCACCGGCATGGCGCCCTTCCCCGCCTTCACCACGGCCGAGACCATCGACGCCCCCCTCTCCTTCGTGTTCCGGTACCACGGCGCCGCCTGGGCCGCCATCCTCGTCGCCGTCGGCTCCGTCGCCGGCCTCACCTCGGCCGCCTTCACCTGCATCATGGGCCAGCCCCGCATCTTCTTCCGCATGGCCCGCGACGGCCTCCTCTTCCCCTTCTTCGCCGACGTCTCCCCCACCACAGGCGTCCCCATCCTCGGCACCTGGCTCACCGGCATCTTCACCGCCCTCGTCGCCCTCTTCGTCCCCCTCGACGTCCTAGCCCAGGCCATCTCCATCGGCACGCTCCTGGCCTTCTGCGCCGTGTGTGCCGGCGTCATTCTCCTACACCTCGACACGCCGGCGTTCCTCCTCCCCGCCGCCTCCGCCTCCGGCCCCATCGGCGGCCGCCGCCGCGCCTCCACCGCGCCCCCCGGGCCCGGTCTCCTCCAGTCCTGGTGCGCCGACGCCCTCCGCGGCTGCGGCTGCGCCTCCCGCCCCTCGGACGCCGACGCCCGTGACGGCAAGGAGTCCGACGCCCTCTCCCCGCTCGCGGCACCGCCCCGCAGCCATCTCGTGGTCTACATGACGTGCTCTCTCTTCGCGTTCTCCCTCGCCGCCGGTGCCAGCGCCTCCCACGGCGGCCCCGAGTGGCTCACCGTCCTCCTCTTTGTCGTCGCCGGCCTCCTCCTCACCGCGATGTGCCTCCTCCCCCGCCGCCGCATCCCCCACGCCCCCTTCATCTGCCCCGCGATGCCCCTCGTCCCGGGTCTGGGCATGGCCATCAACTGCGTCATGATGGCCAGCCTCCCCCTCGACAGCTGGCTCCGCATGCTGGTGTGGGCAGCCGTCGGCATGGCGGTGTACGTGTTCTACGGCGCCAGGAACTCGGCTCTGGGCAACGGGGCCGCGACGGCCGCCGCGGAGGACGCCGCCACGGTGGCGGAGGAGGGGGCAGGCCTGCTGCGCAAGGCGGGGCACGGCCGTCACCGGTCGGAGGCGGAGCGCGCCGCCAACGACGCGCTCGTCGTCGACGACGAGTCAGACTGAGGCGGCGGAGGGGGCGGGCCGGGGCCCGGCCGCCGGGCTGGTAAGTGGGCGGGGCTGCGTGATCGCGCCGCCCCGAAGGTGTTGCCTGTGGTCTGAGTGTGTGCTTGTGCGAGTGACGCGGCTTGAATACCGAGCCTCGTCGACTTGGTCGTGGCGGCGCCGCTCACTCGCCCGCCCCGCTATGGCCCGCTGCCCTACGCGGAGAGGAAGATCATGATGACGTCATCCGCGGCGAAGCGCTGGCCGCAGACGGGGCACTTGCGGTTCCGCTCGGCGATGAGCTCGTCCACGGCCTGGTGGCTGAAGCAGTGCCCGCACTGCCGCAGCGCACGGTCCTTGGTCTTCCCCGGCTTGACGCTGCACCGCGCGGCCGCACGGTAGTGCTGCAGCAGCTGCCTGTCCGCCTCGCCCGTCGACATCTCCCCCGACGGCTCGGGGGCGCTGGCCGAGCGCCGCAAGCCCGCGCCGCCGCTGCCTGCCCCCCTTGCCGACGCCTTGGCGAAGGCCTCCTTCGCCCTCTCCCTCGCCTGCCCGAGGCGCTGCCGCAGCGACTCGGCCTCGGCCTCCGACGCGCGGAGCTTCGACTCCAGCTGGACCCTCGCCGAGGCGCTCTCCTGCACCGACGCAGCCGCCGAGGCCAGCCTGGACCGCAGCGCGTCGAGCGTGTCGCCCCCGCCCCCGCCCGCCGCCGACGACGACGCCGCCGCCGCGCCGCCCGCCTGCGCCGCCTCGAGCGCCTTGACGCGCTCCGCGGCCGCCGCCGCCTCGAGAGTGACGGTCTCCAGCTGCCGGAGCAGGTCGGCCCGCAGCACCGAGCCGGCCGAGGCCGCGCCCTCCAGCTCGTCGCACCTCGCCCCCACCTCCCGCAGCCGCTCCCCGGCCTCGGCGCCGCTCCGCCGCAGCACCTCCGCCTCCTGCCTCGCCCTCGACACCTCGGCGGCGTGCATCTGCGCCCGCCCCTCCTTCCCCGCGAGGTCCTCCAGCAGCTCCCGCCGCGCCCCCGCCGCCCGATCCACCTCGTCGAGGGCCTCCCCCAGCTCCTCCGTCAGGGCCTCCGAGTCCGCCCGGGCCGCGTCGAGCTCGGCGCGGAGCCGCGTCACCTCGGTCGACGCCGCGTCGAGGCGCTGCGATCGCTCGATCGCCTGCCGGCGCGCCACCTCCACGGCCTCGGTCAGCCGCGACGACTCCGCGCGGATGTCGCCCAGCGCCGTCGCGATCGCGGCGCCGTCCCCCGCGGCGGCGGCGGCGAGCGCTTCCTCGATGCGGGCGGACCGAGCCTCGTCCCGCGACACCGCGCGGGCAGCCTGGGATGCCACCTCGAGCTCGGCGAGGGCCTTCTGCAGGCCCAGGGCCTTCCCCTCGAGGTGCGACACGTGGGTCGCGACCGCGGGGTGGGACAGGCCGGCCCGGAGGGCCTCGGCGGCAGAGCGGCCGGCGATGGAGCCGGCGCGCGCCGCGGCGGCCTTGGCCTCTGCCTGCGCCCGCTCCAGCGAGCGACGGAGGGATGCCGTCTGCTTGGCCTCCTCCTGCCCGTGCGCCGCCCGCAGCCTCGCCTCGTCCGCCGACCTCGCCGCCTCGGCGGCCTCTGCCTGCAGCCGCGAGAGCCTGTCCGCCACCGCCGCCGCGGCCGACGCCGCCGCCTCCCGCGCCGACTTCTCCGCCCGGGCCGCGGCCTGCGCCTGCTCCTCGAGCATCGCTCGCAGCGCCCCCACCTCGGTCCGGAGCGCCTCCTCCCCCGCAGCGGCGGCCGCCGCCCTGGCGTCCGCCTCGGCGAAGAGCGGGCTGGAGCGCACCGCGTCGTCCGTCGCCCCCCGGGCCGTGGCTGCAGCCGCCTGGCCCCTCGCCTCGGCCAGCTCCGCCACTGCTCGGTCCTTCTCCTCCTCCGCGGCCTGCATCGCGTCAGACATCACCGCCGCCTCCTCCTCCTGCTCCGCCACCTCTGCCTTGGCTCGCTCCGCCTCCGCCTGGGCCTCGGCAAGCCGCTCCCGCAGCGACGAAACCTCGGCCTGCAGAGCCGCGCCCCCCGCGCCGGCACCGCCCGTGTCCGCCGGGGGCGCCGCGCCGGCCCGGTCGTCGGAGACGCCGTCAGCCGTCAGCCCCGGCCCTGACCCGGCAGTCGCCGCGCCCGACGTGCCCGAGGAGGACGAGGAGGACGACGACGACGACGGGGCGGCGGCTGCCGCGGCGGACGGCGGGGCGGTGCCCAGCGCTGCGCGCGCCTCTGCCACCGCCGCCTCTGCCGGCTGCAGCTCCCCCGCGGGCCCCATGTCGCGGACGTCGCCGAGCGACACCGGCGTCTCTCCCGCTGCCTCCAGCAGGGCGAGACAGGCTCGGCGGGCGCGGCGGCGCCACGACGACGCCTCCTTGACCGCGGCCGCCGACCTGTCGCGCTCCGCGGCCGCGCGCTGCTCCGCAAGCCTCGCCCGCTCACGCCACGACGCGAGCTCCGGGCGAGGGAGGGCCAAGCCGCCGGCGCCGCCGGCCTCAGCCGCCGCCACGGCCAGGGCCGCCGCCTCGCGGAGCCGGGCGAACCGCGCGGCGAGAGGGCCGGTGACAGCGGCCTCGGCTGTGCCCTCGGTCGACGCCCCAGCGGCGCCGCCGGACGACGAGGCGGCGGCCTCGGCAGCTTCCCTGTCCCCCCGTGACACAGCGGCCAGGGACGACCGCAGCTGCGACGGGAGCTCCGCCCGCACCAGCGACGCCACCAGCGCCGCCAGGCCCGTCGAGGCAGCCGAGCCGCCATCCGCAGCAGACCTGGCGGCCTCGACGACGGACGACGGCAGCTTGCCGCCCATTGCCGCCGCGACGGCCGTCACGTCGTCCTCAAAGGCATCCAGCGCCCGTGATGTCGCGGCAACTACCGCTGCGAGGGCGCCAGCACGCCGCTCGGCGGCCCCGAGCCGTGACTGGGCGTCCCGGAAGCGGTGCCGGAAGCCCTGGGCCGCGGCCACGGCCTGCTGGTTCTTCCGGACCAGCGAGGTAACCTGCGGGCCGAACAACGGACCGGACCAGGGCGGATCGGGGCGGCTCCCGGGCGCGCAGGGGGTCGTGGCGGCCAACGGCGCATCTCGGCCCGGCACTCGGCCCGGGCCAGGCAGGCGCAGGAGGGGCGGGGCCACTCAGCCCGCGGCCCCGCGCGCGAGATCGGTCAGTAGCATCGCGCTCGCGGCCTCACAGTGTCCGAAGAGGCCTTGGCATCCTCCTCGATCCGCTGCCGCTTGTTTCGGGATGCCATCCTCCCTCCCCCGCGAGATGGCCCAGCTAAGGGACTCGGGGGCGCAAACCCGGGCTCTTGTGCCGGGATTGGTGCGGTCGGGCGGCAGGCAGTGAGGGCCGGTGCCCTCGTGGCGTGTGGGGCGCGCCCCGGCGGGCTGCATCGGCGGCCGACCGCTCGTCGGCGCCCGGCTCTGCCGCGGCTCGCACGGCCCAGAGGCGGCCGCGGCCGGGCTCGCACCCGGGCGATTGTCCCGCCGCGCGCTGCGGCTGGAGGGCCAGGTGCCGCTCCCCCGGGGGAACTCGAGCGGCCGCGCTTCCGGGGACCCGGCCGCGACGCAATGGCCGCCACTGCCGCGGCGTTCATCGAGGTCCTGCCCCTCGGGGCGGGCCAGCGCGTCGGGAGGTCGGCCATCCTGGCGACGCACGGGCGGACGACAGTGCTGCTGGACTGCGGGGCGGACCTTGCCGCCTCCGCCGACTCCGCGGTGCTCCCTGACCCGCGATTCTTCGGATCCAGGCCGCCCTGCTGCGTGCTCCTGACCCATGCGCACCTCGACCACGTCGGGGCGCTCCCGGCGCTGCTCCCGAGCCTCCCGAAGCCCTGCGAGATCCTCGCAACGGAGGCCACGAGGCGGGCGGCGGCCCTCGCGCTCGAGGACGCCTCGTCGCGCGGCAGGGACGGGGCGGGGGCCGGGATCGCGGCCGCGGTCCGCAGGATCCGGTCGGTGCGGGCGGGGGCGCCGGTGGTGGTGGCGGGCGGACGCGTGCGCGCCACGGCCGTGCCCGTCGGCCACGTCATCGGGGCCTGCGCCTGGCTGGTAGAGTTCGCGGCGTGGGGCGGGCCGCGCGCGCCGGCGTCCAGGACCGCGGCGCCGCTGGGCCCGTGGCCGAGCCACGCTGCCCGGAGCGCCGCGCTCGGCGGTGTGGCCGCGCCCTCTGACGCCTGGCCGGGGACGTCGGCGTCCCTGCTCTACACGGGGGACCTCGGACCCTGGAGCGAGGTGGCTCTGCCGGGCCCGCAGTCGCTGCTCTGCCTGCCCCGGCCGGACGTGCTGGTGACGGAGAACACGTACGCACGGGTGGTCCGGCCGCCGCGGGGCCACGCCGCCGCGGCGCTGGCACGGGAGGTGCTCCGGGCGGTCGAGGCGGGCGGCAGCGCGCTGGTGGCGTGCCACGCACTGGGGCGAGCGCAGGAGGCGGCGGCCATCGTGGCCGCGGCCCTCGCCTCGAGCCCCGCAGCCCTGGCCAGGGCGCGGCTCGTCGTGGGACGGTCCGTCCTCCACGACGCGTCCGGCTCTCCCCCGACGGCCTCGTCCTGGGCGGGCCCTGCCGTTGGCGCCTCGCCCCTCCTGGCGCGGCTCAGGCAGGCTGGTGCCTCGGCCGCCGCCCCCCCGCTCGTCCACGGCCACGGCCTCACCTCAAAGGTCACTTCGCTCTACGCGTCGCTCGGCGCGGAGGCGGCGCCCGGCTTCCGCGCTGCCATGGCAGCCCTGGCCGCCGCCGCAGCCGCGGCCGCCCTCGCGCGGCCGCCCGGCACCGCCGCCGCCCCTCCTACGAGCACTGTGATGATCACCGCGCCGCTGGGCCTCGGGGGAGGGCCGGGCCTGGAGCTGCTCTGGCGCTGCGCTGGCGACCCTGCCTCCGCCCTCATCCTCACTGGCAGGGCGCCGGAGGGCTCCCCCGCCCGCGCGGCGCAGGACGGCGCAGCCGCTCTCATGCTGCGCCCCCCCGCCACGTCATCGGGCCCCTCGGCGCCGCAGCTGACCCGCCTCCGCTGCTCCGTGGTCACCTGCAGCCTTTCCGCCCACGCCGACGGCGACGACGTCGTTGCGCTCTGCCGGGGCATCGCCCCCCGCGCGGGTGTGGTCCTCGTCCACGACGGGGTCCCGGAGCCCAGGGGCAGGGACGCGCGAGAGCGCGCCGCGGCCACGTCACTCCGCCTGGACCTGCAGACCGCCCTCTCCGTGCCCGTCTTCGACCCACCCGACCACACCGCCGTCGCCGTGCCGCTGGCGCTGGGACTGTCCACGGAGCCGGGGCGGCCCGCGGCGGCCGCCGCGCCGGGCGCGGGGAGCGAGGAGGCGAGGCGAGCGCTCGCGGCTGAGTGGTCCGGGGGCACGGCGGACCGCGCCGCTGCCGTCCGGGCGGTCCTGGCGCGGGTCGCCGGCCTCGCTTCGGCGTCACCCAAGGACCGGGCGGCGGCCAGGGCCGCGGGTCTGCCCGTGTGAGCGGGATGCGGTGCGGCGGCCTCGTGCGCGCAGGGACGCGTGTGGCATGGGGTTTTGAGATCGTTCAGTTGCAATCAGACACGGAAAATTCGCGCGAAAGGGGGGCGCTCCGGCCGGAAAGCCAGGGGGCGGGCCGGCACACACGCTCTCACACTCGGGGGAAAGGGGCGGCGACGGACCGCGACCCAGGGCCCCTTGGCTTACGCTGGTTTCGGAAGGGTGTCGCTCACGGCTCGTTGTGGGCCGCCGCGGCGTCGCCGAGGGCGGCGCCGGACCGCGTGGCGCGGCGGCTGGTGCGCTTGGCCGACGGCGCCGGGATGCCCGACGCGGCACGGGCTCTGCCGGTGCGGTTGGAGGTCGCGCGGCCGACGTTGGATCGGGCCGAGGCGCGGGAGGAGGAGCGGTCGCGGCCTGCGGGGGCGCCGCGGGAGGCGGCGAGGGAGCGGCCGCGGCGGGAGGGGCGGCGGGAGGAGGAGGCCTCGCTCTTGGCGTCATCGGTGTCGCCCGACGCGTCGTCGTCGGCGGGGGCGGGGGCGGGGGCAGAGGGGCGGGGGGCCTTGGCGCCGGTGCCGGGCGCGACGGCGGCGGGGACGGCGAGGTTCGCCGAGGACGGTACCTTGTGGATGAGACGGTTGAGAGAGCCGGCGGTGGAGGCGCCACCGGTGGACGAGGCCGTGGACTGGCGGCCGAGGGATGGGGCGTCGGACGCGGCGGACTGCCGGCGGGCCGAGGCGTCGGAGGCCGCGGCGGGGGAGGGGAGGCGGGAGGGGGCGGCGGGGGGGGACGCGGCGTCGGCGGCGCCGGCCGCGGCTGTCGCGGCGGGGCGGCGCGGGGCGCGGGCCTGGTCGGCGGCGGGCGACGCGACTGGGGAGTCGACTGGGGAGTCCGACCTGAAGCCCGGCGCGAGGGCGGACGGGACACGGACGGGTGTGACCTCGGCGGCGCGGGCGGCGGACTCGGCCGAGCGGGACACGGAGGGGGTGACGGCGGCTCCGGCCGCGCGGCGGGCGTGCACGCGCGCGACGACGCGGTCGTGGGGGGAGGCGGCGGCGAGGTGGCGGGGGACGACGTACTCGCGCTTGGAGGGGGTGGTGCCGGTGGTGGGGCGCTGGGCGACGGCCCGGCCGAGGGCGCAGACGGCGGCCGAGGCCTCGTCGCCAAAGGCCGTGACCGCGGAGGCGTGGGCTGCGGTGCCGGCGGCGCGGTCGTCGGCGGCCGAGGCGGCGGCCAGGAGGAGCAAAGCATCGGCCTTGCCGCGCCTGAGCGACGCGGCGGCGCTCTCGTCGACGGCAGAGGCCACGACGGCGGCAGCGCGCTCCGCGGCGCCGGCGGCCGCACGTGACGCCGCCGTGTCGACCTCGGCGGCGGCGCGGGAGGCGGCGGCCACTGCCTCCGCCGAAGCCTCCGCCGCGGCGCACACGGCCGCCGACGCGCCGGCCACCGCGGCGGGCACCTCCTCGGCCACGACCGCGGCCACTGCCCGCCCCGCCTCGAGCGATGAGGCGAGCGACGCCTCCGCGGCGGCCTTCTCGTCCCGCGCAGTCGCCGCCCCGGTCCGCGCCGCCCTCGACGCCGCCTCAGCAAGCCCCTTTGCGTCCCCGCGAACGGCAGTCACGGCCGACGCCGCGGCCTCGGCCGCCGTCCCGCACGCCGCCCGGGTCGCCGCCACGGCCTCCCCGCGGGCAGAGCGCACCCCGGTGAACGCCTCGCGCAGCAGCTCTGCCACCCCATCCCTGACGCGGGCCTCCGCGGCCTCCTCGGCGGCGGCCCTGGCCTCGTCGTACGCGGCGGCACGGCCCGCCTCGGCCGCCAGCTCCCCCGCCGCGGCCTCGATGGCGGACACGGCGCGGTCCCGGCACCGCGAAACCGCGGCCGTGTGGGTGTTGGCGAACGCCTCCCACGCCCGCGCGGACGCGTCGGCGGCGGCGGCCGCGCGCTCGGCCCAGGCCCGGGAGGCCTCCTCCTGCCTCGCCGCCGCCTCCTGCGCCCGGCCCAGCGCTGCCTCGACGGCGCTCGCGCCCTCGGCGGCCGCGGCCCGGACGGCATCGGCCCCCGGCCCCGCCGCCTCGGCCGCCGCGGAGCCCCACCGCCCCTCGGAAGCCTCGCGCCACGCACGGATGCGCGACTGCACGTCAGCCGTCGCGGCGCGCGCGGCGGCCTTGGCCGCTTCCATGCCCTCCGCCGCGGCCCTGGCGGCGCCCTCCGCGGCGCGTGCCTGTGCCCGCATCGACTCGGCCGCGGAGCGGGCATCGGCCGCGTGGGACTCTGCCCAGGCATGCGTCGACGACAGCAGGCTGTCGAGACCCTCGCGGAGCGACGCCTGCGCCCCGTGCACACCCGAGCGCGCCCGCCTGGCCTCCGCCCCGAGCCTGGCCACCTTGGCGTGGAGGCCGTCGGCGTCCGTGGCAGCGGCAACGACGGCGTCGGTCATCACGCCCCTCGCCTGCGCCTCGAGCTCCTCCCTG
>Ga0136560_1001084_pt1 | contig 13927 bp, 9 predicted proteins | sample AntRauMeHopE1497_FD_104925 | JGI IMG/M metagenome (GOLD analysis project Ga0136560, IMG submission 104925) | Saline lake microbial communities from Rauer Islands, Antarctica - Metagenome Hop E1 #497 | ecosystem: Environmental > Aquatic > Non-marine Saline and Alkaline > Saline | place... | reverse complement strand
GGAGGGCTGGCCAGGGCCGGCCGCGACAGGGCGCGTGTCGCGAGGCACAAACACGCTCAAAGGGCAGGGCCCGGGCGCCGCGCAGCCGCGGCATTGCCCCCTCACAAGCTCCTGGAACCCGTAGCAAACACCGAGGATCGGGATCCCCGCGGCCTCTGCGGCCTCGAGGAAGCCGGCCTGCAGGTGCGGCGCGCCCTCCTCGTAAACACTGAAGGGGCCGCCCGACAGGATGAGGCCGCGGATCTTGCCCTTGTTCAGGATCTCAGGGTCCGACAGGCACGAGTGCAGCTCGCAGTACACGCCGAGTTCTGCGCGAGGCACGGCAAGTGAAGAAGGAGCGAGGCTTCGGCCGGCTGCTCGCCGCCGCGCCGGGGCCCGCGCCAGCCACTGGCTGGAGGCAGCTGGGCGCTCCGCGCGCGAACCCCGTCTCACCGCGCACGCGGCGCACGATGATGTGGGAGTACTGGCTGCCAAAGTCAAGGATGAGGACCATGTCGTGGTCCGGGCTGTGCATTGTGCTGACAATGGTGGGACCGGCCGCAGCCGTGGATGCGGACGCAGCTGCCATGATCGAACGGGGCGCTCGAATCGCCGGGTGCCCCGGCCCCTGCAGGGCGGCGAGGTCGCCCGGAGGCCGGCCGCGAGGCTGCGGCTCTGCCATTGGTTTCCGCGCCGTGGGCGCCCCCTAGACGGTTACACAGGCGGTGCGACGCGCCCAACCTTGCCCTCCGGGGCCAAGGGAGCGGCCGCCCTCGCGGGCGCGACCACAAAGCCTGAGCCGGCCTTGGTAACGGCCAGGAATGCAGGCCTCCTGGGCCGATGCGGCGCGGCCGCAGACAAGGGGGCACATCATTGAGATGGCGCTGGGCTCCGATGCCCTCGGACGCCCTGGCGGCGGGCGGCGGGCGAGTGTCCGCCGCGCGGCGGCACCCGCGGGCATGAGCTCGCTGGGCGCAACGCTCCGCGAGGCGAGACAGCAGGGGGCGGTACCATCGTACGACGTTGACTCGGGGACAGAAGGCTTGCTCGGCGGCCTCCTCAGCGGCACGGGCCTGGATGGGCCGACGCGGCAGCTGGGCGGCCCCGGCCTCGGGTCGTCATCCCCCCCCGCCCCGCGCGGGGCGCGCCGCCCGCACCGTCTCGTGGCGCTGAAGCACGCCTCGCACTCGGCTTCGCCCAGCATGGCCGGCCCGGAGAGCCCCGAGCCCTGGGACCCTTCCGCAACGACGCCGTCGAGGCGCCTCGACCCGCTCGCCAGGCACGGCAGCCGCACGCCGGCCTTTGGCTTTGACGCCCGCGACGGGATGGCGGCGGTGACGCCCGCCCGCAGCCTTGCGGCCCTCTCGGCCGCGTCCCTGGCGCCGTCGCCCGCGGGCATCGCTGCCTCCCCCGCCCTCCACTCGGCCCTTCCCAGCCTCGGCGTCAGGGCCCCGCCACAGCTCCCGCAGCGGCGCGACGAGCCGTTCTTCGGGCCCTCGGGCTCCGCGTCGCCCGCGAGGCTGGGCAGCCTCGCCCGTGCCTCGGCAGCGTCCAGCCCCGCCGCCGCAGCGCTGGCCCGCAAGGGCTCACGCGGCCTGTCCCGCCTGAAGCGGGCCGCCGCCCCGAGCCCCAGCGGCGTCCGCAAGGCGGTCCCCTCGGGCTTGATCGTGCCGAAACCGCGCTCGCGGTCCCCGGTCTCGCCGGCCCGCGAGACCACGGGCTCCCGCCGCCGCAGGGACGCGCCCACAACCCCCTACCTCGAGGCAAAGGGTTCCACTTCGGCGGAATCCGAGGCCCCCGCCGGCGGGCCGTCGTGGCTCCCGCCCAGGGTCGCCGTGGCTGCCGGGAGCGTGGCGCCAGCTGCGATGCGGAGCCCCGGACCGCCGACGTCGCCGCCACCGCTGGAGTCCAGCGGTGCGGGCACGCACGGCGTCCCTCCCAGGGTGAGGTCGGAGCGCCGGGAGCCCCGGCAGCCGGGCGCCGAGGACGTGAGGCCGCGGCACGCCCGGGCGGCCACCACCCCCTCCTGGGTCACAGACCTGGTCACGGAGCCCGAGGCGGCGGTGGCCGACGAGGCCGGGCCGGCGGCCGGGTCCCCCCTGAGCGCCAGCCGGCCCGCTGCGGCCGACGACGGCGTTGCCGATGAGACACCAGTCACCCAGGCGGCTCCTTCGTGGTCCGCAGGGGCGCCCGACCACGCCGATGACGTCACCGACGACGCGCCGGCAGTCCTGCCGGGCTCGCGCGGCCCCACACCCCGGCAGCCAGCCGACGACGTCGTCGCTGAGGAGCTGGCGGCCGCGGGGGCTGCGGCGCCGCGGGAGGAATGGGAGCCCGCGGCCGTGCCGGAGGACGACTCAGCAGCGGCTGCTGTCGAGGCGGGGAGCGCGAGCGGGCCCCTGGGCGCGGAACTGCCAAGTGCTTCGGCAGGGGCCGGGCAGGTGGAGGAGGAGGCTGCCACCCTCGAGCAGCCCGCAGTGCCGAGATCCAACGACGATGGCAACGGCAGGCCGAGGCCTGCCGAGGCGCCGGCAGAGCAAACAGGGCGTGCCACGGCTGCGCCGCCGAGGGCTGCTTCCCTGTCCCCCGGGCCTGGGCATCGGCCAGCCGCGGCGTCGGTCGCGCAGGCCGACGCGAGGCGCGAACTCGAGGCAGCAGCAGCCGCCCACGAGGCACGCTCGCCGACACCGAATGCGCCGGCGGACCTTGCGGCTCCAATCGCGTCTCCAGCAGCGGCGGCAGCAACAGCAGCAGCGCCGAGCAACGGCGCGTGGCAGCCTGATGCCCCCGCCACACGTGGTACTAGCGGCACCGGATCAGACGTGGACTCTGCGGCAGACGATGCGAAGGGCGCTGCGACGTCCCCTGTCATGACGGCAGAGCCTCCGGGGCCGGACGCGAAGATGCCTGAGTCACCGACGGCAGAGCGCTCCGGGGGCGACGCCACGTCGCAGCCAGGCGCTGCTTCCCCCGTCGGGGGGCCGGGCGCGCCGGCTCTACTCGGCGAGGGCGACGAAGCGGCCGCGGAGGCACCGGCCCCGCCGTCCGAGGGTGGGGTGTCGTCTGCGGCCCCGGCGCCGTCTGAGAGCGGCAATGGCCCGCCGGAGACGGCTGCTCCCCCGCCCTCACCTCCAACGCCTGAGCTCGAGCCCGTTGACGTGGCCGGGAGTCGTGAGGCACCGGTGGAGTCCGGGGAAGATCTTGACCATCCTGCCGCCGGCCTTGGAACGCGTCAGGAAGGTGAGCCCGCGCCCGTTGGGGCAGCTCCGAGCCCGGAGCAGGCGGACGTACCACCCAGCAAGGCCATCGAGGCCGTGGCTGGGCCTCAGAGCCCAGGTGTGGCTGACACCGAGGCCGACGCCGGAACCGACTCGGGGGCCTCGACCCCGCAGCTGCAGCCCGATGACGTGGCGGCGCAGCGGGCGCCCACGGCTGGCGGCGTGGCGGCAGAGGGCACGGCAGCCCCGGGCTCGGAGCAGGCGCCGGGGAGCCCGGCGTCCGATGACTTCAGCGACGAGCCCAGCCCCCGGGGTCCCATTCGCTCGGTCCCGCACCTCCGCCTCGAGCCAGCGCCTGCGGGCCGCGGCGGCGACGAGGGCGCGCTCCCCGGCCTCGAGAGCGACGACGCGGAGCCGGAGTCGGGCGTGTCGTCGAGGGACGCAGGCTCGCTAGTTGACGACGCGGCGTTCCGCGCCGAGGGAGTGACGGGCCACTGGAAGGACGACGACGACCTGCCGCCGCTGCGCGAGGCCCCCGCGGACGACGGGCGCACCGGGGCCGGCCACGGGGCAGGGAGCGGGCGGTCCGGCAACCTCGACCTGACACAGCCGCAGGAGGATGGCGACACGGACGATGAGGAGCAGGAGGAGGCCGAGGCCGACGCGGGGCCGCCCCTCGACGAGGCCACTGCGGGGGGGCCCGGCCCCTGGCCGTGCGGGGCGTGCTCCGCCGCGGGACCGCTCTGCCGCCACGCCGCGGCGCTGCGCGGGCACCTCGAGTGCCTCCGCACCGGCCTGTGCATGGAGGTGCACGAGCTGGACGCGCGGGGGCGTTCGCCGCTCTTCTACGCGGCGGCCTCGGGCCGCCCGGCGTGCGCCACGCTGTGCCTGGAGGTGCGGCCGGACTGGGCGGCGACGATGGACGGCGAGGGGAACGGCCCGCTGTCCGCGGCCTGCGCCAGCGGGCACACCGACATGGCGTCGCTCCTGCTGGAGTGGGGCGCGGACCCGGCGTGCGCCAGCAACAAGGGCCTCACACCGGCCCACGTGGCCAAGACCGCCGCTGTCCTCGACGTCCTCGGGCAGCACGGCGCCCCGCTGGAGGCGAGGGACGCGTCGGGGCGGACCCCGCTCTTCGTGGCCTGCGCGCTGGGGCGGGCGGGCGCGGCATCGATGCTGCTCGAGATGGACACCACCATGACGCTGCTTGAGGCGGCTGACGAGCGGGGGGACCGCCCGCTCCTCGCCGCCGCCGCCAACGGGCACCGCTCCGTGGTGCGGCTCCTCCTCGGGCACGGCGCGGAGTGGGCGGGTGCCAACGGCCGCGGCCTCATCGCCGAGGACGCGGCACGGGTCAACGGCCACCAGGCCGTGTACCGGCTCCTCAGGCGCGTGCGGGTGGCGGACGAGACGGCGGCGGAGCAGGGCACCGCCACCGCCTACGGCGCGAAGCTGCTGACGCCGACGCCCACCGTGGGCCCCGTGCCGCCGGGCGGGGACCTTTTCAGCGACGAGGCGGTGCGCGTGGCGTCGAAGGGCGGGGGCTCCCAGCCGCTCCCCGGGCAGACGGCGGGCGGGGCGGGGGCGGAGGCGGAGGCGGGCGTTGACTGGTCCGGCGTCGTGCTGGCCAGCAGCGGCCCGTGGGCGGTGTTCTGGGACCCGACGCATTCGGCGGTGTACTACGTGTACGGCCCGACGGGACAGTCGCAGTGGGAGCCCCCGGCAGACGAGCACGGGCCGGCGCTGGCGTCGGCGCTTCACCAGGAGGCCTGAGGGGGCGCACGCGGGCCCGCGGCGCGAGGCGTCGGGGCGAGAGCACCCCCCGCGGCGTGCGCGTGTGTGATTGCAGATCTGCGCAAGATGGGGGGTCTCAGGCACCGCGGGGGGCAGGGCGGCCGGCCGGCCGGCCGCAGGCTAGGCCGCCGCCCACACACAACGAAACAAGCATCACGCTGCGCGGACGAGGGGACGGCCGTGCGGCCATCACCTGCGGCGCAGCCTCTTGGGGGGCTTGGGCCGCGCGCCGCGGGCGGCCTTGCGGCCGCGGTAGGAGCGAGGCACCGAGTGGTCGGTCGGGCTCTCGCGGCACTCGGGGCAGAACCACTTGCCGGTGGGGACGGTCTCGGGGACGAGCCCGACCTCGAGGAGGGACCACCACTGCCGGGGGCAGTTGTCGTTGTCGCATCCGATCATCTGCCCCTCCGGCTGGGCGCCGGCCTCGTGCCCCATGTCGTCCGGGGCAGCCACGCCGTAGCCCGAGGTCGAGTAGCCGCCCATCCCGACGTCGACGGGCATGGCATACGGGGCCGCCATCGAGCGCTGGGGCGGCGCCGCGGCGTAGCCTCCGTACATGGCCGGGGCCGCGTACTCGCGGTCGAGGCTGGCTCCAGTCTGCGCCGCCTTGGCCTGCCGATCGCGCGCCATAGTGCGCGCTGTCGCCACGTCGGCTTGGCCTCCCGGAGTGCGCCGAATCTGCGGACTCAAAGGGCCATCACGCGCGGGCTTGGCGAGGGCGCGAGCTAGCCGGCTTTGTCCCCTCCCCGCGGGCCCTTTGGCGCCCGGGTAAGCATGTCTCACGGCGCCAAGGAACCGGGTAATGCACTCGTCCTCATCGACGTCCAGAGTGGTCTCGAAATGGCGCCCGACGGCGGCGGCGAGTTCGGATCCCTCGCGAACGCTCGGCACGTCGAACTCGCGGCAGTACTTGGTGAGAGCCGCAGGCTGAGAGAACGACGCAAGTGAACGCAAGCTAGGGACGGTGAGCGGGGCGCGCTTCGTGGAGCCGCGGTCGGGGGGGGTTGCAAGGACCAGTCGTCGCCTCGGCACATGGGCCAGCCTGGCCCTTCCTCTCACTCTGAGCTTCCGAAAGTCCACGGCAAGGTGTTCCGGGTACTCTTCGGCATCGCCGTGGTACGGATAGAACCTTGAGTCCATCGCGCCTCGCTTCTCCGGCGGCTCAGAGTGCCTGGCCGGGCATGCAGAGGCGCCGAGGTCGTTCTCCAGTTTCGCTTGGACCGCCCGTCCGCGGAACACACGCTGCGTCCGGGGCGGGAAGTCCCTGCGGTGATGTACTATGCCCGGAAGGCTGAGCCCAGGTCGAGCAAGCTGCTTTACGAGCGCGAGCTCGCGAGCCGCCTCAAGCGGCACCGCGATCGGCTGCGCCGGATGAAGCCTTCCGTGGACAACAAGGCCCCGAAACGCTTCATTCACCTGGAGCGCAACCTTAAGAAGGAGCAAATGCAGGAAGGTGAGCGAGACGAAGGCCACGGCGGGAGCGGCGGGCGCTCGAACGGTGCGGTGTCCATTCGGTTGCGCCGGCCCCGAACGGTCGAGAAGGCCCGCGCCAGCCCGGCAGGCGCCCCCAGCCCGGCCGGCCGCTGCGATGACGAAGTATGAGCTATGCTTTCACCGTCTGAGGCGTCGGATAGGGGCGCTCGTGCGCCCGCGGTGCGCTGAGCCATGTCAAGCGCGGCGTTGGCCTGGACCCGGCCCGTTATCTTCCCTCGCAGACAGGTACGCCCGCATCGAGCACGAGAACCGCCTCCTGCTCCACCGCATGAGCGAGATCATGAACCGTAGCTCGACCGAGCACGTGAGCTCGGCGGCCAAGTTCGGCAAGAGCCTGAACAGGGATGCGCGGCGAAAGGAACTTCAGCGCATCACCTCGGAGAACCAGGCCATCCTCCGGCGGATCCAGGGCGCTGAGCCCGTGTACAACCACTGGAAGTGGGAGGAGGAGGGCATGAAGCACTCTCGCCTGGTCGAGTCGATCAGCGAGTTCCCTGTGGCGCGCTCAACCAGGCGCTCGCGGCCCCACGCCGCCGCTGCGGCCGCCTCGATGAGCACAGGAGTCCTTCCCAGGCACCGGCCCGCGGACATGGGCATGGGCTATGACGAGGCCGATGGCCACGCCGACGACGCCGCGGCCGAGTTTGCGCGCGGCGACGACGGCTACGGGGCAGCGCGCTCCTCGTCAGCGGCAGCCGGCTACGGTGGCGCAGCCTCGGCTTCTGGAGGTTACGACGCCGGCATGGCTGATTATGGCGCCTCGGCGGGCTACGGTGAGGGCGACTACTGATGCTGCGCTTCGCCGTTTGGGCAATGCGTGTTGGACTGCGCACTCAATGTCTGCCGCGCACTTATGCATACAGACAGAAAAGTCGTAGAGCCGCTCCGTGGCCGCGATGTCCGACATTGCAGGGGCACGGAACCAAAAAGACAGTTGAGGCCTAGCGGAATCGAACCGCTGTTCCGAGGACTGGAATCTCGAATGCTAACCATTACACCAAGGCCCCAAAGTGTATCAGAAGGGTCGAAAAATGAAATGATGATTAGTTCACAAAGGTCCAATGCCAACAAAGGCCAACCCCGGTCTGTCAGCGTCGCAGCAACGCAAAGCCAAGGTAACGTGTCCTCGCCATCTAGTCCGAGCCTGGTTGTGATGTCCTGCTTTGCCCGTCAGTTTCTGTGTCGAACCGCAGCACTCGCGGGCCACCGGCGTGGGCCACCCGCTGGGGGGGGGGGGAAGCAGTGGCCTGGAGGCGGGCATTGCTGCGGGGCGGCGCGCATGGCCAACCCAGCAACCGCAAGGGCCGTGGGCCGGGTGCTGGAATGTCTGGACGCCCTACAGACACTGCTCGCCGAGATTCGCGTCGGGCGGATGCGTGCTTCCCCGGCCCTGCAGCGTTCGCTCGATGTTATTGACCTTGAGCGGTGGGTGTGGGAGTCTGCGTCGCTGTTCCGGTCGACGATGGACTGCTGCGGCATCCCCGCCGTCCGGCGATGGCAGCAAGCATGCGAAGCGGGAGGTCTTGGCATTGGGGCAACGCGTGAGGAAGCAGACCACGCCATCACTGCAGCCGTTCGAGTGCTCACCGCGTGCTTGACGCCAATGCTGGGCGGGACCATCGCTCCATCGGTTGCCAGCAGCGGCAGGACGACCTTTTGGCAGCGAGGGACGCGCGAAGCAGTAGAAAACGCCGGGAGGCTTGCACTTATCGCGACATGGGCTGGGGTGCTATGGATGCTCCTGAGTGAAGACGAGTGGCCGGGCGACTGGCCATCGGCTGGCGTCTTGGCTCGGCTTCGCTGGCTGGTCGACGCGGGGTACTGCCGCGCCCGGCTCCCGATGGTTTACGTCTTGGGGACTGTGGCGGCGTCGCTCGCGGGGCTGAGCTGTGCGTTCCTGGCCGCTTCGCCGGCGCCCGCCGTCGTCTCGATGTGGCTGTCCCGCTGCCTCTGGCCGAGCGCGCTGCTCGACACGTCGTCGCGGCGGCACCATGCCCGCTCAGCCCCTCCAACGGTGACGGTGGTCAGGTCGCACCACTGTGAGGGGCTGGAAAGCGGGCTGGCCTCGCTCATCGTTGCGTCGAGCGCCGAGGCAGGCGTGAAAGCCAGCCTGCGGGCCGAGCCCCTGGGGTGGCGTGCGCTGTGCCTTCCCGGGGATGAGGCAGGCACGTCGGAGTTCATCGACCCGCGCCGGTGGCTGTGGGCGGGGGACGAGTCGGCCCCGCCGGACGCAGTGTGGGTCCCTCGCTTGACGCTTGCCGTGGCCAGGGGGGTGCTGAGCAGCCTTGGCGCGGCGCCCCCTGGCGGGGACCGGGCCGGCCACGCCGCGGACGACGGGGTGAGGCGCGCGGCAGCGTGGCTGTGCCGCCTTGGCGTGGGCCGCATGCGCCTGTGGGAGGCCGTGTGGGCGCCGGGCCCGCCCCTGCCAGAGGTCCCGCTCTGGGTCCGCGCGGTCATGTTCGTGCTGTCCCCGCGCCTGCTCGCGCTGGTGGCCGACGACCCCGCGGTGCAGGACGACCCGTCGGTGGAGTGCGCCATCGCCGGCGCGCTTGGGAGCGACGGCAGCGCCGAGGCCGGCGTCGGGATCGGTCTGGGCGGCGGGGTGCCGGGCCAGTCGGCGGCACGGATGCTCGGGCGGGGCATGGTGCCGCACCGCCTGGTCGTCGGCCTGCTGAGCGCATCGCTCATGTCGATGACGAGGCTGGCCGAGGTCCGGTGCCCCGCAGGCGAGGCGGAGGCGGCGTGGGTGGCGGCGCTCGGGTGAGAGTGCGCGAGGCCCGGGGACGCGGCCGCGCTCGGCGCGCCGGACAAGCGGCGTGACAGTGCAGAGCCGCTCGCGGTGCACCCAGTTTTGGGGTAGGGTGATGCGGTCACAGCGCCACTCACACAAACGCATCAGACACTCCGCTGCCGACGGCAGCGCATGCCGTGCGGCCGATCAGCGCAGGGTGAGCCGATCAGCGCAGGGTGAGGGGGTGGCTGGGGACGTAGCCGCCGTGCTTGAGCATGTCGTCGGCGATGCCGAGCGCCGCGGCGTCCGAGGCCGGCGGCGACTGCACCTCGGCGGCGCGGGCCCTGACGCGGCGGGCGGCCTTGTCGCAGAAGGAGCGCGCGATGGCGGCCTCGTGGGCTGCGGACGGGGCGCCGTTGGCGACTGCCGTGGAGGCCCGGGAGAGGACGGCGGAGGCGGCAAAGATGTCGATGGCGTTGTCGGCGAGGCGCTCGAGGATCTGCTGCTCCTCGATGATGCCCTTGCCGTACCGCTGGAGGGCGGTGCGGACGGTGGAGCCGTGGAGCGTGACGAGCGCTGCGAGGTCCGAGGCCTCCGAGCCGAGGCCGGCGGCCCCAGCGACGGAGGCGGCCTTGGCGGCCGCAGGGCCCGGCCCGGCCACGGCGTGGGCGACGGAGTCGAGGCCGAGGGGCCTGAGGCGGTCGGCCGCGAGGGCGGCGACCTCGGCGGGGTGGGCCATGGGCGCCTTGGCGACCTTCTTGAGCTGGTCGCCGACGCCGCGCACGCCCTGGAGGGCGATGAGGAGGCGGAGGATGCGGTTCTCGCCCTCGAAGATGGAGAGGATGCGGCTGTCGCGCATCATGCGGGCGAAGGGGGGCGCGCCGGGCCCGTCGGCGAAGCCGAGGCCCCCCATGAGGCTGATGCACCGGTTGACCACGTCCCACATGGCCTCGGAGCCGAAGATCTTGCAGGCCGCGGCCTCGAGGGAGGCGTCGGGGTGGCCGCCGTCGATGAGGGCGGTGGTGGTGTACGCCATGGCCTCCGCGGCGTAGGCGGACTCGGACATGTACGCCAGGTCGGCCTTGATGAGGCCGAAGGAGGACAGCGGGCGGCCGAACTGGTGGCGGGAGGCGCAGTACTCCATGATGGTGGAGGCCATCCAGCGCATGCCCGCGCCCGTGCCGGCGCCGAGGCCGAAGCGGCCGTTGTTGAGGATGTTCATGGCCACCTTGAAGCCGCCGTTGACCTCGCCGAGCACGTTGGCGGCGGGGATGCGGACGTCGTCGAAGGACAGGGTGACGGTGTTGGACGCCTTGATGCCGAGCTTGGTCTCGGGCTTGCCCGGCGTGATGCCGCCGAAGGCCTTCTCCACGATGAAGGCCGTCATCTTGTCCTCCTCCCCCTCAACGCCAGTGGGCGTGCGGGCGAACACGGTCATCACGTCGGCCCAGGCGCCGTTGCTGATCCACACTGCGCATCGGGGCGGGGCGGGGCGGGGCGGCGGTGGAAGCGTCCCGAGAAGCGGGCGGGCGGGACGAGCTCAGGAGGCGGGCGCGGTGCGGCCGCCGGTCTGGCGGGGGGGGTCCCCGTCGGGCGTCTCACTCTTGCTGCCGTTGAGGATGAAGTCCCCGGATCCGTCGTCCGCGGGCGCGGCTCGGGACTTGATGTTCGCGGCATCCGAGCCGGCGCTGGGCTCCGTGAGGCAGAAGGCGGCGATGTGCTCGCCCGAGGCGAGCTTGGGGAGGTACTTGCTCTTCTGCTCCTCGGTGCCGACGAGCACGATGCCCTTGAGCCCGATGCTCTGGTGCGCCATGAGGGTGACGGCGATGCTCGGGTCGGTCACCAGCTCCTCCACGATGCGGGCGTACCCGGTGTTGGTCAGCCCGAGGCCGCCGAAACGCTCCTCGATCTGCAGGCCGAAGAGGCCCATCTCCTTGAGCCCATCCATGACCTCGTCCGGGATCTTGTGCTCCGCGTCGATCTTTGCGCTGTTGACCTTGTCCTGGAAAAACTTGCCGACGGGCTCGGCCAGCGCGAGGGCGGACTCCTTGTCCTCGGTGGAAAGCGCGCTCGGGAACGGGAACATGGCGTCGCCGTCCAGCCTGCCGAAGAAGAACTGCTTGAGCGGCGACAGGCCCTCGGGGCCTGCCTTGGCGGCGAAGGCGCGCGTCCCCGAAGCCGACTGCGGTACGTGGCGTGGGAGCGGAACATCTGATTGTGCGAAGCGCCGCCCCGCGGCAGGTCGCCGCACAAGGCGCCCAATCTCACGGCCACGTGACGGAAGGAGCGTGCAAGCATCACAAACTTGAGGGCGTGTGCCGCCAACGAGCTTAAGAGTGCCAATAGACAGGTTGAGCTCGCGCTCGATGACGGAGCAGAGCCTTGCCCGCCTGCCAGCCGCTCGCCCGTACGCGGCACGCTTGCGCCCGCTGGGGGGTGGCGCTACCGGCAGCAATGGCCACGTTTGCGTCGGCACCGGGGCGCCCGGGGCAATCAGCCGCAGCTGCGATCGATGGTGAGCGCGCATCCCGGAACACACGCGGCCCAAACGCCGCGCCCACAAAGCCGCTCGTCAGCGCCTCCCTGCGGCCGGCGGCACGCCGGATCGGTCATGCCGCTGTGGGGCCGGCCGTGCCGCTGCAGCTCGACCAGGGACTGCCCAAGTGACCGCGTGCGCGCCTCGCAGCATGGTCTCCCGGCGTTCAGACGCCCCAGTACGAGCAGGTCTACCAGATCGCGGCGCCGGACGCGGCAGGGGAGATCAGCGGCAAGTCCGCGGTGACCCTGCTGCAGCGCACAAAGCTCCACAAGAAGACGCTCCGGGATGTGAGGCCGGCAAGATCGAGTTGGGCGGCTGCGCGACCTCGCGGCCGATGCCACGGAGCGCCGGCCGGGTCTCACGCCATGCCGTGTCCCTGCCCCCTCCCCGCAGATCTGGAACGTCTCGAACCGGCGGGGCCCTCAGAGCCCGAGCCTGAGGCGCAGCGATTTCTTCCTTGCCCTCCGGCTCGTGGCGCTGGCCCAGGCCGGAACCGAACCCTCCGAGGCGGCCCTTGCGGCGACCCTTTCGCGCAGCCTGCCCTTGCCCATGATCGAAGGACTGAGGCTGCCCGAGGCGGCCCCTGCTGCCGCCCTGGCGCCTTCGGCCGGGCCCGACGCCTTTGCCCTGGACAAGCCCACCTTGCAGAAGCACCTGAGCCTTTTCCGCTCCACGGATTCCGACGCCGACGGCTTTGTGACGCGCGGCGAGGCGACAGCGCTCTTCTCAAAGTCGGGGTTGGCCGCCGAGGGCGTCAGCCGGGTTTTCGAGCTTGCCGACGCCGACCGGGACGGCCGCCTGTCCGCGGCGGAGTTCTGCGTCGCCTCCCACCTGGTCGTCTGCGTGGCCAGGCGCGGCCATCCCATGCCGCACACGGTGCCGAACTCCCTGGCAGCGTCCGTCCCGGGCTTTGGCTCCGGCCCCGCCGCCGCCGCAGCCCCCGTCGCCAGCGCGCCTTCCCCCGCGCCCGCCCCCGCGCCCGGCCATTCGCACCGGCTCTCCGTGAGCGACGCGTTCGCGTCGGTCATCTCCACGCCCCCCTCGTCCCCGCCCGACGCCGCCCACGCCGCCGTCGCGCCGGCGCAGGCCGCGCCCGCCGGCCCCGCCTCCGCGGCGCCCTCACCGACGCTTCCCCGCGCGGCCCCCGCCCACTCCCGCCACGGCGGGCCGGTCACCGCCACGGCCCCCGCCCCGTCCGGGCACGCGGCCCCGAGCCCGCCCCCCCGCTACCAGGGACCCACCCACCATGGTCACCACACCGGCAGCTCCCCCTACTCCTCCCTCCCCGGCGGCGCCCCCGGCCTCGGGCCCAGGACCAACAGCCGCTCCAGCCGCTCCGGCTCTGTCGGCTCCGAGGGCAGCCCCGCCAAGGCCCTTGACGCCGGGGCGAGGGCCACGTCCGCCGCGCTCGCCACGGCCCTCGACGGCGTCATCGCGGTGGCGGGTGCCGCGGGCGAGTCCGCCGCGTCCTCCGCCGCCAGCGCCGCCTCCCTCGACACGGAGCTCCGAGCCCACCTCGCCAGGGCCAACGCGCAGCTCGAGACGCAGCGCGAGCTCACCGGCCGCGCGGCCGCCGACGTCCGCCGTCTCGCCGACGAGCGCTCCATCCTCGAGTCCCAGCTCACCGCCGTGCGCTCCCAGCTCGCCGAGGAGGCCGAGGAGGCCGACAGGCAGGCCGCGCAGGCCCGTGCCATGGAGAGGGAGCACGCGTCTCTCCGCGCCCAGGTCAAGGAGGCTGAGGCCGCCGTCGTCGCGGCCAGGCACGCCAGGTCCGCGTCGACGGGGAGCAACGCCGCCGCCGCCGGGGCCATTCGGGCCCTCAACGACCGCCTCGCCGACATCGCCGACGCCATCTCCGCCGCCGAGGAGTCCGCCTCCAGGGCCATCGAGGCCAGGGGCCTCCTCGCCGCGGAGGGTGCCAGCCTCGGCGCCCTCGCCTCGGCCCACGACTCGGCCGCGCGCGCCGCCGGCGCCGACGCCGCGACGCTCCGCGGCGTGGCACAGGAGGCCAAGGCACGCACCGAGGAGCTGGAGGCCCGCCGCGCGGCGTCGGAGCGCCGCCTCGGGGCGTCCGTCGAGGCCCTGCGGGAGGAGCTCGACGCCGTCAAGGCGGCCGAGATCCGTGTCAACGCCGCGGCCTCCCGCCACGTGTCGGCCCTGCGGTCCAAGCTG